>Ga0169931_10012612_pt1 | contig 11688 bp, 4 predicted proteins | sample Kivu_15m_20L_FD_129675 | JGI IMG/M metagenome (GOLD analysis project Ga0169931, IMG submission 129675) | Freshwater microbial communities from Lake Kivu, Western Province, Rwanda to study Microbial Dark Matter (Phase II) - Kivu_15m_20L... | ecosystem: Environmental > Aquatic > Freshwater > Lake ... | reverse complement strand
GGCGCCGCCAATACCAGTTCTATAGTTTCCGCCATTATCATAAAAATTTATTCCGTTTGTACCGGAAGTATCTGCCACTCCAAAACTAAGGAGTGATCTAGGGCTCGTAGTGCCAATCCCTACACGGCCTGAGGAGTCGATGCGCAGGCGTTCGTTGCTGTCAGTTTGCAGGATAAGGGTGCCATTTCCTGCGCCCCTAGCATTTAAGACTGATCCTGCAGATGAAACGCCAACTGTCGTATTGCTAATCAATAACCCCCTGCCACTGACGCCAGTAAAAACGGCGGCTCCAGATCCAGCGGAGCCTCTAACTTCAAACTTTGCTTCGGGGCTTTCAGTTCCGACACCAAAAGAAGTGGAGGTTTTATTGTAATAAACTTGCGCACCATCAATATTTACGTCCCCACCAGCCGTGATAGTGAGCCTCCCCGTGCCATTAGTGCTGATGGCTACGCTGTTTGCGGCAGGCAGATAAACCCCGTTTGACGGGACCGTGCTGCTGGTAGGAGACAGGCTGGCGCCCGTAACCGTGCCGGTGGTGGTGACGTTCTGGCTGCCAAAGTCAGGGCTGACCTTGGTGCCAGCAATGGCTGCAGAGGCGCTCACGTCAGCATTGACGATGGTGCCGTCAGCGATCATTGCGCTGGTCACCGTGCCGGTGTCACCCACGGTTACGACGTTGCTGCCGCCCGTGGTAAGCGCACCACCAACGGCCACGTTGCCGGTGCTGTCGATGGTCAGCCGAGCAGTGCCACCAGTGATCAGAGCCAGTTCATCAGCCCCAGGGCGCCCCATCCCGGTATTAGCATCACCATCAAAGGCAAAGCCGGGGGTAGCGGCAGAGGTACTGTCATCACCACGAAGTTGACCTGTAAGGGTTCCACCAGACAGCGTTAGATAACGGTTTTCTGGATCATTAGGGAAGTATTGGATCCAAGTCCACGTAGCACCTGTGGTTTGGTAGATCAAACGAACAGCCAGACCAGAGCTACCAACAAACCCGCCAGGCAAACCAGAAAGCGGGGTAAAGCTTTCAATACCAGTAGAATCCGTAACCTCTACAGCATCATTATTACTGGGAGATCCAGGAATAGCAGCAACGTTAGCAACCGTCGTATAAAGCACAGCATTAGCCACAGCTGCTGCTGCTGCGTTAGCCGTAGTCACTGCGCTGTTGGCGGTGGTTACTGCGTTAGAGGCATTAGTAGATGCTGTGTTGGCAGTATTAACTGCATTGGTGGCGTTAGTGGATGCTGTGTTAGCAGTAGAGACTGCGTTACTTGCATTTGTGGAGGCAGTATTAGCAGTACTAACGGCTGCGTTGGCATTGGTAAGCGCCGTGTTGGCGGTGCTTAGAGCCGTACTTGCATCCGATGCTGCTGAAGTCGCAGCAGTGAGTGCTGTACTGGCATTAGTACTTGCAGTATTTGCTGTAGCAACTGCAGAGCTAGCATTTGTAGAGGCAGTGTTAGCGGTGCTTACAGCTGCACTAGCGTTAGCGGAGGCAGTGTTAGCCGTTGATACAGCAGCGGATGCGTTAGTGCTGGCGGTGTTGGCTGTGCTAATAGCAGTAGCCGAGTTGGTAAGGGCAGTGTTAGCGGTAGCCTCAGCTGATGTAGCAATATTGTCTGATTCCTGCGACACGTACAATGTCTGCAAGAAGTTCTCATTAAGATCCTGTGCCCGGATAGCAGAGCCAGCGAAGAACGTAGACTTAGTGGAAGTGTTGTCAGTTTGCCGATAGATCCGAATAGCAACCCCATTAGCAGGGGCTGTATTGAAGGAAACAGTCGTAGCGTTGGCAAGGGTATATGCAGTTGTTGGGGTGCCATTAAGGGAGACCTTAATTTCATCCTCTTCAAGATATGGAAAAGTAAAAGAATACAGGGTGGTTGAACCATTCCCTGTAAAGGTATTTTCAGTTACAGCCATTTACGCTAGGTAAGAAATGGGAATGGGTGGACTATTTGTTTTGCCATTGCAGCAAGGGAACCCCACGCTGCTGATAAGCTTTATCTAGACCCTGTTCATATTGACGACGCATAACCTCTTCACGGTTGCTAAGTTGTACTTCAGCCATACGCTTAGCACGATCCAAAGCTACGTCAATCTGACGATACAGGTTCATCCATTGGTTAGGATCAATACGTGATCCATTACCACGTTCAGTTTTAATTGAATCACGCCACATTTGAGCATCAGTACCTTGCATGATACGGCTCAATTCACCCTTAAAGTAACCCTGTTTACCCATCAAGGAGAAAAGTTCAGAGCGTTCCTTAGGGGTGTACTCCACACCTTTGGTGCTTTTATTGAAACTAGGACGTGAATCGTATTCAATATCCAGCAGGAACTGACGTTCAGCTGATTGACCTTCATACACCTTCATAGGAGACACAGCATTCCATGCTCTAACAAAGAAGTTCTCAGGGTAACCAACTTTAGTACCATCAATCCAGTCGTGCTTGTCAGGTAATGCACCCTTAGAATCAACAACATCCAAGAACTTATTACGGTTACGAAGAAGTTGAGTAAACTCCATATCCAACTCACGAAGAGACGGTGCCATAAGGCGACCAAGTTCATTACGTGCACCAGACAACGGAGCAAGGGAACTAGCAAAGGATGCAGCCCAACGATTCAGAGCAGCGGGGTTACCAGCCAGAACATCATTCATAGGTTCGATACCAGCAAGCATAGACTTGTTGGTAAGGTTACCACTGATGATGAAGCCAAGTTTGTTAATGTTAGTCTCTAGATCTGATTCGGTAATGGAATCAAAGTTATCCATTACATCAGCAGTCAAAGCCAAGAAGTCAGAGATAGGACCAAGACCATCATAGCTGTACCACTTACCGTCCCACCCTTTATACGTACGAGGTTTCCAACCAAGTTCTTGACGAACACGGTTACGTTCTTTGTCGTAATGACCATTACCACGCAGACCACCGTTAAGGAACATAGCACTAGCAGTCATCATAGTGATGGTACCAACAGCTTTACGTCCCCGAACCTCAGCACGAAGAGTGTTGAAGGTATCCATCATATTCTCATCAACAGGAAGACCCCGTTTGGTAAGAATAGATTCTACTTCATCAATAGTAAAGTTACTGAGTGGTTTGTAGGCAATCTCGTTGTACTCTTTAGCGAAGATAGAGATAGGACTGTGCTTGTTAGCCATATCCAAGATATTCACACTCGTACGTGGGAACATCAAAAACGGCTTCATGGCTGGATACTGGTTAATGAGACGAGACAAACCATCAACAGCAGAGCTGTCAAGGTTCATAGCAATCTCACGGCTAGCATAATCAACAGCCTTGTTGGTGATCATACCGGATGAATCAAACATCTCGTTATATTGATCATCCAAAGCCTTCTTCATGCCATCAGCATCAAGCGTCCTACCACCGTCGATGAACTTATCATAGATACGTCCACGTGCCTCAGCGTTAGCAATCATAGCTCGTGCAAAGCCATCCAATGCCGTCATAGCATTAGGACCGAAACGAAGCCAAGGATTGTTGGCCATATCGTTAAGGGCTTCAGCTTTGTGGTACAGAGCCATAGGACCATCGTTACCACGTTGTTGAGCAGCCATAGCATACGAATGGAGAACATCCATTGTCTGCTCATTCTTCTTAACAAGGTCATCACGCATGATGTAGCCAACAGAAGTAGGATCTGTTGCAGCCTTACGGTACACATCAGTCATGTGCTTCAGACCTTTCTGCATGGTATCAGCAAAGGCTGAGTATTGATACCAACCACGCTTCAGGGTTTTAGTATCACCACCAATAATAGCACCACCTAACACAGTGATAGGCTTCTCAAGGAGCAATGCAGCGTTAGCAAAGCCAGCCTTGAGCGGAGTAGACACAGACGTAAGTACAGAGTTGTAGATATTACTCCACATACCTTGCACAATAACGTTAGGCATCTCAGGATTGCCATCAACAAAGAACTTAGGGAACCAATCCCCAAGGCTTTGATCAACGTATTTGTTTAGCTTGGACATGGTATCAATGTTACCATCGGTAAATTCCCATGCCATCTGCAACGGCCTAAGGTACTCAGGACGTTCCTTAGACACCTGACGAAGGGTATCTGCAGTACGCTTAGCACGATCAATGATTTCTTGGTCAGTAGCTTTCTTTGTTTCATTGAAGCTATCAACCATCTTCTGTACCTTATCAAAATCTTTCTCATTCAGATGAGCATAGATCTGTTTAAGGCTATTCAAACCTTGACCACGCAGTTGCTTAGCCCGACCTTGGACAATAGTAAGGTATTCAATCTTATCAAGGATCTGTTCCTGAGCACGTTCAATGGCTCCAGTACCATCCATAAGACGAGCACCTTCAGAAAGGTCAGAGACTTGACCAGCCAATGAAGTAGCAAGATACCCTTGAGCACGAACAGTATCAAGGTTGATATAGTCGTCACGCAATGTACGAAGAGCTTGCAAAGAACCAGCAAAAGCTACGTCACCTTTGGTACCAACAGAAAGTCGTTCGGCACCATCAACAACATCAGAGAACTCTTTGAAAACCTTCTTCATCTCATCGACATTCATCCGAGGATCAAGAAGAACCTTGCTGAGGTTATCACCTTCTGCAACTACATCAGCATGGGTAATGGTAGTACCATCACCAAGCATTACCTTGTATTTACCAGCAGAGTCAAATGCTTGCTTCAAGGAGTCATCGACTTCATCAAAGGTAGCAGGATCAGCAGTACGTAGAACATACTTGGCAGCTGGTTCAGATAGGAAGTTACGAAGTCTACCGTACACAGTACCGTAGTTCTTAGCAATTCGTACTTGGTCAATACCAGCACCAACAACTCCCATGGAGTCTACACCACGCACACCTGCTTCATCAGAATCAAATACATCGTGGATACCAAGGTAAGCACCTTCTTTATTGTTAGCAATACCATAGTCAGCTCGTTCATCAAGAATCTCTTCCCGACGACCTGCAGCTTCAAGAACTTCATCCTCAACGGTAACTGTTCCAGTTTGATTCTGCTGTTTAAAGTTAACAGCCTTTTCATCCAACGGAATAAAGTTAGTAGCTTCCTTGGTTTTTTGTGTAGCACGGATTAATTTACCAGCACCTACAAGTAGGTCAGTAAAAATACCAAGACCAACGCCTTCGTTAATGTTCTTAGCTCGGATTACATCAGGTGAATCCCCATCAACAGTAGCCCAATCATCAGAGATCCAGCTAAAGGTTTTGGGGAACATCTTCTTCAGACTACCTTGAAGGTTGTCGTCACTTTCATTGAGCTTGTTAGTAGCATCAACAAATGCACCAGAACCAGCTGCAATACCAGCTTCACCTAACCATTTAACAAGAGCATTCTTACCCAGCTCCCATTTGACTTTGGCATTAGCAGCGGATGCTGCACCACCAAGACCACGAGTAATAAGTACAGTAGGGACTACAAAAGAAGAGATCTCCCTAGCTGCTTGAAATAGCTCATTCTTAAATTTAGGAATCTTAGGAAGATCAGGTGTAGGAAGTACATTGTACAAATCTACTGCCCAATCAACAACCCCAGTAGGGGCAGCCAGTGCCCCCTCAGCGATATTTTGAATGAGGCCAGGTTCCTCTTCTTTTTTAGGCTCTTGTTGAGCCTGAGTTTGCTGCTGTTTAGCTGGCGTACCAGTAGTAGCAGTAGCAGGTTGCTTGGCAGCCTGTTCAGCTGCCTGCATAGTCATGACTGTTCTCTCAGACTGAGCCTTATCTTGAAGCAACTGATTTTTAATATCGTCACTCAAAGGCTCGTCTTTGGCGTTAAAGTCCTCGTAAGGATTGTACATTTTTTACACTTTTGTACCATGTAAGAATTGGAACCGTCTGCCGTCAGGTAATTCAATGATTAGATGGTCAGTACCGCCTTCTCCTTTGAACGAATCAACGACTTGTGCTCCATTTTTCAGCCTCACTGGCGTACCAGATGGTGCTGCATAATCCATGCCATACGAACCACGTGCTCGATGCCGTGCCTCGGTGTCAGTGATTTTAGTTCCCTTGGAAAGATCCTTCCATTTACCGTTGACATTGACTTCTACAAAGTTGTCAACTTCATTCGGTTTGATTTGAGACAAACCAGTGGTTTTAGAAGTTCCAGGTTGAACTCGTTTTACATCAAGATGTGGTCCCGTAGAACCATATCCAAGACTACCAATCTTATAAACAACAGAAGGACGCATAGTGCTGGGATCACGCCAAGCTTGACCGTAGCCATACTTAGCAGCAGATTTCAAGACCAAGGGAAGATAATCCCTATTCTCTTGAGATTTACCAATACCACCCAGACCAGCGTTATAAGCTTGGATAGCTCGGTTCACATCACCGCCAGTGGCAGCAATCAAACCTTTAAGATGTTTAGCTGCATAGTTAATACTAGCCACAGGATCATCGTAGTTAACACCAGGATGATACTCAGGCATAATCTGTGCAATGCCCCTAGCTCCCGCTTTTGAACGAGTTCTGCCGTAGATAACATCATCACGCCACGTCGATTCAACTTCTAGGATGCCGGTCAAGATTGCAGGATCAATGCCATTGGCCGCTGCAGCCTTCTGTATGGTCGGTCCAAAGCCTTTGGGTACCATAGTAGGCTGAAAGCCTCCAACGCTGCTCAGAGCCCGTACAGAGCGGTTATACGTGGGTAGGCGATTCAGTAGTGCCTGCATTTGAGCAGACATAGTTGTACGTGCTACTTCCATCGACTGAGGCGTAATCAGTGGACGCATACCAGCTGCTTCACGTTGACGGTTAATAACCTCAAGACCACTAATACCAAGTTTAGATCCCCAGTACTGTGCTTCAAGTGGCATCTTCCAACCAGCCTCACCATAACCATCTTCCATTGCAGTTAGTTCTGCAGAATCAAAGATAAGACCAGGCTTTTTATTAAGTGCTGATTTACCACCACCAACAATTGAAGAGCGAATCTTATTGAGCTTTAGGTTAATAGCAGCAGAGGTTTTAGCGGTACCAAGTGAGAAGTTAGAGAACTCACCCATGTTATTCATGGCATAGCGAGGGTCACTCTTAAACTCAGCCATCACTTCAGTAACAGCTTGGTTAGCTGCTTGAGAAGGTGTTAGGCCAGCACCGACATACTCAGATACTTTGCGATTGAACTTAGCTTGAAGCTCACCAATCACAAGAGTGGCCATGCCACTGGTAGAACCATCGGGAGATACCTTGACACGAGGATCAGTTTTGACGTGATTCTCGATAGCTTTGAGTTTATCCTTGAACTGGCCCGAGGTAGAACGTGCAGATTCTTGAGCTTTAGCAGCCGTCATCCACTTGGTTTGCAACTCCCAAGGTGCTCGCGCTACTTGCTCAGTAGTAAGAAGGTTTTGCTCAGCAAGCTTGGTAAAACGATCATTTAGCTCATCCTTAGCCTGTGCATCCATACCATAGGTAGACTCAAGGTTTTTAAGATAAGAACTTTCCCTACCATACTCATTAAAGTATCGCTGTTGAGCACCTTTAATGTTCGCTTCAGTAGCTTCATTAGGATTATCTTGAAAATACTTTTCAAGCACCTGCTCACCTTCTTTAGCTTTCATCTCTCGATCAGCTTCATCAGCAGAGAAGTTAGCCCGTGCATTAGCAGCACGTTCTTTATCAAAAAGAGCGAATTGAGTTTTCCAACGAGTGCCTACTGTTTGACCAGTTTCAGGATCAATAGTATTCTTCATTTGATTATATTCTTCTAGCTCAAGCTGACCAGCTTTATCTAGATTACCCAAATGTTTCCAAAACTCTGCCCAAGCACCTCGCATACCAAGGTGATTACCGCGAACATCGACAGTGGCTGACATTCTCCGAACCCAATCTAATGGGTTTTTATCTGTCGTTAGTTCAGCATCTGCCAATTCTCGTGACTTAAATGATTCGTTTTGAGCAAACTCAGCACGTGCATCACCAATCAATTCAGAACGAGCCTTACGCATTGAAGGGAATGCGTTTTCATTAAGGAGAGTGGTGTTAACACCCATCAATCCATACTGCTTGTAGAACTCTCCGTTTAATGCACGAATAGCCTGAGCAGTTTTAACTGGATCTCCTTTAGCATTTTGTGGAGTAAATACAGAACCATCTTTCAGACGAATCTGAAGAGTATTGTTGTTCTGAAGTTGGTCTTCAAGCCACGGTTTATAGGCATCCCCGGCTTGCTTAGCCATGGCACGGGTAAAGCCAATCTTTTCATAATGACCGAGCTTCTTGTACAGGTTGGCAACTTCAAATGGTTCACCTTTGGCAAGAGAATCATTAGCGGTAATTTGCGCTCCTGCATCACCAAGTTTAGCACGATTTAGTCTTTCAGTGTACTCCTGCCACTCTTCAAAGGTAGCCCCAGCTTCCAGGGCTTTATTCATGCCACGTTCAATACCAGCTTCAGCATACATCTGAACACCGGCTTGAACTACCTTACCAAGTGATTCAGAAAACTGAACCATCTTAGCACCTTCTTCCAGGTTAAGACGGTTGGCTAGATCCTGAAGGCGTGCAGTTTCATCAGCAGCATCACCTTCAGCCTTAATGTTAGTTAATGCGGTTTGCTTGTTACGTTCAAGTTGAGCTGTTTGATCAGTCAGTTGAAGTGGATTAAAACCTTGACTTTCTACAGGGCTTTGATAACCTTGCTGTAGTTGTAGTTCTTTAGATAGTGCCATAGTTTAATCCTTAGTAAACGCCCTACCAGTTGAAATACCACTTGAGATGCCCGCAGACAATGCACTCATAATAGTTAATCCGGCATTAGTCCTAAACGGTTGATCAGGCATTTCTGCTGGAATAAATTGTCGCAGCTCTGGAAGGATGCCCAGGTCGCCATAAGCATTGAAAACAGACTGTGTTGCTCGCCTACCAAGTGCTTGTTTAGTTCGACCTGTTTGACCTACAACACCTGTAAGCCTTTCAGCTTCCATAGCTGCATTACGACCAAACGTACCAAGAGTTCCTAGCACATCAGCACGTTGCCGAGAACGGCTTGTACCTTCAAAAGCAGCCCGGTTATAACCTACTGCTTGAGAAAGAGCAGCAAGTTGTCCCTGTCTAGAGTAAGCAGATTGAGCAAATGCTTGACCCAGTTCACGTTGAATATCCTCACCAGCACGCGAATAATCTTCTTGAATAAAGCCGAGGTTCTGCTGGAAACGTCCAGTTTGATAACCATAAATGTCAGCAGTACGTTTATTGGATTCAGCTATCAAACGCATGTTCAATGCATTCTGACGCTGAACCCTAGCTTTTTCAGCTTCGTATTGCTGTTGACGCTGAGCACTTTCTTGCTGAGCACCAAATAATGATGTAGCTAGATTAAAGGTACCAAAAGCACCACCAACTATCCAATCAGCTGCCATAGTTTACTTTTGCAAATTCCACATAATAGATGTTTCTTGTGTCGCACAGAACGACGTTGATAACCTTGAAACCAATGAGCCTCAAGAACTTTCTTAGATTATTGTTCTGAATATCTACTCGGTTCCAAAGCATTGGTCCCAAGGTTTTAACAAACTCTCTTGCCCACTTGATAAATGACTTAGGGTGTCTACGGATCTCATGTGTCATGTTCATCCATATACACCCATAGTCATCAACTCCAAATAACGCAGCAGGTTTGTTGTCTGGGCTAATTAAAAGAAAGGTTTTACTATAAAGTGTATCAGCAGCCATGCAAAGGACTGGATGCATACCAGCCCTTGCAAAGTCTTCTAGACCTTCTTCTAATAGATCACTGGCTATCACAGGTACATCTTCTAAGGTTGCAGGTCTGACGCTGAACCCTGGGGTGGAATTAGTCAAGGTTAACCTCCTCGATAGAATCTATTACTGTATTTACCTTCCCAAGTCAAATCAAGAAGACTAACCGGGAATGGAGTGTCGGCTACAATCCTGATGGAAGTGCTGCGATTACGTTGGTAGATAGGTACAACATGAACAGAACCAGAAGAAAGGTTAACGTTGTTCAGTACGTAGGTGTTGGGAAGAGTGGTAGATACCACATTCTCCCAAGTAGGAATACCAGTCAAGTCAATTTCATAAGTTACTGGTCCGCTTAAACCTGTGGCTACATTGATTCGATGAAGAACAAGATCAGCAGTTTGATCACTGCTGACAAAACCACCTTCAGATTTAGTAATGTAAAAAGTTGGTAGTTCTAACGACATTTCATATTGGTAACCAACAATTAAATCACGACCACGATAGTCGCCATCAATGTCAGCATAATAAGCTCCAGTAGTACCAGCTACAGTGGGAGTCAACACAGCACCAACGGATTGGCTAGATGTAACGTTACTACCACCAATGTAACCACCCAAAGCTACCACAACAAAAGTCTTACCAGTTACTGATTCATACGGCAAGAACACTCTAGTGGTATCAGTGCCTGAGGTATAAGTACGGTAAGGATTGATAGTCCAGTAATCCAGAAACACATCAGTCTTCTCACCAGTAGGTAGGGTCAAGAACCCTTCATCACTGGATTGACGTAGATTAAAGGACTGGATTTCTACATCTGTACCATTAGCTACTACAGTGTAGTAAGTACTTTGATCAAAGAATTGGTCAAGTAATGTACCAGTAAGAGTCCACTTATACCAAGATTGAACTCGCTTTTCATTAAGCTGAAGGAAACGATACTGATAAACAGTATTAGCTCCGATTGTACCTAGTGAAAGGATAGATGCAGCAGCAGATGAAATGAAATTATCTATTGTGCTAGGAATCAACTCTGGGATGTTTAACGTAAGTTCTTCCGCCAAAGGTGGGCTATCATTACGTATATCAAGTAGGTTGAATACTTTAGTATAAAGAGGAGACTTAGCAATGAAGTTTGTAGAAATACCTGTGGAAACAGCTTCAATGTTAGGATCACACTCATACGATGACATAGTGTTAATCTTAGCTGTTTTAGGACTCAGAATATCAGAGTCAGTACTAAGCAGAAACTGCTCAGTATCACCAAACAGAATCAAACCAACAGCGGTAGGGCGTACATAGTGCAACGTTACTGGTTTAGCAGTTGATGCCGAAATATCAATCGGATCATCATCAGTAGCTGTAAGTGCTGTAGTATTGAATAGATTAAATAGGTCACCTGCTCTACTCATGGTGACTGTTTCATTAGACAAGAAACCAAACCTGTTCCGATAAAGGAACATATGACTGATTGTAGATCCAACAAAACTAGGGTTAGGATTAGTAGTTAGATCACCAATAACACGATCATCCCAGGTAACTGGTTCATAAGTAAAAGATCCATCAGTTTGACGTACCAACTGATGTGGCATAGTCAACGGATCAAGTTTGTATGTAATACCAGGACCAACAGTTTCTTCCCAAGTACCAACACCGTAAGTTGCTCCAGAAGAAGCTACAAACTTTAGGTACATGTCATCAACTTCAATATCACCAGAGTTGATAACTTTTACGACATAACCATCTTTTGCTTGACTAGGAAGAGTTGAAATTGTAGCAACAGTATCTTGAAAAGCATACAGTGCATCCTGAGAAGGACCACCAACCGCTTCAATAGTAAAGGCAGCCGTACAACTAATGTAGATACCAGCACTAACACGAACAGCGGTGTAAGTCTTACCACCAAAGGTTTGGTTGTGAATATCACCAACAAGGTCATTAAGGATAGCAT
>Ga0169931_10012611_pt1 | contig 11688 bp, 18 predicted proteins | sample Kivu_15m_20L_FD_129675 | JGI IMG/M metagenome (GOLD analysis project Ga0169931, IMG submission 129675) | Freshwater microbial communities from Lake Kivu, Western Province, Rwanda to study Microbial Dark Matter (Phase II) - Kivu_15m_20L... | ecosystem: Environmental > Aquatic > Freshwater > Lake... | reverse complement strand
TCCAAGGTGGCTACATCGCTGCCGATGCTGATGTCATCGATGCCATCCGTTCTGTGGCTGCCGGATTTATCTTTACCACGTCGATGAGCCCCGTAGCATGCGCTGGTGCTCTGGCTGCAGTAAAGTATCTAAAAGATCATAACGAGATCCGAATTAAACATCAAGAAAGAGCCGCTAAACTCAAACAACTGCTAAAAGAAAACGAACTACCAGTTATGAACAGCTCTACTCATATTGTTCCATTGTTAGTAGGCGAAGCCAAAAGATGTAAGGCCATGAGTGATATATTATTAAACGAACATAACATTTATGTTCAACCTATTAACTATCCTACAGTTAGTGTAGGTACAGAGAGACTACGCTTTGCACCTACACCTTATCATGATGATACGATGATGAGTGACTTGGTTTCGGCCCTCAAGGACGTTTATCAATAATTTTATCAATCAAACCATAATCCAGGGCTTCGTCTGCACTCATAAACTTGTCCCGTTCCATATCAGCAGCAAACTGTTCATAGGTTTTACCTTTGTTATTATGCTTAACATAAATTTCAGTTAAAGATTTTTTCATTTTTAAAATTTCTTCAACTTGGATTTGCATGTCTGTTGCCTGCCCTCTTGCACCTCCACTAGGCTGATGAATCATGTGCCGTGCATTGGGTAACATAAATCTTTTGCCTGCAGCGCCAGCTTGTGCCAACAATGATCCCATACTACAAGCTTGTCCCATAACATAGGTCGCTACATCACATTTAATAAATTGCATAGTATCGTAAATACTCATTCCTGCTGTAACTACTCCACCTGGACTATTGATAAAAAGATTAACATCTTTTTCTGTATCTTCACTTTCTAAAAAAAGCAACTGTGCTACTATTAGATTAGCAGTATGATCTTCGATAGGACCATTTAACATGATAATCCTTTCTTTAAGTAAACGACTATAGATATCGTATGCACGTTCACCTTTTGACGTTGATTCAATTACCATCGGCACTAAACTCATTTATTTTCCTTTTCGTTGTTTAAAAAATTCTAGCTGATCAGCAATCCACTGCACCACATCTATTTTTGATTCAAATCCTAACTGCTGTATCTTAAAAATATTTGCCCGTGTTTTATGAACAGGGCCTAATCTGTTGGGCGTTCTGACCTGTTTGAAACTGATCGAGTCTGCTATTTGCTTTACACTATAGCTGACTCCAGATCCTAGATTATAGATATTATCTCTTTGTCCTTGCAACATCACTAATTCGATACCACGGACAGCATCTGCTGAAAACAAAAAATCTCTTTCTTGGGATCCGTCACCGTGGAGCAACAATGGTTCATCATTGACAAAACATTTAAAAAACTTTGGAATCATAAGAGCACGTTCACTATAGTCCATGTAAGGTCCATACATAGTAAAAGGACGAATAATCATCAACTCAGTGATCCATGCTTTTTGGCTTTGAACTCTTAGTGCCCATTCAGCTGCCATTTTACTTACAGCATACGGGTTGCTAGGAACCAAAGGGCCGTCTTCAGATTGACATTCCTGACCGTTATTTCCATAAACCGAGCTAGAGCTTATATAGATAAAACGTTTGACTTTCTTTTCTTGACATCTTTGGAAAAACTGTTGAGAACCTGTAATGTTATTGTAATAATAGTTTTGATAATCACTCCAGCTAGGATCAATCCTTGCACTGTTGGCACAATGTATGACTATTTCAATGTCCTGTAGAAGATTAGTGATCAGATCGATATCTTTGTTAATATCTAGATAATTTACTTTGATAGCTGTGTCAAACGGTTCGAGATGCCTAGCCGTAATGAATTTCGGATCCTGATCGATTAAGGTTAATTGGTATCGATCTTTAAAATAGGCTACTAGATTTCTTCCCAAAAAACCATTAGCTCCGGTGATCATTATTTTTGTCATCAACGTATTTTATACAAATAATCGTTGCAGGTCAAGCAATTAGACTGTAATATATTGATTGTTAAATATGTATATCCAAACTAGCAAACCAAAATGAGCAGCACACTTCTTTTAAATGCTGACGCAGCACCAATAAGCCTGCTTCCGCTGTCTACTGTAGACTGGCAAGAAGCCATACGATATATGGTTTTGGATAAGGTAGAAGTCATGGCCTGGCACGACGATTGGATCGTAAGATCTGCACGTTGGGAAACTCATGTGCCGGCGGTGATCATGCTCAAAGAATATCAAAAACCAAAACATACTATGCGTTTGAGCAAACGCAATATTTTTCTGCGAGATGAATACACCTGTCAATATTGTGGCTGTGAAGTAACCGAAACATCGGCAACGTTAGATCATGTACATCCGATTTCCCAAGGCGGTAAAACTACCTGGGAAAATTCTACAACTGCCTGCAAACCTTGTAATTATAAGAAAGGTGCGCATATCGGAAAGATGAAACCAGCCGTAATTCCCTATCGACCTAACTTTTGGAATCTAGTAGGCAAGCGTCGCAAAAGAGGATTTCATCTAGGACACCCCAGTTGGGAATATTATCTACAGGGTTGACAAAACCCTATAGAGGTCGTATAATAGTAAAACTTACACACCAAGGCAGATTTCTATGGCATGGACTAAAAGCATTCCCTTCTCTTATATCGCAGAATACTACGGTTTGGTAAATGACATTACCCAAATTGGCAAAAGGGGCGTCGTGACTTTCGAAGGCAAAACCGGGCCAAAACACAAAGATAACGGTTTCCGTTTGCGTAGCGATATTCCCAACAATCGAATTTCTTGGTATGGTATTGATCTAAAAAGATCTCTAGATGAAGTACCTTGTCCGTTGTCCGCAGACGATCGTGGTGTATATTGGATTACTATATCTCTTACTGATAATAGTCGTTGGGATTATATCGGCGAAGCAGACGGTGAATCAATTTGGGAACGATTGATACAGCATTTCATCAAGATCGCCGGAACTACTGATTATATCGGTAAGACCAGCGATGCTGCCGGCTATAAAACTTTTAGAGATTACCTGAAGAAAAACGATCTTTCTATCGATTTTGATCGCGATATTTCTCTACGATTCAACAAGATCAAACAGTCTAAAGATTCAAAGAAAAAGATTCATAAGGGCGAAGGGATGGCTATTGAATCTTTTAAAAATCAGTTTGGTTTTTATCCCAATCTAAACACTCGAGATGAAACTACAGAACTAATGGAAGGGTTTTCTGATTAAGATCAAATCTGCCTTGCAGTTTTTTCAAAGACCATATATAGTTTATATGGAGGCATTTTTATGACCGTACAAGCACAAACACAAAAAATCTTAATCACAAACAAAATAGGCAGAAAATTATGGGTATGGGACAGCGACAGTTTCTATACTCAGAGGCTCAAGGCTGGTCCCTATCAAAAACAGAATCTAATCCATCTTCGTGAACTCTGTCCGAATCCTCGCAAGATCTTAGACATTGGTATGAACATAGGTATGAACACCTGGGAATATGCTACATTTGCCCAGGAAGTGCATGGCTTCGAACCGGTTCCGGCTACCTATCAAGTGGCTCTTGACAATATCGCTCTGAATCAAAATCATCAAGATCCATCTACAGGTTGGTGGCGAGATCCCGTAACCGGTGCATGGGCTAGCCTAGCTGTAACTGGCAAGATTCAAACTTATAACGTAGCATTAGGTCCAACTTCTGGCTCTGTAGAAATGCATATCAAGAAAAATGATGGACATAATCGTGTATCTAATGATGGATATACTACTCCTAGCGGAAAACCAGTAAAAGTCAATACAGGTTATCAAAGAGTTCAAGTACCTCAACTTACATTAGATTCATACAACTTCACAGATGTTGATATTATCAAGATTGATGTAGAGGGTTATGAGCTCCAAGTTCTAGAAGGCGCTCATCAGACTATCGCCAATAATCGACCGATTGTACAGATCGAGTGCGTAGAAACTCAGCCCAGAGCTTTTGGAAAAACCATACACGATCTAATAGATTACTTCGCCAGCAAGGATTATGTAATTACCACAGCTGATGGAAACATCCTTCCTAACAAATGGCAGTATGTTCCTAAGATGATGGATCGTTTCATGATTCCAAAAGAACGCACAGATCTATACGATCCTGCTAAAGTTCCTCTGAGTCTGTTCACGGTCGGCGATTGACAATCTCTGCCCCTGGTGCTATAATAGCACTACAGTAAATGCTTAGGAGCAGAATATGAGAACACAACCTCAAATCGTTATCCAGCGATTAGAAGCAGACAACTCACGTTTGGCCAAAGAAGCGATCATTGCAGACGCAATGAATGAAGGTCTAGATGAGTTCTTTGAAGGTGTCCGCATGTGTTTAGACAAACTCTACACTTTTGGTGTCAAGCAGGTACCTATCAAGGAAAAAACAACAGAACCTCCACAGGGTCTGTCCTGGGACACCTTCAAAGAGCTAGCAGGCCGATTGAACAGGAGAGAAATCACAGGCAACACCGCTCGGCGAGCCATTGAACTGTGCATGGATCTAGCCACCGAAGAACAATGGAACGGATTTTATCGCAGGATTCTTATCAAGGATCTTCGATGTGGTGTCAGCGAAAAAACCATTAATTCTGTAGCGAAGAAAGAAAAAAAGACACAGTACACCGTTCCTGTATTTGAATGTATGCTGGCTCACGACGGTGCCAATCATGAAACCAAGATCACAGGCAAGAAGCTGGTAGAGCCTAAGCTAGACGGTGTTCGCTGTCTCACAGTCATCGATCACGAATCCAAAACTATCACACAGTACACACGCAACGGCAAGGTACTGGAGAACTTCACGCATATTACCCGGGCTCTAGAGCCTTACATCGATAACTTTGGACGTAGTTATGTCTTAGACGGTGAAGTAATCAGTCACAGTTTCCAGGATCTAATGAAGCAGGTACATCGCAAAGACAACGTCGAAGCAGACGATGCCCGGCTCATGCTGTTTGATATCATACCCCTAGCTGAATTCAAACAGGGCATCAGCACTCTGGGTCAACGCCGGCGCAGTGCATTTCTTAAAGAATGGAAAGGTATCTTTGATGATACTGGCTGCATCAATATAGTTCCTCAAAAAGAATTTGATCTCGACGTGTTTACAGATGAAATGGAATTTCGAGATTATAACAAACTAATGATAGAATCTGGATACGAAGGTATCATGATCAAAGATCCGAACGGACATTGGGAAGGCAAGCGATCAACTGCGTGGCTCAAACAGAAACCTTTTATCGAAGTCAGTCTCACAGTCGTCAACTATGAAGAGGGCACCGGAAGGAATCACGGTCGCCTAGGGGCTCTGATCTGCGAAGGTGAAGATGACGATCGTCAGATCACAGTAAATTGCGGCAGTGGATTCACTGACAGCGATCGTGATGAGCTATGGGCCAGCCGAGACAGCCTACTAGGGCAGGTAGTAGAGATACGAGCTGATGCTGTGTCACAGAATCAAGATGGTAGCTACAGTCTACGTTTCCCTCGATTCAAAACATTCCGAGGTTTCAAACGAGGGGAAAAAATCTAATGGAAGACACTGTAACCTGTAAACAATGTCGACACATACGCCGAGATTGGAGTTTTTTTCCTTTCAGTATTGGCAGTCCTTATGCGTGGAAATGCAGCCGTGTCGTTACCAAAGAAGAAAGTGAATTTGATCCCATTTCTGGAAAAACCAAGGTAATACCAGCCAGGCCCCAGACCTGTGTGTCCGCTAGATCTAAATATGGCGAGTGCGGAATAGAAGGCGTTCTTTGGGAACCCCGCAGGCAAAAAGATTTTTTTATCTATCTTAAAAGAGTCTAGAGCCAATCACTAACTGTCTGATTGGTACTGAAAGTTATGCTGTCAGTCCACTGCTCTTCGCCATCGCGTTCTGAGATCCAATGCTGATCTGGGTTTCGTAGTATCAACCAACTGCTGTCCTTGCTCCAAGGATATTCGCCCTGTATTTCATTTTCCAGCTGATCTATACCCCAGGCCGCGAACCCATAGAAGATACGGAATCTCTGTGGTCTGTGTCCCAGCTTTAAGGCATCAAACATGTTCCTGTGGCTGGTCATGCTCCATGAGTCATTGATTCTCATGGTCTGCTCCAATTGCCAGCTGTGATCATGCAGCATCCACACAGTGTTGACATTCACGGGGCCACCCCAATGTAGACAGTAGTCCTCATCTAGAGTCAGCCCTGTGTCTTCTATCAGGGTATTGACTCCGTGATCAGTGGGTCTGTTTATGATGAAACCCTGGCTGCCGTGATCACTTAATCTGGTTAACATGATCACTGATTTGCTGAATCTGCTGTCTGTCATCTTTGGGGGAGCGATTATGCAGTCCCCTTGTTGTAGATCGAAACGATTAGCCAGTTGCATCAACTCCAGTCCGGTAAAGGACCTCCATATTTTTTACCTTTGATCTTCTTGCCGCGAACTTTGATTCGTTCTTGGCCAACTTTGTGGCTCTTGCCCCCGTCTCTGCTTCTGTAACCCTGACTCTTGCATGACGCCAACTGGCTAGCACCTAAGGCACTATCTGGTTTACCTGAAGTGCATAATGCGCGACTGGCAGGTTCTTCTTCTAGATCACGATCAAACAGTTCTTGTATACGCATGTTTATATTTACTCCAAACGCCAGAGATCACTGTCAGTCAAGATTCTAGCTGCTGTATCCTCTGCTCTAGCTCATCGATCTTGGCCAGCAGAGGCTGTATCACTGCGGAGATGAACTGCTGCTGCTGAGTTTCTAGCCGATCATCAAAGCTGTCTGCAGGAGGCCGGGTCTCTGTGGTGACTGTGACTGTGACCTGGGCTGCAGTCACGGCTGGCTCGGGCCGACTGTCAGTGATCTGCCCGGTCCTTGACAGCAGTTCGCGGGCCTGGGGATTCACTGTCTGCCTAGTGCGATTAGAGACTCGGTCTGGGATTGGAGTGTCTTTGACCTGCTGTGTCAATTGGTCTATTCTATTCATCATGTATTTAATCAGATCTAGCCCCCAGGCTCACCCACCGGGACTAACTACACTAAAGGCGGACCACTGTTAAGACACCCTACCCTATGCTAGAACGATTCAAACCCACCGCAGACACAGCGTCAGAGCGCAGAAAAGCACACTATAAGAATCTCAATATACCCATACTGCAACACTGGTATCAGGGCGATCCTCAACTAGAACTCAAGTGTTCACTGACACAGACCAGTGCCTGGCTACCAGATCGAGATCGAGTCACGGGAGAACCCCTGCTGAGATTTCGCATAGACTTCAATCACATACGCCAGCAGAACAGATTTCTCCTGGGGCTGACACGGACGAAATCGCCGGGTGTGAGTGTGGACAAAACCCGAGACCCTTCAGCCTTATTCCGCAGCCAAGACCTCAGCCTGATCCGTAACCGTATGTTCATGTTAGAGTTCATGTGCTGCATGGCTGTGAGTGTGGAACAGCACAAATTCATCACCCAGGACAGTGCCAAAAACCACATCTGTCTAGACCATTTTCCCGAACACACACATCCCTGGGGACTCCAGAGCAGACTGAATTTTGATCTATTCCAGCAGACCTATTGGGGCAGACTACTGATAGATTGGGAAGAATTAGTGGATCTGCTGAAAGATCCCCTGGCTCCTCCTTACTGGCACAGATTCCAGATCTAGCTGCGGAGCAGCTTCGCGGCCAGCGCTAAATACAGGGGAGGTGATGATATGGCCAATCCCGTGACTATAAGACAGCGTGTGAGCCTAGGTGCAGATAGACAGACACTGGTGATCCGCCAGCAGCAGAACAATCAGACCACTTACACAGAAATACCCTTGGAACAGAGAAAAGGCAGCAGCCGAGACATACACAACATCACTGAACTAGCGGGACAATGGCCCCGAACACGGGTAAAAGTGGACAGAGACTTTGATGAACTAGACTCGGATCAATCCGGGCCAGGTGAGCTCTAATACTAGACAGTACCTAGCGGGCACATGCAATACTCCCGAGCGATGTAGACCTCCTGCGCGATCCACATATAAGAGCAGACTGTCTAGATCTCCACGAAAATCCTGAGGTATTTGATATAGTATCATGAGAGAAGGTGTATGTAGGTAGCTGATTCCGGCGAGCATTCTACGACCACAAACACTAGATCGTCCGTGAGTCTATGCTGTACTCCCAATATGTACTGATGACTGCCCTGTGCGTAAAGTGCATTTAGATAATCAGTGACCCGATCTAGCGTAGATTCAGTGAACTCGAATGTGTATAGCATATGCGTATTTACTTAAATATCTATATGACAACTGCTACTACTGTATGGCTACTGTTACTGATAACTGAAACTGGATTAACCAGTTTGCAGAGCGTACACACTACACCAGAAGCATGCGAGGCCGCTAGAGAGACATATAGAGCTAGCCCCTACTACACTGCTAAATGTCTAGCCAAGGAGAGATTACGATGATGACTGCAGAAGGTATACTAACACTGTTAGAATGGATAGGCACAGGATTGGCACTGCTGTTAATCGTGGTATGTGCAGTAATGTTTTGGGCATTGATACGAAGATCAGATCGCAATGACTGGGATTAGAGGCCCCGCATCGAAGATCGGTGCTAGAGGCCCCGCTGCAGCTCACTGTGTGTAGATCTAGCCTTGAGACAGCGAACGCAGAACAGCGAACGCAGAAGATTGAACGCAGAAGATTGAAGCTGAAGTATTTTTTCTATGCCCCTCATCCCCAACTGTTTTGACCCTAGAATCACCCTGGAAATCACCTCACAAACTGCTGTTATCTGCCTGAGATCCCGGGTTAGGCCCCGCTGCAACGCCACTGTACGTGCGCCATCTCTGGGCTCTGTGCTGGGTATTGGCCGGTAAATAGCACCATTAAAGGAGATTCCCAGAGATGGTGCAAGAGAAATTATGGATCACCACGGTGGTCGTCACGGCTGTGCTGGCTCTGAGCCATTGGTTCACATGGCATCAAGGCTATGCCTCAGGCAGTCTAGACACATTTATGCTAGTGTGGACCAGCCTAACCAAACAGCCTGCACTGCAATGCACACAGATATAGGCCCCGCTGCAGTGAGATTGACATTTCTCTGGATCCTGTGTATAATATGCGCATGTACAAGAAAAGGCTGCTGGCAAACAGCAGATCAGCGATGACACTACCAGACGAACGATATAGGGCGATCAAGTTTGCAGAACAACTGCTCAGAGACCTCTGTGATTCCTCAAAGACTCCCAGGGTCCCCAAACTGATCCGACAGAGGGCTTCAGCGTGTCTAAGGCACTATCCTGGCTCATACTACATAGATGAGCTGGCTCGCCGTGCACCAGACATCATCACTCCTAAGATGGAAGAGCTGCACAGATTTATCAGGAGCGTTGACACAGTTGACACGAACAATAAGTGACTGTATAATTAGCGCTAGGGGCCTTTAGCTCAGTTGGTTAGAGCAGCGGACTCATAATCCGTTGGTCACAGGTTCAAGTCCTGTAGGGCCCACCAGATTTAAAGTTTCGCGACTGTGGTGAAATAGGTAGACACAAGGGACTTAAAATCCCTCGGCGAAAGCCATACCGGTTCGATTCCGGTCAGTCGCACCAAGACCGGACGACGTTTTCGTTTGGTTCCCGGATCCGCCCGTAGCTCAGTGGATAGAGCAACAGCCTTCTAAGCTGTGGGCCGTAGGTTCGATTCCTACCGGGCGGGCCAAAGTAAATACTTACTACGAGGAGACAGTGATGAGAGCATTTGAAGATTTCACAGCAGAAGAACAGGGCACATTCCGCGATCAGGTACGTGCTGCGCTACAGAAGGGTGAAGTGGCAGTAACGTTTACCAAAGCAGACGGATCGCAGCGAGTGCTGCGGGGAACTACTAACTTGGACTATGTGCCGGCATCGCAGCATCCCAAGGGCACCAAACCCGAGAATCCTGATGTGCAGCCCGTGTGGGATCTAGACAAGGGCGAGTGGAGATCATTCCGCTGGGATCGCGTCAGTGACTACAAGATCCTTTAAGCTTTAGGCTGGGCGGCATTGCTAAAACCCTAGTTGATCTAGGGTTTTTTTGTGGTTGACAGATTGGCACTGTGATCGTATACTGTTAAGACTGCGACGTGCAGTGCTCTCAGGAGACACAGATGCTGACAGTAGAAGTCTACAAGCAGGATCGCCGTACACATAAGGGCGAGCGGCTGGTCGCAAAAGTGGATCACACCACTGCGGACAGCGGAGCCGTACACGAAGTCTATGCTCGCAAGTATCCCTCCAGCAAGGGCTATCGCTTCCATGTCTATGCGACCTATGTCACACGCCGGAACGCTATGACGGGCGAGACTTTCCAGGAACGCTATGACACGCCCTATCACTGCTCGCCGTCAAGCGAAGCTTTCTGGAGCCAGTGATCCAGGGTTGACAGCTGACTCGTTTGGCAGTATACTATAGGCATAGTGAAGGAGCGAACAATGGAACTAGGAACATGCCCAGTTTGTAACGGTAGCGGTCGTATGCCTACCCCTGAGTATCTTCGCAAATACGGTGAGCGAAACGGCTGGTATGGCTACAGCAAAGAAGATGACTGTTGCACCTGCACCAACTGCGGTGGACAGACCATGTGGGGGCGGCCCACTGGACAAGTGCCGCTTCGTCCTGACGGAACCCCCTGTGTGCATGAATATACCAGTGCCACGGTGGGTCGGTGCTTGACCGAATACACCTGTAAGCATTGTGGGCATAAGCACCAGATTGATTCGGGTGATTGACACCCGGGCAGAATGGTAGTATAATACGCATATACTGAAAAACAAGGAGCGAAACGTGAGCATTGCTAACCTAGAAGCATATGTAGACAACCTGAACCGCTGGGGTGCGATCTTTGGCAGTCGGCCTGTGAGCCTGCTCAATGCCAAGGACCGTCAGCGTATCGCAGATAATATCTCAGGTCAACTCAGTCCTGAGAACTTGACCTGCGATGGCGAACTCAGCCGCGGCGAGGTCCAGAACAAGTACCGGATGCTGATGCGTGTGCGCCAGGAACTTGAGAGCATCGACCCCCAACTTGAATTCTACGAATAGGGAGATATATGGTCTTAGATCACTTAGAGCAGCCCCTCAGCGTAGGAGACAGTGTGGTATGGTGCAACTACAATCGACTCTACATGGGCGTGGTCACGAAGGTCATGCCCAAGCGGGTCAGGTTGAAGAACATCATAACGGGCTATGAGCATCAGCCCTTGCCCAGCAAGATCGTCAAGGTCGAGGCTCTGCCCAAGGCCTGCCTATTCGCCGTTATCAAAGGACGAGGAGATTAACATGGAATCAGTGACGCTCAAAGGCGAGGACTTCAAGATCATCCACAACACCCTCTGCGATCTCAGGAATCTCGTAGGTCGCATGGAACAGAGCATGATCAAGACCTCAGAGTTCGATCGCATCATCGAAGGCTTCCAGATGGGCTTGAAAGATGCCTACGCTCAGGACGATACGGCTTTCGATTCTAAGATGGACTACTATCGTGAGTTCCAGCGTGAGAACGGGCTGCGCAGCATCTGGTCGATCTACGAGCTGCCCCTGCACGGGTTCCTGCAGGATCATCCCTACCGAGGTGCCCTGACCCTGTCATATCAGGGACACGCAGTGCCGATCCTGGGACAGACCTGGGCGGACCTCTATCGTGCC
>Ga0169931_10012610_pt1 | contig 11688 bp, 10 predicted proteins | sample Kivu_15m_20L_FD_129675 | JGI IMG/M metagenome (GOLD analysis project Ga0169931, IMG submission 129675) | Freshwater microbial communities from Lake Kivu, Western Province, Rwanda to study Microbial Dark Matter (Phase II) - Kivu_15m_20L... | ecosystem: Environmental > Aquatic > Freshwater > Lake... | reverse complement strand
CTTTCTCTTCTGACGATTCCGACGCGTGCGGCGCGGTGTAAGCGTCGAATGGTTTGGCAGCGCCGGACTTTGCTTCGCTGCCGTTCGTCGTGGCGGAGCGCGATGGGGCGATTATTGCGTGCGGCGGATTTTCCGTCCCCGGCCGCGGCCCACTCCCCACCCGACGCGGCCCCGATCCATCGGATTTTTCCTAACCCTCTCATACTAATGTTTTGTTTTAAACAACCGATATGTCGAGTGTGTCAACACTTCTCCTCCTCACCATCCTGACCACCTGCCCCGCCACTCTCGCCGAACGCGACTCCTTTACGGTCTGCTACGACTCTCAATACCAGCGCGCCCTCTGGACTTCCCACACTCCGCAGCCATCGAGCCATCCAACCCCGCGAAAACGCTGGCGCATAGACCACGAGCTGAACTCCCTGCCAAACTCAGCCTTCACCAACACCGGCTTCGACCGCGGCCATCTCACCCCAGTCGCCGACGTACCCGCATCCGAGGACGCATACCTCACCAGCAATGCCATCGCACAGAACCGAAAATTCAACCGAGGGGAATGGCGCCAACTCGAAAACCAAATCCGCAAACAGCACGCCGCTCAAGTCATCACCGGTGCCATCTACAACAACTGCGGGAACGAAATAATCGAAGCGCCCTGCTACATCTACAAGATCGCCTACCTCCCAGGCGGCCAAATGCTCCTCCACTTCGCGCAAAACGCCAGCCAGCGCCCGTAACCCAAGCCAAATCAACACCTTCCAGACATCGCTCCAGAAAACGCCCTTCCCCGAAAACCCGTTCACAAAAATTCGAAATTTATATTTAGTTTATTTCCAACAACTTGCAAATACGAACTCTATAAAAGCTTGGAATCGTCATGCTAATATAGAATCAGGAAAGGCCCTACGGCGCAGTCGCCGTCAGGGCCTTTTCCCATTTCACCGAACCAGAAAAGGAAAGCTGCCATGACCAGGGAAGAACGCGCCGCCATCAGCCGCGCCAACGCGAAAAAGTCCACCGGACCCAAGACTCAGCAAGGAAAACTGGCCTCCAGCCGCAACGCCATCAAGCACGGCGAGTACGCCACCACCCTCAAAGTCTTCGTACCGCCGCACTCCGCCGTCCAGGCGCACGAGAGCCGCCAGGACTTCTACAAGTTCTTCGACGCCCACATCGCCAAGTACCGCCCAAACGACGAAATCGAATTGAATATAATTCGACAGATTGCCGATCATGAGTGGACAATCAGCCGCGATGCGGAAGTAGAAACGGCGATTTCAAACTTCGAACTACTCAAATTGATCGACCAGGTCAACCACGAAGACCCCGGCATGCACGCACTCCAGGTCCAGGTCGGCATCGCCCGCGCCCAAGCCGCCGATCCGGCCATTCTTCTCGGCTTAAAGCGCCTCGTAATCCTCCGCCGCGAGATCGAAAGGCTCGAAAAACGCTACTTTCGACTGAAAAAACTTTGCCCGGCCGCCTCGTCCGCCGTCTACGAAGCGACCGAAGACAAAGCCGATAACTTGTTGAAAGAAAACGGCGAACCAGTCGAACAGGCCGAAAACGAACCCAAGGTCATTCACGTCCAGGGCCCCATTACGCCCAGCGTCGTCAGGTTGTACCAGGGTTTGAACCCAAATCGCCAGATCCATCTCGTCCCCGATCCCGCTGAAAGCGAGAAAGAGGACCCCGAATGGCCAAAAATCGCCTAGCTTACGGGCTCTGGCCCACCTTCCGGGCCTCGCGCCCGAACATCCCGGCAACCCACACACCCGAAGTGTTTCCAAACGCCGAAAAACCGGCCGAATGGGCCGCTCGCGCCCTCCATTTCTCCCCGTCCAAGCTCCAAGCCGAGATCCTGAACTACCAAGGCGATCGCCTCATCCTCTGCTGCGCCCGCCAATGGGGTAAATCGACCATCATCGCCATCAAAGCGCTCCACGAAGCCGTTCACAACCCCGGCGCAACGACCATCATCCTCAGCCGCACCAAGTCCCAGGCCGCCGTGATTTTGCAGCGTATCCGCGCCAACGCCGCCGCGCTCGATCTCCCCCTCAAGCGCCACCACGGCCGCGAACACTCCATCGGCTTCCCCAATGGCTCGGCCGTCTTCGCTATCGCACACAACGCCGAAACCGCCGTCGGCTATACGGCCAACACCCTCATCGTCGACGAAGCCGCCGTCGTCAGCGACGAAACCTTCGCCGCCGTGCTGCCCTGCATCGCCCGCACCAACGGCAAGCTCTGGATGCTCTCCACCCCCAACGGGCAAAAAGGGACGTTCTATTCCATCTGGCACGACAAGGCTCTCAACCACTGGCTCCGCGTCAAAGCCACCATCGACGACCTCGACTACGCCAACAAAGAAATCGTCAACCTCCAACTGCGCCTGTACCCTGCCAAGGCCAAACAGGACTTCTTCTGTGAGTTCGTCCAGCCCGCCGGGAGACTCGTCTCCGCCGAACTGTTCAAGAACTTCGTCGACCCAACGCGGCCCACCCGCCGCCTGCCGGATCTCGACTAACCCGAACAAGGAGACTGCTTTGATACGCACAAACAATACACGCCTTGTCAGATTAGGGATAATCGTATCTACCATGCGGAAGCGCCTGCTCAACGCAGCCGCCGCCATCACGCTGCTGATTCTCACCGGCCTCGTGATCTGGCAAGGCTCGTTCAACATGGGCAATCTCGGCCCCGCCAACGTCGGCCAGGTCTACCTGTACTGGGCCATGTCGACGATGGTGTTTCTGCTCATGGTCACGCTGGCCTTCATGCTTTTCCGGCTGATGGTCAAGCTCTACATGGAGCGCAGCCGCGGCCAGGAGGGCTCGCACATCCGCACGAAACTCGTAGTCGGTGCGCTGATGTTGTCGTTTCTGCCAGTCGTTTTCATGGTGCTGTGGAGCTACTCGGTTCTGAACCTCAATCTGAAGTCCTGGTTCTCGCGGCCCGCCGAGAACGTCAAGCTCGCGCTCACCGACGTTGGCATCTCGCTGATTCAGGAGACACAAAAACGCGCCAACGCGCAGTCCGGTTGGCTCGCCGCCATGCCCGCGATCGATGCATTCGCGCGCGGCGAATCGCGCGACACCGACGTTTTCGAAAAACTGTGCGAAGACAACGACATCGTCGAAGTGCGTATCGATTCGCCCTCGCGCGGTAAGCTCAGCGTGTGCTCGTGGAACGCGCGGAACCGTTCGAACACCGCGCGGCGCGTGACGTCTTCCGCCAAGCTGCCCTCCGGCGGCATCCTGGTCGTCACGACGCATCCGCCGGTCGACCTAGAAATGAAGGAGCGCGACATCTCCGAATACGTCGCCGAGTACAATCAGCTCGGGCTCGACCGCCAGGAGACGCGGCGCTTCTACCTTACCTATCTCACGCTGATCACGATCTTCATTCTCTTCGTGGCCACCTGGGTCGCGCTGTCACTGGCGCGGCAGATTACGACGCCGATCGCCGCGCTGCTCGAGGCCGCGCGTGAAGTGCGCAAGGGCAATCTCCGCCACCGCGTGCAGGTGGGCGCCATCGACGAACTCGCCACTCTCGTCCGGCAGTTCAACGAAATGACGCAGGACTTGGAATCCTCCAGCCGCGAATTGGAATCGCGCCGCCGCTTCACCGAGACGATTCTCGAATCGATTCCGACCGGCGTTATTTCGGTGTCCAGCGACGGCCGCGTCCAAACCGTCAACCGCGCGCTGCAGACCATGTTCGGCGCCGACCGCGTCAGGAAGGCCACGCGCCTGGAAGAAATTTTCCTCAACGAGGACGCCGCCGAACTTCGCTATCTGATGAACCGCTCGCGGCGCACCGGTGTCGCCGGACGTCAACTCGATCTCTCGCACGGCCGAAAGACATTGCACCTCTCCGTCACCGTCGCGCCCATCGACGAACGCGCGACAACCGGTTTCGTCATCGTGCTCGAAGACACCTCCGAACTGCTGCGCGCCCAGAAATCCGCCGCCTGGCACGAGGTCGCGCGCCGCATCGCGCATGAGATCAAGAACCCGCTCACGCCGATCTCGCTCGGCGCCGAACGCATCGCGCGCCAACTCGAAAGGTCGTCCACAACGCCCGAATTCGCCCGCATCGTCCGCGACTGCACTCGCATCATTCAGGAAGAGGTGCAAAGCGTAAAGACGCTGGTCGACGAGTTCGCGCAGTTTGCCCGCTTCCCCGCCGCCCAGCCCGCGCCGTCGGACTTGAACGAAGTCATCGAATCCGCTCTCGCCGTCTTCTCCGGCCGCCTCGAAGGCATCACGATATACAAGGCCTTGGCGCCCGACCTGCCCAGCGTCAACATCGATCGGGAACAGTTCAAGCGCGTCGTGGTCAACCTCATCGACAATGCCGCCGAAGCCATGCAGTCCGTGCCGTGGCGTCATCTCACCGTGCGCACGCAGTCGCCCACGCCGGAAGTCGTCGAACTCGTCGTCGCCGATTCCGGCGCTGGCATTTCACCCGAGGATCGCGACAAGCTCTTTCTTCCCTACTTCTCGACCAAAGACCGTGGCACCGGCCTCGGCCTCGCGATCGTTTCTCATATCCTGACCGAACACGGCGCGCAAATCCGCGTGGAGGATAACCATCCGACCGGCGCACGGTTTACTATAGAGATTCCTGCCGTCATTCCCGTGGCCGCGAACGCATAGACAAATATGAAGGCCCATCGCATACTCATCGTCGACGACGAACCGGGCATCCGCACGTCGCTCTCCGCGGTCCTTGAGGACGAAGGCTATCAGGTCGCCGCGGTCGAAAGCGGCGAAGACGCGCTCGAGCGATTGACCGAAGAGTCCTTCGATTGTGTACTCCTCGACGTCTGGCTTCCGGGCATTGACGGCATGGAAGTGCTCAACCGCATCCAGGAGATGCCCGCCGAAGAACGCCCCGCCACCGTCATGATCTCGGGCCACGGAACAATCGAGACAGCGCTCCGCGCCACGCGTCTCGGCGCGTTCGATTTTATCGAGAAGCCGCTGACGATCGACAAAGTAATCGTCGTCGTCAAGAATGCCATCGAACAACGCCGCCTCGCGCTCGAAGTCACGCGCCTGGGCAACCAGCGCGCCGATGCGTATCCGATCATCGGAGATAGCGTGCCGATGAAGGCGCTGCGCCAACAGCTCACGTTGATGGCCGCCACCAACGGCCGTGTGTTGATCTACGGCGAATCCGGCACCGGCAAGGAACTCGTCGCGCACGCGCTGCACGCCATGAGCGCCCGCGCCGCGGAGCCCTTCGTCGAAGTCAACTGCGCCGCCATTCCGGACGACTTGATCGAAAGCGAACTCTTTGGCCACCGCAGGGGCGCCTTCGCGGGCGCGCACGAGGACAAGATCGGCAAGCTGCAAAAGGCCGATGGCGGCACACTGTTTTTGGACGAAGTCGGCGACATGAGCTTGAAGACGCAGGCCAAGGTGCTGCGCGCGCTCGACGAGCAGCGCTTCGAACCGCTCGGCGCGGCGGAGTCGAGTAAGGTCGACGCGCGTGTCGTCGCCGCCACCAACAAGAACCTGGAAGAGGAGATCGAGCGCGGCAACTTCCGCGAGGATCTCTTCTACCGCCTGAACGTCATTCCGTTCTACGTGCCGCCTCTGCGCGACCGGCGCGAGGACATCTCGGCGCTCGCAACATATTTCATGAACGAGTTCACCGCGCGCTATGGCCGTAAGCGGAAGGAGTTCTCCGCCGAGGCCGCCAAGGTCCTTCGCGATTACAACTGGCCTGGCAACGTGCGCGAACTCCGCAATCTCATCGAACGCATCGTGATCATGAACCCGCAGGTCGGCATCGACGCGCGACACATTCCAATCAACCCCACTCGCCGCGCGGTCTTCGACGCCGAAATGCCACAATACTCGACGCTGCAAGAGGTCCGCGAAGCCGCCGAACGGGAGTATATTCAAAAGAAGGTAGAGGAAGCGAAAGGAAACATTAGCCGGGCCGCGGAGATGCTCGGACTCGAACGCAGCCATCTGTACAAGAAGATGCGGGCGCTCGGCATCCCCGGTGCGGGCAAGGAATAACATTATGCAACGAACACTCTCACTCACAATCACCGCGGCCGCGCTCGCAATGACAGCCGCCGCGCAGCCCGCCATCACGGGCGCGCTGAACACGGCAAGTTATCTCGTGCGCGGCCTGCCGAACAGCGGCCTCGCGCAGGGGTCGATGATCGCCATCTTCGGCCGCAACATCGGACCCGCCGCGATCACGCAGGCCGGCGCCTTCCCGCTGCCGACCACACTCGGCGGAACCTCCGCGAGACTGGCGGCCGGGGGACAGAACTTCGATCTGTTTCTCGTCTACTCCGTGGCGACACAAGTCGGCGCGATCATTCCGTCGAACGTGCCCGTCGGCAACGCCACGCTTACGGTCAGTTTCGGCGGCCAAACCTCACCGACAATTCCAGTCGAAATTGTGCAGAGCCAACTCGGCATCTTTACGATCAACCAGGCCGGCTCCGGACCCGCGGTTGTGCAGAACGTGAACTCGGAGTCGGATCGTCCTATCAACACGATTCTTGCCTCGGCGCGGCCGAGCCAAGCGATGATCCTCTGGGGTACCGGCCTCGGCCCCATCCAGAGTTCCGATGCCCAATCGCCGCCCGTTGGCGATCTCAATCAGCCGATCGAAGTCTTTGTCGGCGGCCGGCGCGCGAACGTTCTTTACAAGGGCCGCTCGGGCTGTTGCGCGGCGATCGACCAAATCGTCTTCGAAGTGCCAGGCGGCATCAGCGGCTGCTATGTGCCGCTGGTGGTTAAGAACGGGAACCGCGTGAGCAATACTACGTCGATCGCGGTCGCGCCGAATGGCGGTCGATGCTCCGACCCCTTCGGCTTTTCGGCCGCGGAACTGTCGGCGTTGGAAGCGGGCGGCGTGTTGCGCTTTGGCTCGGTGAACCTCACTCGAGTGGCCGCGAAGGTTTCCGCCATGGGTCTCACTCTCGATACCACGTCGGACGCCGGCGGCGCCGCATTTCTCGAGTACAACCTGCAACAGGCCTTGGCCTCGCGCGGCCCCGGCGGCAACGCGGTCACGGTCGGCGCATGCACACTCTTCACGTATAGCGGTACCGACACCCAGTCTGTCGATCCGATTCGCCCACGCGCCCTAGACGCCGGTGCATCCATCATGGTCGCTGGACCAAAGGGCTCCAAGCCGATCGCGAAGGGACGCGACGGGTTTTACAGCTCCGTGTTCGCCAACGCCACTTCAATCTCTGGAGGCATCCCTGGTTTGCCTGGCGGAATTCCCGGCCTCCCTGGCTCGAGTGATCCGCCGTACCTCGACGCCGGCTCCTACACCGCCACTGGCCCTGGCGGCGCCGATGTCGGCAGCTTTTCTTCCCAGATCAACATTCCGGGCAATTTCCGATGGACCAATGAAGCGTCGATCACCGAAATCAATCGCAACAACGACCTGCCCATCACCTGGACCGGCGCCGGAAACAACGACTACGTGATCGCTACTGGTTCGTCGTCCGACACGGCCTCGCGATCCGGCGCGTCGTTTGTCTGCCTTGAACGCGGCAGTGCGGGCCAATTGACCGTCCCATCCGCGATTCTACTGGGCCTGCCCGCGAGTTCGAGTATTCAAGGAACTCCGACGGGGCTGCTCTCTGTCGGTATCACCACCGAACCCGTCCGTTTTAATGCCACTGGCATCGACTTCGGAACGTTCTCCTACAATTCGGCGCAGGGCAAGTCCCTTAACGTCCGCTAGCCGTTCACGACGGGCGGCTCGGCCCTCTGGGCCACCAGAGCCGCCCGTTCCGCTTTCTTGCGCTTCTTCTCGAGAATCAGCAACTCGCGGCGCCGGCGCAGCTTGGTCTTCTCATCGAGCGCATTCCAGAACTTGACGAAGTACTGAATTGCCGAGGCGATCCCGAACACCGCGACGCCGTACATCCACAACATCGCCCCGCCGTACCACTCGGGGTTGCCGATCGCCACCAGCATCAGCGAAATCGCGATCACTTGCGTCACCATCTTGGTCTTGCCTAGATCCGACGCCTTGATCGTAAACCCTTCGGCCGCGGCGATTCCGCGCAAACCGGTTACGGCGAACTCGCGAACGATAATTAGAATCGCGATCCAGCCTGGCACCATGCGCACTTGAACCAACGAAATCAACGCCGCGGAGATCAGCATCTTGTCGGCGATCGGATCGAGCAGCGTGCCCACGGTCGTTACCTGTTTCCAACGCCGGGCCAAATAACCGTCGAGAAGATCCGTCGCCGCCGCCGACAGAAAAATCGCCAGCGCCAACATCTCGTTCGGAATCGCGAACCCGGCAAGGCGCAGGCCAAAGTCCCCCTGTACGAGCGCTACGACAAGCAGCGGCACGAAGAAGATGCGCAGAATCGTGAGCAGGTTCGGGAGGTTCATCCCAGCTACATCAGTATAGGTGCGTTTTGAAGCGTTTCACAAGCGCCTCGGGCGCTTCGATCTCCAGCACGCACACTTCGTCCTCGTAGACCTTGCCGATGATCCGCGCGTTCTCGTGAATCTGGTGTAAGAGAGCCCCGTCGGCGACCGGCACGCGCAGCACCGCGCGAGCCAGCGCTTCGGCCGGAAGTTCCGTGTCGATCCTCGCCAGCAACGACTCCACGCCCAACCCGCTGGCCGCCGATACTCCCGATGCGCCTTCCGGCGGCGCGGGCGAGCCCGCGCGATCCATCTTGTTCCACGCCAGAATCTGCCGCGTCTCACCCGCGCCGATCTCGGTCAACACCGCTTCGACGTGTTCCATCGCCGCTTCCGCCGTATCGCTCGAACCGTCGACGACATGGATGAGCAGCGACGCCTCGACCACCTCCTCGAGCGTCGCGCGAAACGCCCGCACCAGCGTCGTCGGCAGGTTACGAATAAAGCCCACCGTATCGCTCAGCAGGATCTTGCGCTTTGAAGGCAGCGTCAGCGCGCGCACCGTGGGGTCGAGCGTCGCGAACATGCGCGCATCGGCCACAACCCCCGCGCCGGTCAGCCGGTTAAACAGCGTCGACTTCCCCGCGTTCGTGTAACCGACCAAAGCGACCGTCTGCAGCGGCACGCTTTCCCGTTGACGGCGCTGCGTACCCCGTGTTGTGCGCACATGTTCGATCGACCGCTCCAAGTGCGCGATGCGCGTGCGTATGCGGCGGCGATCGGTCTCCAATTTCGTCTCGCCCGGGCCGCGCGTTCCAATGCCGCCGCCCAACCGGGACATCATTACGCCCTGACCGCCCAACCGCGGCAGCATGTACTGCAACTGCGCCAACTCGACCTGCAACTGCCCTTCCCTGGTCCGCGCGCGGCTGGCGAAGATGTCGAGAATCAACTGGGTGCGGTCGACAACCCGCGTCTCCAACTTCTTCTCCAAGTTGCGCTGCTGCGTCGGCGTCAGTTCGTGGTCGAAGATGACGACATCGGCTTCAAACCCCTTTACCAGTCCGGCCAGCTCGTCGGCCTTGCCAGCGCCGACCAAGAACGTCGAATCCGCCGCCTCGCGCGACTGCATCTCCTTGCCGACGACGATCGCGCCTGCGCTGGTTGCCAGCGTCGCTAACTCCTCAATCGACTCCTCGGCCGTAAACGTGGCCACTCCACGCTTCTTCCAATCAAGGCCGACAAGCAGTGCGCGCTCGGGCCCGGAAGATGTGGCGTGGGTCGTGCGGTTTACTGACAACTTCGGAAACTAGCTCTCGCCGCCTTCGCTGGCGTGGTGGGCCATGATCGGAGCGGGACCGGGCATGGGCGCCTGGCCAGGCATTCCCTGATGCTGCGGATGCCCGTGGCCGCCGTGCGCGGGCCGCGAAACAACCACAGTGGAGATAGCATGCTTGAAAATCAGCTGCTCCTGGTTGTTCGATTCCAAAATCACCGAATACTTGTCGAAGCTCTTAATCCGCCCGGATAGCTTCACACCGCTCATCAAGTAGATGGTAAGGAAAATCTTGTCCTTGCGCGCATTGTTCAGGAACGCTTCTTGGATGTTTTGCGCTAGTTTTTCCATGTTACTTCCTCACGGCCCGAAGGCACAGGAATCCCTTCTCTCGATCGGAAGGGTATCCCTAAATTATATCACTTCGGCCCTACTACGACGCCGCCAAAGAAACCATCGCGATTCCGGCGATCAGTAAAATCAGCATTATGGGTACAAGCGTCTTGGCACGGCCGGTCGCCCCGTCGTACTCTTTCCAGACGAAGATCCCACACAACGCCGCCACAATCGGCGCTCCGCAATTCAACGCGGTTGTCAGCATCGGCCCAACGCTTGCGCTCTTGGCTACCGCCGCCGCGGCTAGCGTACCGGCGGCGCCGATCGCCCAGAGTACTCCGCCGATCAATCCGAGGAAGTGGTTTTTCTTGCCCGCGGCAAAGTACTGCGAGAACTTCACCGGTTCGCCTTGTACCGGCAAATTCATAAAGTACAAGTTGTACAGGAACGTCGTTAGGAGAATGCCGATCGTCATGAAGAACAGCGCGGTGTACGTACCGAGACCGATATCGCCGGCGCGGCTATAGTCCAAGAGAGGCGCAAACAGTCCCAGAACAACGCCCCCCGCCACGCTGATTGAAATACCCTTGATCCCGCCGCCGAGCTGATTCTTAACCTTCGGCTTGGTCGCCAAAGCATGGTTGTGATGCGCAATGGCCGCTGCCACGATGCCTGCCAGCAACAAGCCGATGCCTCCGAATAGCAGCGCCGGGCTCCCTTCCGGCTTCGCGACATATTTCCAAGCCAGGCCAATGATAATTGATAGTCCGAGCGAAATCGGCATCGCCGACGCCATGCCCGAGGTTGAAACCCCAGCCAGCAACAACATGTTTCCTAAATTGAAAAGCCCGCCTGCCAGAACCGCCACAAACATGTTCCGCTTGCCAGCAATCGACAGGTTGTCCTCGAAGGTCAGGTCGTTCCCCATCATTCCCAGCGAGACAGCCATCAGTATCCCGGTGACTAGCGCCCCTATTGAAAAGTCGTAATAGAAAAGCTCGAACCTGTGCTTCCCGCCGGCCTTCTGCATATTCACCCACGATCCTAAGCAGATCATCGAGATCACTAACGCGAAGAGCGTCCACCCGTACGTTGTCGGTATGAGCATAAACCTCTGGAGTTTACCGCGTTGACGGCCCCGGTAACAACTGCGTTAAGTACCAAGCAGCGACAGAATCTTCTCCCGGTACGTCCGGCTCAGCGTCAGTTCCGTGCCGTCTTTCAACAGGACAACATACTCGCCGTGAAACCACGGCCGAAGTTCCTTGATGCGTTCCGCGTTGACGATAGTCGAGCGATGTATCCGCAAAAACTTGCGTGAGTCAAGCCGGCCTTCCAGCGAGTTCATCGTCTCCCGGATCAGGTGTGTGTCCGCTCCAACGTGAAGGTTCACGTAGTTGTCGGCCGCCTCGATCCAGTCGATGTCCTCTTGCCGCACGAAGAACACACGGCCTGGCGTTTTGATCGCAAAGCGCGCCGGCTCCTGATTCCGCTGCCTGATTTCATTCAACAGATTCAGGAGCTTTTCGTTGTTCGATCCCTGCGAGGAGAACTGTTTCCGCGCACGTTCGAGCGCCTTTTCGAATCGCGTCTGGTCGAATGGCTTTAGCAGATAGTCGAAGGCATGATATTCAAAGGCCCGCAGCGCGTACTCATCGTAGGCGGTGACGAATATGACGACCGGCATCCGCGCGG
>Ga0169931_10012609_pt1 | contig 11689 bp, 8 predicted proteins | sample Kivu_15m_20L_FD_129675 | JGI IMG/M metagenome (GOLD analysis project Ga0169931, IMG submission 129675) | Freshwater microbial communities from Lake Kivu, Western Province, Rwanda to study Microbial Dark Matter (Phase II) - Kivu_15m_20L... | ecosystem: Environmental > Aquatic > Freshwater > Lake ... | reverse complement strand
CATCCAAGCAGCGAAAGCGGCCATGAACGGGAAGTCGCTCAAGTCCGTGACCTTGGTTTGGATGCAAGGCGAGCGCGATGCGAAGGAGGGGCTTTCCGCTCATTACGAAGAGGCGTTCCGGGGTCTGCTGGGGCAGATCAAGGCCGATCTGGAGATTGCGGAATTGAACTATGTCATCGGCCGCTTGAGCGATTCAGGTCAGGGCAAAAAGGACTGGGACAACATCCGGGCGATTCAGCAGAAGCTCGGAGAGGCCGGGCCGCGCGCCGCCTGGGTGAACACGGACGATCTTAATGACGGAGCATCTGGGAAAGGCGACGATCTCCATTACTCGAAGGCCGGTTACGACCTCCTCGCCAAACGCTATGCGGAGAAGATGAAGGAGCTGGTGAAGTGACAACATCGCGAACCATGAAACTCCGCCATCTTCTCATCCTCTTCCTCTGCGCTCTTTGCGTCCTCTGCGGTTCAATCGAAGCCGCCGAAGCTGCGCAAAAACCCAACATCATCGTCATCCTCGCCGATGACCTGGGCTATGGCGATCTCGGTTGCTACGGCGCGAAGGACGTGGCCACGCCGAACCTTGACCGCATGGCGAAGGAAGGCGCGAAGCTGACCAGCTTCTACGTTTCGCCCGTTTGTTCGCCCACCCGCGCCTCGCTCATGACCGGCTGCATCGCGCAGCGTGTGGGAATCGGCGGCGTGCTGTTTCCCCGGAACAACCACGGCTTGAACCCGGACGAAAAGACGCTGCCGGAGCTGCTCAAGGCGCAAGGCTACGCCACGGCCATCGTCGGCAAGTGGCACCTCGGCAATCAGGACATGTTCAAGCCGCTCAAGCACGGGTTCGATACTTGGTTTGGCACTCCATCGTCCAACAGCCAGGAGTTTGATCCCGCCCTTAAACAATACGCCCCCGACTGCGTGTGGCGCGAAGGTCTCACCCGCGAGAGCATCCTCAAAATGAAGGAAGCGCCGTGCCCGCTCGTGCGCGACAACGTGGTCATCGAAGTGCCCGCCGACCAGACCCAGTTCACGCAGCGCTACACGCGCGAAGCCATCCGCTTCATCACTGCGAATAAAGACAAGCCGTTCTTCCTCTACCTGCCGCACAACATGGTCCACTTCCCCGTGCACGCCTCGGCGGAGTTCGCTGGCAAGAGCAAGCTAGGCGTCTATGGCGATGCCGTTCAGGAACTCGACTGGAGCACTGGCGCGATTTTGAAAACGCTCAAGGACTTGGGCCTCGATGAACACACGCTGGTCATCTTCACCTCGGACAACGGGGCAAAACTGGGTCATGGCGGAAGCTCCGGGCCGCTGCATGGCGAGAAAGGTTCGACCTTCGAGGGCGGCGTGCGGGTGCCCTGCATCATGCGATGGCCCGGCAAGATTCCCGCCAACCGCGTGATCGACGCGCCCGCCGCGATTATGGATTTCCTGCCGACCCTCGTGGCCCTCGGCGGCGGGACGGTCCCCACGGAGCGTGTGATCGATGGCAAAAACATCTGGCCCGTCATCACCGGTGCGGACGGGGCGAAATCACCGCACGAGGCCATCTACTACCTCAGCGGACGCACGGTGAAAGGCGTGCGCATGGGCGATTGGAAATACCTGACCGTCGGAGCAAAGGACGTTTCGCCGGAGGACGAACTGACGCCGGAAGAACTCAAACTCTCGCGCAAAGAGCGAAAGGCGCTCATCAAAGAGCGGACGAAAACCGAAGGTGACATCGGGATGCTGTTCAACCTGCGCGAAGACATCGGCGAGCAGACAAATTTGATCACCAAACAACCCGAAGTCGCGGCCCGTTTGAAAAGGCAGCTCACCGAGTTCGAAGCGCAGTTCAAGAAGTCCACACGCCCTGCCGGAACCGCCGAGTAGCTATTCCATATCATGACGCCTCTGCACTCTGTCCGCCTCACCATCGTGGGAATCGCGATGCTTTTCGCCGCGTCGCTGGTCACTGCGAGCGGTGCCGAGCGAAACAAACCCAATGTCCTTTTCCTGATGGTCGATGACCTGAACTCCTGGCTGCTCGGCGATGCCGATCGCTACGCCGGGAAGGTCGTCGCGCCGAACATCCAGCGCTTGGCAAAGAGCGGCGTCGTCTTTCAGCGCGCTTACACCGCCGCGCCCGTTTGCTCGCCTTCGCGGACCGCCCTGCTTTCCGGCGTGCGCCCGTGGCAGTCGGGCGTTTATGACAACGGAGTGGACATCCGACAAAGCGCGGCGCTCAAGACGGCAAAGGCGCTGCCCGCGCTGTTGAAGGAATCCGGCTACGGCGTGTGGTCCTACGGCAAGATCAGCCACGGATGGGACTTCCGCGAAGCCTGCGACGCGTTCGTGCCGCACAAGCGCGACCCCGCTCCGCCCGGCGCTCCGTTTCTTCCATTCACGCGCGGCGAACAGGATTGGGGGCCGACGCATCTGCCTGAGGAGAAAATGAACGGCACGTCCCTCGCCAACGCCGCTATCGCCCAGCTCCAAAAGAAGCACGACCGCCCGTTCTTCATCGCCTGCGGCCTTTTCCTGCCGCACATGCCCTGGTATGTGCCGCAGAAATACTTCGACATGTTTCCGCTGGATGAAGTCTCCACGCCGCCGCTCCAGAAGGGCGATCTCGACGACGTGCCGCCGCTGGGTCAGGCGATCACGAGGGGAAAGAGCAAGTTCGTCGATCAGGTCATGCAGCACGGTTTGCACAAAGAAGGCGTGCGCGCCTACCTGGCCGCCACCGCCTACGCCGACGCGCAAATGGGCCGCGTGCTCGACACCTTGGAGCGCAGCGACCATCGCGACAACACCATCGTCATCCTGATGAGCGACCACGGCTTTCACCTCGGCGAAAAGAATCACTGGCAAAAATCCACCTTGTGGGAGGAGGCGACGCATTGCCTGCTCATGATTCGCGCTCCCGGCACCACAGCGCCCGGCGGTGTGTGCCGACGCTTTGTGTCGCTGCAAGACGTCTATCCGACCTTGGTGGAATTGTGCGCATTGCAGCCGCCGTCGAAACCCGAAGGCCGCTCGCTCGCGCCCCTTCTCAAGCAACCCGACGCCGCATGGCCGAGCACCGCGATCACCGCCTATGGCGACCGCTACATCAGCATCCGCACCGAACGCTTCCGTTACATCCGCTACCGTGACGACCAGGAGGAGTTTTACGAATGCGACAAAGACCCTCACGAATGGCGCAACCAGATCGGCAACCCCGACTTTGCCGCCGCAATCCGCGAACACCGCACCGCCGTCCCGCCCCTGTCTGAAATGGCGAACCCCATGCCCTCCGCACGCGGCGCGAAAGACGAGTAGCGACGGCACCGCCACCCCGCTCTGGCCCATGCCCCTCCCTGAACTGGAGCAAGCCCACGCACTGACACGGTTCGCCAACGCTCGAATATAGCCAGCCTCCGTCGTGGGCACTACTCGCACGACAAACAAGGCGCCTGACTTTCTCGACGCTCCAGCGCTACCCTTCGTGGCAAAGGCGTGAGGGCACCCCCCGGTGACGGAACACCGAGTCCGGGCAGACTCCCGAATTCTCGTGAGGCGACAAACACTCTGTCTGCGCTTCACTGGAGGGGTCATGAGTTCAGGTTTTCACATCGCTTGCGATGACTCCCATCAACTGACAACGACATGACCCAACACACCGTCCTCCGCCGCCAAGCCACTCATCCACTCAGCCTAATGAAAATCAAATTCACGTTCGCATGTTCCGTCATGCTCTCACTCGTTGTTTCCAATTCGTTTGCGCAAGATAAAGCAGACGCCTCAGCCGCTCCGAAGATGTCGGAACTTCTGGGCAACAACTCGGTTTACCAATACAAGACGGAACCTGTTTACGACCCGAAGTCGAACAAGTCGTTCTTCTTTTGGATGGGCAAAACGGGGGACATCTACGGTCGCGAATACAACCATGAAACCAAGGCATGGAACCCGTCACTCAGTCAGGACTCCAAAAAGATCATGGAGTTCACCAGGACGCCTGCCGACCGTCACAACTATCCCTCCGTGGTCATGGCACCCAATGGTCATGTCTTGGTTCTCCAGGAGGATCACCTCGGCAGCAAGGATGGGTATGCGTTGATGCTCTATACCTCACCCAAGCCGGGTTCGATTGATGGCGAATGGTCAAACCAAACGCTATGGACCGAAGGCCAGCCCTCTTACCCCACGGCGGTTGCTGCTGGAGACTCGATTTACCTCTTCATGAGAAGAAAAGTGGAGTTCATTTGGCGAGTCTGGCAGTTCAGCAAATCAGACGACCATGGCAAAACCTGGACGGAGCCCCGCACGATCGTTGATACGGAAAACAAGGAGCCTGACAATTTGAACGAGATCTATTCCGTCGCCAAAAAGTTCTATGATCCTGTCAACAAGAGGATCGCACTGACCTGGAACCTCGCCGGAGGCAAGGATCACAATGAACTGAACAAGGATCTCTACATGGCCTGCCTGAGCACCACGGACCACAAAATGTATGCTCCTACCGGGGCCGACCTTGGCGAGAAAGTCGATCTTTCCGAGATGCAGGACCCGAACACCAAAGTCATGGTTCTGGGCACGGAAGCGCAGGACGGAGAGAAAACAGGTCCCATCGTGGATTACACCCACCATGCGAACTACCTGGAAGATGGAAGCTTCTTCATCACCTACAACAACATGAGCAAAAAGAACGGAAAGCAGTCTCTCATGTCGGCGAAGTGGACGGGAAGTGACTGGAAGCACAGCGTGATTGAGGAGAAACCCTTTCAAGAAGCCCTCACCAGATATGGCAGCGTTCAGCAAGTGAAGGGCAGTCATCTGCGGGTTTCAATTATCGATGATGAACTCTTCAAGGTGAGAATCAAAGAAACCAAGGATGCGGGCGAAACATGGACGCAGGTTTGTGAAGAGGTCTTCGACACCAAGGGGCAATTGTTGAACTGCGCGGATTTCATTTTTCCCTACCGCCCCGGCTATCCTCAAATCTTGGTGGGCACCATGCCCTCCAAAGATAAGCACGACACGAAGCCCAAGGTCGATATGCCGATCTGGGCGATGGGAGATGGCTCCCAAAAATAGCTGACGAAAGCCCCGTCGCCGCAACGCGAAGCAAAGTAGCTCTCTCGCTCCGTCGAGAGAGCCCAGCGCCCGAAAAGACCCCGGACCTATGATTTGAGCGTCATACTCCGAAACGCGCCCAAAGCTCATCTTGCGGAGCAAGATGGCTACTTTGCTCACGCCACCATCGACGCCGAAAAAGCACCCTTCACCGCCACCCAATGAAATCCACCCTCAGCTACCTCAACGCTCTGCTGCTCTCGTCACTGGCAGCGGCGACCTTTGCACAGGAACCGACCCGCACGGTCGATGTCGCCTCCAAGCCCGGACGCAAATGGAGCGCCAAGCCCACACGCATCCTGGAAGATCTGCCCGATGCGGGCAAAATCCAACTTGATGCTGGCCTCAGCCGCTTTGGCGGAATGACATCGCGCAAAGAAAAGGCCACGGGCTTCTTTCACACGGCGAAGATCGACGGGCGTTGGTTGCTGGTGGATCCAGAGGGCGGTTTGTTTGTTCATCGAGGCATTGCCGGGGTCAAGAAGCTGAGTTCGAAGGCTGCGGATGACGCATGGAAAACCAAGTTCGGCACTGACGCCGAGTGGTCCGCAAAGACCACCGCCTTGTTGCGCGCCCACGGCTTTAACGGCCTCGGCGCTTTCGCGGAAACGGAACCGTTTCGTGCTGCGGCGGAACCACTCGTTTACACCCGCATCTGGAACTTCATGCAGAGCTATGGCAAAAAGCGCGGCGGCACTTATCAGAAATCCGGCCACATGGGTTACCCCGGCGACTGCATCTTCGTCTTTGACCCCGAGTTTGAACCCTTCTGCGAGGAACATGCCAAGCAGTTGGCGGCGGACAAAGATGACCCGTTTCTACTCGGACATTTTTCCGACAACGAGCTGCCGTTTCGTTCTGAAGCGCTGAAAAACTATCTCGCCCTGCCAGCCGCCGACCACGGGCATCAAGCCGCACTCAAATGGTTGCGCGAGCGGCATGGCGCGGACGCCACCGCGAAGGACATCGTCGAGGCGGACTTGCCCGCTTTTCATGAGTTCATGGTCGAGCGCTACTTCCGCATCGTTGCCGCTGCCATCAAGCGAAACGACCCGAACCATCTCTACCTCGGTTCCCGTCTCTACGGCAGCGACGTGCGCTTCCCGGAAGTGTTTCGGGCCGCTGGCAAGCATGTGGATGTGGTTTCGATGAACTACTACAACTCATGGACCCCGAGCCCGGAGCGTCTCAACATGTGGGCGAGTGAATCAGGCAAACCGGTGCTCATCACGGAATGGTATGCCAAGGGCGCGGACTCCGGCCTCGGAAACACCACCGGTGCCGGATGGCTCGTCAAGACGCAGCGCGACCGCGGACTGTTCTACGAAAACTTCACGCTCGGCCTGATGCAATCCAAGGTGTGCGTCGGCTGGCACTGGTTTAGATATCAAGACAACGACCCGACCGCCAAAAAAGCCGATCCTTCCAACCTGGATGCCAACAAGGGCATCGTGAACTACCTCTATGAGCCCTACTCGCCGCTGCTCGATTCGATGAAACGCATCAACGAGCGTGCCTACAGCCTCGTGGAATACTTCGATAAGCAATAACTGACTCATCTTTTGGCATGAACCGTCGTCAATTTCTCTTCACCGGCGCAACAGGAACCCTGGGCCTTGCTCTTCCTCACGGTAGCCGTGGAGCTGGAATAGATGCCAAGCATATGCCAAGCATCTTTTCCATTGGGAAGAGATGATGTCGCATGAAGTGACGGGCAGGAATGAAAGCCTACAGGAGCAAGGTCGTAGTGGTTCAGGACACAACCATGAAAACACCATCTGCTCTTGCCTGCCTTCTTCTCGCCGCGATCGAGATCGTTCATGCTTCCGAGCCTCCTGCAGCAGTTTGGCCGCGAGTTGATCAACCGCGCGCCATCCCGGCAAACGAAGCCCCGAAACTCGGCGCGGGTGACTTTTCCATCTCGGTGTGGGCCAAAGCGGATGCGGCGGACCGCATCACGGGCGATCTGGTGAGCCAATACGATCCAAAGAAGAAGCGTGGCTTTCATCTCACGCTCAAAAGCACTCCTGGGGTGACTTCGAACGTGGCGAACTGGCGGCATTTGCAGTTCGGCATCGACGATGACAAACCCGGCGCGTGGCGTGACTGCGGACGTCCGGGGAAGGCGCTGTTCGCCTTTGCCATGGCGACGCATGACGGGGCGCTCTATGCAGGCACTTGCGAGCCGGATGCGGGGGCGATGGGGCATGTGTATCGCTACGAGGGCGGCGAGAAATGGAGCGATTGCGGCAGTCTCGATGGCAGCAACTCGGTCACCGCGCTTGCCGCTTTCGAGGGCGCACTCTACGCCGGCACGGGCAAGTATCGTCTGGCAGGCTCGAGTTTGTCAGAATCGCCGAACACCACGCTCGGCGGTCGGGTGTTTCGTCATGAAGGCGGCACCAAGTGGATGGACTGCGGGCAGTTGCCAGACACGGAGGCCGTGGGCGGGCTGGTGGTGTTTCAGGGACGGCTTTTTGCTTCGTCACTCTACAAACCGGCTGGCTTCTTCCGCTATGAAGGTGGCACGCAGTGGACGCGCCTGCCGGATGCCATCGGGCCGGACTACAAGACGGGCGAGCTGGGCTCGAGACGCGTCGAGTCGCTCACAGTGCATGAGGGTCTGCTCTATGCCACCAGCTACGACGGCGGGCGCGTGTATCGCTTCGATGGGAAAACGTGGACGGACTGCGGACAAATCGGAACGGACACGCAAACCTATGCCTTCACCAGCTACGAGGGCCGTCTGCATGTCGCCATGTGGCCGAGCGGAAAGGTCTATCGTTTCGAAGACGTGGCACGCTGGACGGACATCGGTCGTCTCGGCGAGGAACTGGAGGTCATGGGCATGATGGTGCACAACGGCCGCTTCATCGCGGGCACGCTGCCTCTCGCCGAAGTCCATGCCTACGATGGCGACGGCAAATGGACGCTCTGGCAGCGCCTCGATCACACGCCCCACGTGAAATACCGCCGCGCCTGGACGATGGCCGAGCACGCGGGCGAGGTCTTTTGCGGCACGCTGCCCTCCGGCAAAATCTGGGCGGCGCGGCATGGCTGGCAGGTCTCGTGGGATCACTCACTGCCGAGCGGCTGGCATCACATCGCCGCGGTGAAGGCCGCGAATCGGCTCACCCTGCACGTCGATGGCAAACAAGTCGCCGAAAGCACCGGTTTCGATGCATCTTCATGGAATCTCGACAGCGAGGCCCCTCTGCGCCTCGGCAACGGCATGAACGGCCCTTTCAATGGCCAGCTCGCCGATTTGCAGATCCATCGCCGCGCGCTCACCGCCGAGGAAATCTCCGCCAGCGCGGCCCAGAAGCCGCTGGTGGATTAGGAGATGGAAAAACGATGGGCCATGCGTCCCTGGCCAATTGCGAAACAGCTTGTTTCACCATTGGACCGACCTGCCAGAAGACTTAGCGGTTCGATTGGCATGGTTGCCGTAGGTCTTGGTGGACTCAAAAGTTGGGTGAAATAGACAATAAACTCGCTCTCTTCCGTCATTGCTTCGTGAACATGCCTCCTCACTTCTACCTTGGTCTTGCTGCGCTGTGCGCTCTCGCTGTCGCGATGGTCGTCGTTTGGCCTGCTGCCCGTCCAAAGATGGAGGAACGGCGGACGAAGCCTGAATCGTCGGGAAAAGCCGTCGACGCGAAATCCACGGTCTCTGGTAGGCAGACGCCGGAATTCATGAAGCGTTTGATAGACGGTGAAACTGTCCAACTCACGCCGGAGCAGATCGAGAACTATGTGGAGTCGCGTGGGCGAGATGCGCTGAGTTTGATCGTGGCCTCCATGCTTGGTGAAGGAGGAGATAATTGGTTGGACGAGGCGGCGGAGCGCTTTCCTGACGACCCGCGAGTCGCCGCTGCGATGCTCATCAAGCGTGGCACCGGCCCAGAGGCGGGACAATGGATCGCACGCCTGAAAGAGCACGATCCCGCCAACTCGCTGGGCTATCTTTTGGCTGCAAAATCGGCCCTCGATGGCAGGGATCTCGATGGGGCGATGAAGGAGCTGTCCGCACTCGATTCGACACGCATGAATGATTTTCGTGAAACGTGGCAATCCGGCATCACCGACGCCTATCGCAGCGCGGGCTACCAGGGAATGGAAGCGGAGTGGCTGAGCATGGCGCGGACGCCCGTGATGAGCGGCGAGGTGATGAAGCTAAGTGCAGGAATCGCGGAGGCGATGGTCGCCGCCCAGGAACGGGGGGATCGAACCATGGCGGAGTCTCTGGGCCGCTCCGGCATGAAGGCCGCTGAGTTGGTGGGCGGACGCGGGGATCGAGACCTGCTCATCACCCAGCTCATCAGCGTCTCCATGGAGCGCAAGCTGCTGAACCAGCTCCACAGCTTTGATTTCGTCCCCGGTGATCAACGCGTCGTCGTGGAGCGGCTGGCAGAAATGGACAAGCGCATCGCCCGCATCAAATCCGCGACCCAAAGTCACACGCAGATCCTGCCCACCCTGACTGAGTCCGAACTGCGCCAATTCACCCGCCGCGTGCAGGTCGATGGCGAACTCAAAGCCATGGAGTGGCTGGTGGCGCAGCGGCAGGCGGGACGCTGATGGAAGAATCTCCGGCCATTCTTCTGCCCACTTCGTCTTGATGTCGAGATCATCCGCCTCGCCTTGCAGACGGACAGCACGCGCGTCGTCATGCTCTCGCCCCGCACCTTCAGCGTCGTGCCGCATGTGCCCGCGGTTTCAAACACGGCCAGCGTCTTGCCTTCAACACGCAAAACAACACGCCGCTCGCCAATCTCTTCGTGTAGATGCTCTAAGGCCTCGGTATCGAGGCTGACAAATTTGCTAGCAGCACGTGGACGTTGAGTGAGCTGACGTCTTGATCTTCCGACCTGCGTGGTGTTGTTCATCACCAGTGGAGCGCTCTCACCGACCAGGCACTTCTCGAAATCCTCGGCATGGCGATCTCGATTGTGTATCGCGAAGAACGACGGCGAGGAGATCGCCTTTGGCTTCGGCGGCATCGGTCTGGGAAAGCGTCGTCACGACACCGCGAAGCGCGCGCTGGAGAAACCGCGCCTCACCAACCACTGGCAGACAATTTGGATCAAACTCGACCACATCCGCTGGGCATGACCCTCATTCAGACCTCAACCCCGCCGTGTTCACCGCGATCACGCGGTAGGCATGCTTCTTGCCTGCCTCGGCCTTGGCGTCGGTGAAAGTCATCTTCACGAGAGGGTTCGTCGGCGTGTCGCTGTATTGCAGACCCTGGAAGATTGGCCGACCGAAGGGATTCTTTGGCTGTTCGGGCACCGTGGCGATCTGCATGCCATCGCGCTCGATGATGAAATGCGCCACGCCGCTTTCGAGATCGGCTTCAGCGTCCCAAGCGAGGTCGTTGCCATTAACGCGCACGTTCATCGGCGCAGGCGGTGGTGTGCCGTCGGGAATCTGGGTGTCTTTGACAAACTGCATCCAGGCTTTCGCGACGGCTTCGTTCGGCAGCCAGACGGCCTTGGCCGCATCGGCGGTGAATTTCGCAGCGGGGACGGCCTCGGTGCCGAGCAACGGAGCGAGCCACACGCCATCCGTCGGCATAGAGTTGAGCGGATCGCTGCTGTCTTTAGGCAGGCGAGCACTCAGACAGGCATCGAGCCACGGAATCGCCATGTAGCGCGAGTTGCCGCACTCGTGTGCGGTCAGCGGATCAACCGCGACACCCACGAGGCCGCCCTTCCCGCGCACGGCATTGAAGAACTCCTCATTCGCAGGCCACACACCGGCAAAACGGCCTTCTTTGACGGTGACACCCTCCTTCGTCCCCGGATTGCACATCATCGGCACTTTTAGCGCGGCTTTAGGCACGGTGTGCGTTTTGATCGTCGAACGATCTGGGTTCGCTTTCAGCAACGGCACACCTGAGCGCAGCCACGCGCATGCGACCCGATCTGGATGCGTCAATACCATGCCGCCAGCCCAATGCCCGCCGCCGCTGTGACCCCAGAGTGCCCACGGCACCTTCGAGAGCTCGGGATGGCCACTCTTCGCACCGAGATCGACGAGACATTTCTGAAACGCCGCGCCCGAGCCATTGCGTGGATCGCACCACATCTGGCATTCGGCCTTTTCCGGCTGCTCATACGAAGGCGACAGCAACGCGCAGTCGTGCTTTTTTGCCAGCGCCTGCCAATGCAGGTCGTAGGCCCCTGTGAGGCCGGATTTGCACGAGCCTTCTCCGCAGCCATGCTGATGCACGATCACGCCGCGCACCGACTTCACACCCGGCGGAATCCAGATCGTGTAGTTTACCGGAAAGATCAGCTCGCCCGTTTGCTTCGCCTCATAACGTACACGGTAGTAAGGCGCGTCAGCAGGTGGAAAAACATCATACGGCGCGTTTTGCGCGGACAGGGATGGGGTGAGTGAGAGGAGAGCAAGGGCGAAGAGACGCATGGCGGGAAGCAAACAGAGAACGTCGTGATGCCTCATTGAAGTAGGACACCGAGGAAGATTTCAGGAAGCGGCTCGATGCCTCACGATGGGGGACACCGTGATGGGGTTCGCTTTGGTGGTTGTTGGAGAGGTTGGCAAGGCTTGT
>Ga0169931_10012608_pt1 | contig 11690 bp, 12 predicted proteins | sample Kivu_15m_20L_FD_129675 | JGI IMG/M metagenome (GOLD analysis project Ga0169931, IMG submission 129675) | Freshwater microbial communities from Lake Kivu, Western Province, Rwanda to study Microbial Dark Matter (Phase II) - Kivu_15m_20L... | ecosystem: Environmental > Aquatic > Freshwater > Lake... | reverse complement strand
GTACCATCGTTTCTCGTTTTTCTCTAAGTATCTTTTCTCTTTCTTACTTCATTTTCTATTATATTTTGAGAAACTGTTACTCCATCTCAAGATATTTAGGTGCTATTCTACTCGTATCTAAGCTTTTCATTGAAGTCTGCTTGATAAACTCCCTCCTTTCTGCATTTCTTGCCTACATTTTTCTCACTCTTTCCCTCACTTCCTCCACATGTCTCTCCTTAGCCTTGTCTACTTCCTCTATCTAAGCTTGTTTTTTATTGTCAACCTATTCTTTTTACTTACGTTTGTGCTTTTAATCACTCAGTTTCTTCCTACGTTTTATGCCCTCTTGCCTCTAACTCCACTATTTGATCTTCTTCTCAACCTCTTGAACTACTATTGCAGTTTTTTATTTCGAGTACTATTACTTTATCCTCTTGAAGATCTACAGTCTCTAATGATTTTTTTAAGGGTCTGATTGAAAGAAAAAAGCTTTGTAGTGACTTTAGAAAGGGTTTATGTCTTTTGTTTTTAGAATTGTTGTAGCGATGTCTTGATTAGATTATTATATATTCAACTCGCCGTTCTAGAGATTGCTCTAGATATTGTTTTGTCGTTTTTTTAAGGCTTATTAAACTGCCTGAATGAGATGATAGATACTTCGTTCGGGTTGCGTTTATCGATTATGCTTTGAAGATATTAAATGGAACCTCTTCTCTAGCTCATATGTTAAAATTATTATCAATATATAGCTATATCTAAAAATAATCAAAAGCTTTGTTTCTATTAAGATTATTATATTAAGGTGTTTAATCACTAGATTAAATATTGTTTGTAGACTCTTGTTATTTTAAATTTGCAATTTCACAAACAAACTGCTATGCTCAAGGATTATTTTCAGACCACCACCAGGTACAGCACAAGTTCATGCGAATATACGCCTTTTACTCATACTATAGAGTTGCATCGATATAGCAAACTATCGGAAAAATGGTTGCAGCCTCAGATATAGGCAAAAAATTATGAACATTTCAAAAATTCAATTGAACTAAAAATAAATAAAAATAGCCTACAGTCAAGAAATAGTATTTTTTGGTTTAATTTCTGTGAGTAAAATCTATTAAAATATTTTTAAGTTAAGTTTCTGATGCAATAAATAAAAAAGTCACTATAATTGCCACATAACCAGATAACAATCAAACCATTTCTTAACATAAAAAAACTTCAAAAAATCAAAAATCGCAATCTGAAAGGGCCGAAAGAAATGTTTTAACCTAAAATCAAATTATATAAAAGGGCGCCAGAAGAAAATAAAAATAATCCTCTGATGTTTAGCAAGAACAAAAAAGGGTTAAAGTTCAGGTCGCCTATTCATAAGCATCAAAAACAATAAATTTAAATTAAAATTAGTAAAAATAGCTTCGGAAATAGCACAAAATATATCGAAAATTAGTAAGAATACGGACTTAACAAACATATCAAAAATGACTCCAAAAAGTCAAGCAAGACGAAGTCCAAAAACTCAAAAAATTCAGGCCTTAAAGATCCCTACAACTATTTACCAAAGTGCTCTAAATCTCGATAGAAAATAATTTTAGTTTCAAGAGTACAAATGCACTAAAAAAAACTAATAGTCTAAACTCACAAAAGTCGAAGCCAGAACCGCTTAAACCTCAAATATACTAGACTATCTTCGCCTAATAACTTTTGATTTTTATATTGAGTCTAACCTTATACGATCATACTCTGAGTCTCATCCCATTTTTGCGTTTCCTCTCAAGCTATATATCATCCTAGTTCCACTCAGCCTTAATCTCTTACTTTTCTTGTTCTTTCTGAGCAGCCTAGTCATGTTCTACCTCTTGTTATTAGTCAGGATGAGCTTAGTCTTTTAAGGTATTCACTGGCTATTTCTGTGGCACGTAAGCTTCGCAGTCATCCTTCATACAAGTGTATATTTTCTGAGTTTATATGCCGTTTGCGCTGCCGATGCACTCAATAAAATTTTTAGACTCATGGCAACTAGTATATGCCTTATGACATGAGGATTAGATATTAGACAAACAGGCAGAGATTGGAGTCTAACATTTTCTAACACAATAGTAGAACTCCATCTGACTGGCGAAGGAGTCTAGAGCCAATCCTGAGCCTAGTAGTGCAATGAGAAATGGTACCAGCTTCATGCTTATTTGACAAATATGATAATGGTATTATGAATGGGGGATAATAAAATACCAAGAAAGGATTCGTGATTATATTTTAATAATAAAATTTTAATTAGACTTGCGTAAAATTTTTGGCAAATATTATTAAAAATAATTATATATTTTTTGATAGATTATGTTCACACATACATGGTTCTGGGAGGTGGCTGACGAGCTTTGCGGCTAGGCGGAGGCGGGGGAGGAGGCACCATAGATGTTGGCATCTTAGGAAGATTTGAGGGTGCTTCAGTTATGGGAGAAGGCTTTGGAACTCCTGATGATGCTGAAGATTGATTAATTTCAACCATTTCTACTTGAACTTCTTATTTTTCAGGTTCGAATGGTACCACTTAACTGGACGCATACTGCACTGGTGGTCTTCTCTTGGCATGAATTGGATGACCTGAAACTTTCTTTTAGTTTTATTAAGGTCCATTCTGACCCTTTCTGCCTGGCGGAGGTGGAGCTGGTAGTTTGTCTTTTTTACCTGGAGGCGGTGGAGCTGTAGAGACTACTCTATTAGACTGATCATCTTAATCTTCAGGAATAGCGCCATTTATCACATATCTTTTCCTTATAGGATCATATACAATTTCATCCTCTTTGGCCTCAGGCTCGATCTTCTTTTCTTTTTCTTTGACCAGCTGTGTAGTGGCAGTTTTGATGCTATCGACCGCCTTGACTGCTTTACTCCACATACTCATGATTCCACCTTGTTAGCCACCCTTGTCTTCCTTCTTCTATTCTCTTTTTTATTATTTTTTCTATCCATTCACTTTTCTCTATCCACTCAGCAGATTTATCAGCTTTAGCTTGAGTTGCTTATGAATCTGATAATATTTTTAACCAATCTATATCTCTCCAAGATGTTTTAAAATCTTCTATATCAGATGGTTGTCAAGATTGTCAGAAATAAGAGAAATGAGTCTTAAGTAAAGATGAAGAATATGAGGGTACCCTTTTTTCTGTATGTTGCACGAAGATAGCATCAAAATGAGTGTTTCTTGTGTTTTAAAATCTTTTTTGTTTAAAATGTAAGAACAAAGTTTTTCAGTTGGATTTATTAGTAGCAACTGAAAAAGTTATGAATCGCCTAACTATCCATTATCCAGTATCCAATCAACATACTCAGACGTTTCTAAGGAATTAAAAACGCCATTGAGACTCAAAATTGCTAGATTACTTTGTTGTATTTTGCTGAGAATAAAACCACTATATCTCTGAAGATAGTTGGATCCGAGTTTCAACAAAACAGCCAAAAAAGATTCTGAAAGTTACTTATGATCATTAAAAAGATATTACATGGCAACATCATAGAGGACTACTTTTTGTGGTTAGCTTAATGTTTGAGTAGAGTTGAATGCAAATTAGTAGACAAATCTACTGAAAAGAGAAGTAAATGAATGGTTTTTAGAAGTAAGTTGTAAGATAGTCTTGGATGTTAGTGCTTTGTGAGTTTATGGGGAAAGAGTTTAAATGAGATAAGAATGCTTGGTTAGCCAGAGATTGACTAAATCATCAATGCTGAGCTGAACATTTGAAGGCTATTTTTCTATATTTTTCTATTTTGGAGACTATTTTATTTCATTAGTTTTTGATAATTAAACCTATCTTGTTTGCTATACCTAGGCTTCTGGCTTTTTAGGGGCTGTTTGCTGAGAAACTTTATTTTCACTTGAAGAGGCCTGCAGAGGATAGTATTACTACTTTGAATTAATAAAAAAACCATCGTTATTCTCGTCAACTTTTTAAGCTTTTTAAGCAATTTTAGCAGGTTAGATTGGTTGCTTTTTCAGTCTTCTTGCGATGATTTCTTGAACTGAGCTTGATGCAGGTACTCTTTATTTGCCTGCCTGAGGATTATTCTCTATAATATCTTCATTAAGATTTGAATTTTTGCTTTAAATATTGGTTTCTTATGCGATAGGGGGATTAATTACTCTAGGCTAAACTACTTTTTCCTGTATTATGGGCATTAATTGAGCTGGTGGACTGTATAAAATTTATTATTTTTCTTTTTATTGAGTTTTCGGTTGACTAGGAAGAGCATTTTAGGCGCTTGATTATTGAATTTTAGTAGGCAGTTTGGGTCTCGGTGGAGGAGGCGGTGGTACTTTTGATTTTTTCTCTTGTTTTTACATTTTTTAAGACTAGCATTTAGGATGCTATTTATGTTATAATATAGTAGATTCAACCTTTAATTCTTCAATTGGAATTAAAGTTTTTGTTGTTTAAATTGATTTTTTGACTACTATTGTTTATTATTCGCTATTTTTAACAACAATTCTGTTTTGTTGTTAGATTATTTTTTGAGTTACTTCAATCTATTTTTTAATTTTTGTCTATGTGTGTATCTTATAGTCTTTTTGTATTTCTTATTGTTTCGGATTTATTACGATAGGTTAGTTTTTAGGAGCTACTTAACTTTTTTTCAAATATTTTTGTTTCAACATCTATATTCGACTTTTTTTGCTATCTTCTTATTTTTGCATGCTTGGTTAGCTAGATACTAAATTAGTTGTGCTTTTTTATTAATTTTTAGTTAAAATTTGTATTTTAGATGGATTTGTATTGATTGATATTTGTTAAATTTTGGTTATTTATGACTTAGTTGGATACTCCTACCTCACATGTGCTTTTATTTAAACTTTTATGACATCGTTAGCTTTTTATAATTAGTTTTTCGTTGAGAAGGTATTGGTCTGCAAAGTACTGATTGGCTCATTATGACCTGAAAACTGTTTCAAAAGTTATTGCTGGGCATTTGTTTCCTATTCGGGTGTATTTGATTATTCTGCAGCTGCGTCAAGCTATCTGACTTGTCTTCTACCTTTTTTCATATGTGTGAAATAATAAATGAAATGACTCAAATATAAATAATGACTGATTATTTTAAAAAAGTTCATGGGGAATTAAAATATAAATAGTTTTAATCAATTATTGATTTAACCTTATTAAATAGAATATATGAAGTTTTTAGCTGATTGAAGATGAAGTTAAAAATTTGATATAATTTTTTCTTATTTAGATTTTAAGACAAATTATTGAGAAATTTTTTTAAAGTAACTTTTAGATTGAAATGAATTCTTTTAATAATTATTTGATATTTTTGATCGATAGAAAAGATTAGTATATAATCATCTATCCAAAAATTTAGAGTTAAGCTTTCACTCATGAAAATTTTTGATGATCCAACAAAATTATCTTTCTAGATTCTGCTTAACTAGCTCTGCTGAAATAACCTATTGCTGAAGCTTTATTCGATGATGACAAACATCAAGATGTTTTTCAAAAAAAATTTTTTGTTCTTGACTGTACATTTTGATGAATGAGATCTTCGAAAATGTTATAAACTCACTTTTGCTTTGAAATGGAGATGTTTATATGCTGTTTTGAATGATGTTCATGATATGAAGATTGAAAAATATTGGAATAAATTATCCATAATCAAAGTCTCACTTCGAGCACAGACCATTGACTAGAGTGTATCCGGTCTGGCATGCACAGCTTTGCGAGAATACTGTGAAGGGTCTGCCATAGCACCATTGGTTAACATCGCTATCATGACACTCACAGAAAACTCCGTTCCACTTAGTATGATCAGGACACTGGGTGCACTGTCCGTTGATAAGGTAGAATCCTTCAGTGCACACACACTGGCCTCCGATGCGGACCTGGTTGGAGCCGCAAGGAGCAGGAGCAGGAGTAACGGTTACATCAGCGCATCTAGTACCATCGAACTGTTTTCCTTGTGCGCATGACTGGCATCTATTTTCAATCAGATGGGTTCCGTCAACACAGATACAGGTAGCACCGTTCCATCTGGCGTTGGCACCGCATGAAGGAGCAAGAGGCTCGCAGGCTGATGAAGCTTCGTTGAATCCAAATCCAGCACCACAGGTTCTTCCGGCAGCGCATTCGAATCCGTTCCATTGGGTTCCAGCTGGGCAAGGAGCACAAGCACTGATGGCACTCTGGTAGAAACCAACGTTACAGGTGCATGAGACACCGTTGAAGAAGGCGTTGGCGGGGCAGGCAGGAGGAAGCTCGATAGTGGTGACATCTCTGCAGGTATCGCTCTCGAGGAAGAAACCAGTCTTGCAGACGCAACTGGCTCCACTGAAGTAAGCGTTAGCAGGGCAGGTGGGGATCTGAGTGCATTTTCCGTTCAAGAACTGAGTACCAGCAACACAGACGCAAGCTCTAAGGGTATTATCATATCTTTCGTTTTGGAAGCAGTTGGGAATAAAGTTTGATCTAACACATTTTCCGTTGACATCTCTGACGAATCCGATCAAGCACTCGCAGACGACACCGTTGTAAGCTTCATTGTTACCGCAGGGCTGGCAGTATCCGAGGATGAAGAAGAAGCCATCGTTACACTCGCATTGGCCATATCTAAGGATAGCGTTGAGGCCGCAGTATTGATAATTTGAGCACTTTCCGTTGATGACTTGATATCCATCGAGACAGATGCAGCACTTTGATTTTTCGTCATATCGAGCGTTCATTGGGCATCTCCAGGTTGGCTCAACACATCTTCCGTCAATGTTTTCCCATCCGTTTCTGCATTCGCATTTGCCGTTGACCCACTCTTGGTCCCAAGGACATTGAGGCTGACAGAAGCCATTTTCAAGTTTGTATCCAGGTTTGCAGAGGCACTGATCAGAGTAGTGATCATAGTAGTATCCAGGAGGGCAAAGGGCGCAAACTCCTCTGATTCTGACGTATGGGGTTTTGCAGAGGCACTGTTGAGTGGTCTCACTCAAGTATTCATTGGCACTTTGACAAGTGGTTCTTCGGCAAGTTCTGGTGAACTAGTCATAGGTTTCTTCAGGTAGACATCTGGAACAAGCTCCCTGGACGATGTAGAAGTTTCTAGCGCAAACACATCGGTTGCTGTTGAAGTTGTAGACCTCATTAGTTCCGCATCTGACTCTGCAGATGGCCTGAACAACATCATAGAACTGACCTTCAGGGCATCGAGTGCAGACGTTGTTGATAAGGAAGAATCCTGGCTTGCAGACGCATCTATCTCTGATCCAATCTTCGTTGACGTTGCATATAGGTGTGCAGACTCCATTGCATCCCTGTCCTCCGATCTTGTGGTATCCTTCAATACAGTCACAGCATCCATCTTGCTGATTGTAGACCTGAGTGGTGGCATTGCACTGAGAGCAGACCTTGTTGACATAGTAGAAGGTAGGAAGGCATCGGCAAGATCTGATGACAGGATCCCAGACTTAGTTGTGAAGACATTCCTGTCTGCAGATTCTATAAATGGCGTCGTAGATGAGCTGAGGAGGGCAAACTCCGCAACTGTATCCAATCAAGTTGTATCCAGGCTTGCAGATGCATTTGCCGTCAACCCAATCTTCATAAGCGTTGCATCCTCTAACGCAGAATCCAAGACTTTTAACCCATCCTTAGTTGCAGATACACTCTTTGGTGATGTTGTTGTAGGCTGAGTTGGTGGGGCATTTCTTACATTCTCCGTTGAACTGTTCGAAAAATTCAGGTAGACATACACATCTTCTGATGGAGATATCAAAGATTCGGTCACGTTCGCAGGGAACACGGCAGATACCAAGACCCTGGTCGTAGACTTCATTCCATCTGCACTGAGAGCAGACTCCTTCAACTGGGTAGAAACCGGTTCTGCAGCAGCATTTGCCGTTGGAGAGGATCTCGTTGAGTCCACAGCCCAAGACGCAGAAATTACCTTGTCTTCTATATCCATCAGGGCAGACACACTTTTCAGTTTGGACGTCATAGGTGGTGTTTCCAGGGCAAGTTGTGCAGACACCATCAACTCTGAAGGCTCCTTGAGCGCAGTCACATCTCTCGAAGTTAATGTTGTAAACTTCGCTGGGAATGCAGGGGATTCTGCAGATACCGAGGACTGGATCAAAGAATTTGTTAGAATCACAAGCGATGCACTGTCCTCCGATCAAGTTGAATCCAGTTCTGCAAATACACTGAAGATTGACAAAGACTTGGTTGGGTCCACAAGGTGAGGAAGGTCTAGGAAGAGAAGGAACGGGGACGGGAGCACGGGTCTGGATGATGCATCGACCGGCATTGAGAACGTATCCTTGAACGCAGTCACAAGTCTGAGTTCTGATGTTATAAATGCTGAACTCAGGGCATTTCTGGCAGACGTTGTTTACTCTGAAAGTTCCAGCGTCGCAGATACAGACATTTCTGTTAAGATCGAAAGCTTCGTTGTTGGCACATCTGGGGCGGCAGACTCCAAGTCTGGCGTCGTAGAAGTTGGGAGAGGCACAAGGGGTGCAGACTCCTCTGATGGGGAAGAAATTATCAACACAGACGCAGATTCCGTTGACTAGTCGTTAATTGATGGTGCATGCAGGAGGTGCAGGAGGAGCAGGGGGTGGTGGGGGAGGAATGTAGATTTTAGCGCAGTTGCCATTGACAAGTCTGAATCCTTCGGCGCATCTGCAGATGAGCTGCTCGATTATGTAGGTAGAGTAAGGCGGGCAGACATCGCAGCGTCTACCGATGAGGTAGTATCCCTGATCGCATGCGCATCGACCGTCCTTGTAGACTTCATTTTCAGCGCAGACGGGAGGAACGGTATAGGCGATACATCTATCTCCGGAGCGGTAGAAGCCGAAGATGCAAACGCATTTGCAGAGGATATTGTCGTACACTTAGTTGAAAGGGCATGATATTTCGGAAGGGTTAGGACCCTAGGGAGCAGGAATGTTCTCGTTTTTGAAGGAGGTCTGAACCTGCCTGATTTCGCTTGCAGTGGCCTGACCATCCCCGTAGATAAACTGGTAGGATTAGCCATTAACGGTATAGAAGGTTTGCCTTGGCTACTAGTCTTGGTGCTGAGCGTAGAGCGCGCTGACTAGCAGCGTGAGGAGAAGCAGTTTGTGACAAAGTCCCATTCTTCTTGACTTGCTTTGTAAAATTATATATTAATGTTGGCTTTTACATAAATATTCGGCGGTAGGAACACAGCCCACCACTGACCGCCCCGCTTGCCCCATCGTCCCCACTCTCCCTCCACCAACATCCCCCAGCAGCCCCCAACCAGGCACTCCAACACCTAACCCCTTCCCAACACCCCCACTCAGCAGCGATTACTAACAGCCCGAAATCAAAAACACGCACAGACATTAAATTTCGCTTCATTTCATATCAAAAAGTGATCATCTTTGTGCTAGAAACACAGTAGATGAAAATGGCTATAGATAGAATATGTATTGTCAAGGTTTGGATCTTGAAGACTTCTTGTTATGCTTTTTCAATATATGACCTATTTTAGTTATAGGTTATGAATGATTAGTCATATTACAGCTATAAACCATCATATGGCGTCTTAAGCTATTTTAAAATTCACTTCGGATCTCTCAATACGATTCATTTTGTTACTCCACATTCAGTTAACCATTGCTAGTTGTGAATTACTAGCAGCTGTCTTTCAATTTTCAGATTTAGTATGAAGGAAAGTTTCGTTTTTTTTGCTATAACTCGAGCTCATTTTAGACTCTGAAAGTCTTTCAAACGTCACTGATTATCTGATAGTTAAGACTATTTAAATTTGGCACATATCATAAATAATATTAAACATTCACAACAACAAACTCCGTTAATACATAGTGACCAAAAGACTTCGAAAAGCTGATAAAAATGTTGAGAAAAATGCGAAGAGAGCCGAACGAGTGTTATTACCATGCCAGGTCAAAGTAAGAGAGTCCAAGATGAAATACAAAAGATGGAAGGAGACAAAAAATAGTAGACCACAGAAGCAAAGGAAGGTCGTTTGAGTAAACTTAACTAAAGCGGTTTCTGAAAAGATATATGTTTTTTCAAAATAAGCTTTCAAGTGGATGCAAATAGCCTAATGTTTTTCTGAAAAAAGGGTCTGAAAATCAGCAAAAAACTTAAAAAATGCCTTATTTAGCTTAAAACAAAAAAGCTAAAAGACACCGGAATGCCCGGATCTTCAAAAAGCACAGAAAAATATAAGGCAATCAATTTCAAAACTTTCGTCTAACGACAAATCTAAGCCATTAAAAGCTACAATATACTAAGATGATTGTTGATAAGTGTGATGGTTGATAGTTGGAGGATAGCAAATAAAGATGATTCCCAATCACATCATGGTCTGAAAAGTCTTTCAGGGTCATAGACGTTGTTGATGTTGACTCCGTTGGTGTTGATGCCAGAATAATCATAGTTGCTGTATTGGGTAAGGGTGGCATGGGCCTCAGCTCCCCAAATAGGACCGTAGGACACATAAATCGAAGCAGGGTTAGTGATCACTGAACTGCCAGTGTCAACGTATGAAGGAGGAAGTCTTTTGATTTCCTCGCCTACGAAGTAAAATCCAGGATCGCAGACGCAGGAGTTGATGTTCCAGTTATAGGAAGAGTGCTCAGGACAGGTTACGCATCTGCCTCCGATTCTGACGTAGCCGTTCTGACAGAAACAGCAGCATTCCCAGAAATACTCGTTGAAACCGCACACGGGTTTATCGAAAGTTTCGCATCTCTGAGTGATTCCGTTATAAATCTGATCATTAGCACATCTACCACATACACCATCGATTCTGTAAAATCCGAACTAGCACACGCAAGCTTGCTGTTCTTCAGAGTAAATCTCACGTACTCCGCATTCGACCAGTATACATTGGCCTCCGATGAGCGAGTAGAGGGGTGAGCATCGGCATGCATCGAAGGCGGGGAAATAGGTCTGGTTGACAGGGCAGCCTTGGCAGATGTTCTGGATGAGAGCGAGACCAGGCTGGCATTTGCAGACTCCGTTTACGAGTATTTGATTGACGCCACATGGGTTGACGCCGGTGCACCATTGTAGGACTGCGTCGTACTAATAGCCTTCTGGGCAGACACCACACTCGCCGTTGATGCGATATAGTTCGTCTTTGCATCTGCATTCTTTAGTGGTCAGGTCAAGTATTTCGTTTCGGCCACAGCGGTAGCAGTAAGCGTAAGGACATGAGGCAACTTTGGTTGCAGGCTTGCAGTCTCTGCAGTTACTCCAGCTGGCGTGCGTTGCGACTAACAACAGCAGCAGCAAAAATGCCGATTTGAGCATACTTTGTCGCTTTTTGGATAATTTAACAATATAATAGACAGCCGTGCTATTATAAATTTATTCGTCGGACGAGTCGGTTGAAGCCAGCTCCCCCCACGCTTTCCAACGCACCCCACTACACAACCATCCGTAATCCCCCAAATCGCCATGCATCATAGCCTTCCACCACCCTCCCTGCTACCCTTGCTCTGAAACCAAGCGTCCACAGCCCAATTAAGCCCCACTTAAGCTCCAAATGCAAACTCCCAAAGGTATTATTAATCCAAGTTTATTTGCATATCATATGTTGTTGTTATATCTTATACATAATATAAATTGATTTAAAAACATCTATCTTTGATAGAAATATAAAGGGGTTGGGGTTGGGGTTGGGGTTGGGGTTGGGGTTGGGGTTGGGGTTGGGGTTGGGGTGGGGGT
>Ga0169931_10012606_pt1 | contig 11690 bp, 8 predicted proteins | sample Kivu_15m_20L_FD_129675 | JGI IMG/M metagenome (GOLD analysis project Ga0169931, IMG submission 129675) | Freshwater microbial communities from Lake Kivu, Western Province, Rwanda to study Microbial Dark Matter (Phase II) - Kivu_15m_20L... | ecosystem: Environmental > Aquatic > Freshwater > Lake ... | reverse complement strand
TCTTGCCCTCGCGTCGAAGGTGCCGCGCGAGCTTGCCGATGGAGGTGGTCTTGCCGGCGCCGTTGACCCCCGCGATCATGATCACCAGCGGCGTGGCCCGGTCGATGTCCACCGGCTGCTCGAGCGGCATCATCAGCTCGGCCAGCAGCGCCCGCAGCGCGAGCCTGACCTGCTGCGCCTCCACCAGGCGGTCGCGCCGGACCTGCTCGCGCAGCCGCGCGAGCAGCCACCGGGTGGTGTCGACCCCGGCGTCGCTGACCAGCAGCGCGGTCTCGAGCTCCTCGAACAGCGTCTCGTCGACCTTGACGCCCACGAACAGGCTCGCGAGGTTGCCGCGGGTCTTCGAGAGCCCCTGCCGGAGCCGGGCCATCCACGGAGCGCGATCGGGCGGCGGCGGGGCCTCGTCGGCCGGCGTGGCCGGCGCTGCCGGGGTGAGCGCCGCGGCCTGATCGGCCGGCGCCGACGAGGCGGCCGGCTCCGACGCGTCGAACGGCGCCGGAGAGGCGACGGAAGAGACCGGGGCGGCCGGAACGCCGGCAGCCCGCGCGACCGGCGAACCGACGGCCGCGGGCACCCCTGTCGATGCGGCGCCGTCCGGCTCGGGCATCGCGGGTGTCGCTGGCGTTGGCGGCGGGCCTTGGGGCGACGGCCCGGCCTCGGCGCCGGCCGAAGGGCTGGCCGGCGCTCCAGCGGTGCTCCCGCCCGGCAGGAATCGCGCCCAGAAGCCCGGCCGGGCGGTGGCGCCGGGGCTGACGGGCGCGAGGGCCGCCGGCGGGTTCGCTTCGGCCGTGGGCGGCAGTGCGCCGTCGGTGACGGGCGGCGCGGCGCCCGCGGCGGCCGGCTGCGGATCGGCGCCCGGGACCGCCAGCGGCTGCACGGCCGGCTCGGGCGCAAGGTCGGGCCCGGCCGGCTCGGGCGGCTTCTTGCGACGGAGGAATCCGAACATGGGGGGATCCGGGGATGGGACCGCGCGGCCGCAGGGGCTTTCGGCGGGCGGGTACACTCGATCCGTCCGATTCTACGCCGCCGCCATGACATGCTTCTCCGTCCGCCGTGCGGCTGCCTGCCTCGCGGCCATCCTCGCGCTGGGGCTCGTCCCGGCCTCGGCCCGTTCGCCCGGGCCGGACGCCCCGGCCGCCGCCGCTGCGCAGCCGTCTGCCGCCTCCGCACAGGCATCCGAGCGAATTCTCGCCAACGGCATGAAGGTGCTGGTCAAGCGCGACAACCGCGCGCCCACGGTGGTCCACATGGTCTGGTACCGCGCGGGCTCGATGGACGAGGTCAACGGCCGCACCGGCGTGGCCCACGTGCTCGAGCACATGATGTTCAAGGGCACCCGCACGCTCGCGCCCGGCGAGTTCTCGCGGCGGGTCGCCGCCATGGGCGGTCGCGAGAACGCCTTCACCTCGCGCGACTACACCGGCTACTTCCAGCAGATCCATCGCTCCCGGCTGGCCGAGGTGATGGCCCTGGAGGCCGACCGCATGGCGAACCTGCAGCTGTCGGCCGACGAGTTCGCCCAGGAGATCCGCGTGGTCCAGGAGGAGCGGCGGCTGCGCACCGAGGACCGCGCCACCGGCCTGCTGTACGAGCAGCTGCTGGCGACGGCCTTCGTTGCGCATCCGTACCGGCACCCGATCGTGGGCTGGATGAGCGACCTGCAGGCGATGACCGTGGCCGACGCGCAGGACTGGTACGACACCTGGTACATGCCGAACAACGCGGTGCTGGTGGTGGCCGGCGACGTCGAGCCGGAAGCGGTGTTCCGGCTGGCCGAGCAGACCTACGGCCTCATCCCCGCCCGCACCCTGCCGGCCCGCAAGCCGCAGGACGAGCCGCCTCAGCGCGGCCTGCGCCGGATCCAGGTCAAGGCGCCGGCCGAGAACCCCTATGTCGCGCTCGCCTTCCGCGTGCCGGCGCTGCGCACGCTCGACGGCGATCGCGAGCCCTACGCGCTCGAGCTGCTGTCCACCCTGCTCGATGGCGGTGACAGCACCCGTCTCACGCGCAACGTGGTGCGGGGTGCGCGGGTGGCCAACCGGGCCGGGGCCGGCTACGACCTCACGCAGCGCGGGCCGGCGCTCTTCTTCCTCGACGGCACCCCGGCCGAGGGGCGCGGCACCGAGGCGCTCGAGCGCGCGCTGCGCGCCGAGATTGCCCGGATCGCGGCCGAGGGCGTGCCCGCGGCCGAGCTCGAGCGGGCCAAGGTCCAGTACGTGGCCGCCCAGGTCTTCAAGCGCGACTCGGTGTTCGCACAGGCCATGGAGCTGGCCAAGCTCGAGATCGTCGGACTGTCGCACGCCGACGCCGACCGGATCCTCGAGCGTATCCGGTCGGTCACGGCCGAGGAGGTGCAGGCGGTGGCGGCGAAGTACTTCAGCGACGACACCCTCACCGTGGCCACGCTGCTGCCCCAGCCGATCGGGGATCGCCGCGCGCCAGCTGCGCCGCTGCCCGGAATGAGGCACTGAACCGATGAACGCCGCTGCCTTCCCCGATGCCCGCATCACCGGCCCGGCGCAGGCCTGCCGGGCCCATGCGCTGGCCGTGCTGCTGCTCGCGGCGCTGCTGGCCGCCTGGTCGCCGCTCGCGCGGGCCGTGCTGCCGATCGAGCACTGGACCACCGAGCGTGGCGTGCGGGTGTACTTCGTGCGGGCCGACGCGATCCCGATGCTCGACGTGAACATCGACTTCGACGCCGGTTCGCGCCACGACCCCCCGGGCCGCGCCGGCCTGGCCGCGATGACCGCCGGCATGCTCGCCCGCGGCGTCGACGGGCTCGACGAGGCGGCGCTCGCCGAGCGCTTTGCCGACCTCGGCGCGCAGCGCGGCGGCGGCGCCGGCGCCGACCGGGCGGGCGTCTCGATCAGGACCCTGTCGAACCCGCGCGAGCGCGACGCCGCGATCGAGCTCGTTGCGCGGATCGTCTCGGCTCCGTCGTTCCCCGAGGCGCTGCTGGCGCGCGAGCGCGAGCGCACGATCCAGGGCCTGCGCGAGGCGCTGGTGCGTCCCGACGCGATCGCGCAGCGGCGCCACTGGGCGCTGATGTATCCCGATCATCCCTATGGCCGGGAGGTCGCGCCCGAATCGATCGGCGCGGTCACGCGCGAGGACCTGGTCGCCTTCCACCAGCGACACTACGGCGCCGCCCGTGCGGTGGTCTCGATGATCGGCGCGATCGGCCGCGCCGAGGCGCAGGCGATCGCCGAGCGCCTGACCCGCGACCTGCCGGCCGGCGCGGCCGAGGCGATGCTGCTGCCGCCGGTGCGGCCGCCGGCGGCGCTCGAGCGGCGGATCGCGCATCCGGCCTCGCAGAGCCACATCCTGATCGGCGCGCCCGCCATCGCCCGCGGCGACCCCGACTTCTTCCCGCTGATGGTGGGCAACTACGTGCTCGGCGGCGGCGGCTTCGTGTCCCGGCTCACCGCCGAGGTGCGCGAGAAGCGGGGCCTGTCCTACAGCGTCTACTCGTACTTCTCGCCGATGTCGCAGCCCGGCCCGTTCGTGGTGGGTCTGCAGACGCAGAAGTCCCAGACCGACGAGGCGCTGAAGGTGGTGCGAGAGACCCTCGAGGGCTTCCTTCGCGACGGTCCCACCGAGGCCGAGCTGGTCGCCGCGCGCCAGAACCTGGTGGGCGGGTTCGCGCTGCGCATCGACTCGAACCGCAAGATCCTCGACAACCTGGCGGTGATCGGCTGGTACCGCCTGCCGCTCGACTGGCTCGAGCGCTGGACCGACGCGGTCGAGCGGGTCAGCGCCGCGCAGGTGCGCGAGGCGTTCGCGCGCACCGTGCGCGCCGACCGCCTGGTGACCGTGGTGGTGGGGGCGGGTGACGACGCGCGCTGAGCGGCCGCGGGGCCGCACCCCGGCCGGGCCGCCCGCGAAGGTGCGCATCATCGGCGGTGCCTGGAAGCGCACCCCGCTGCCGGTGGTCGAGGCGCCGGGGCTGCGTCCCACGCCCGACCGGGTCCGCGAGACGCTGTTCAACTGGCTCGGCGCCGACCTGCAGGGCTGGCGCTGCCTCGACCTGTTCGCGGGCACGGGCGCGCTGGGGCTCGAGGCGGCCTCGCGGGGGGCCGCGCGCGTGGTGCTGGTCGAGCGCGACGCCCGGGCGCTGGCCGCGCTGCGGGCGGTGCGCGACCGGCTCGGCGCGGGGGCGGTGCAGATCGTGGCGGGCGATGCGCTCGCCTACCTCGCACGCGCGGCCGAGCGGTTCGACCTGGTCCTGCTCGACCCGCCGTTCGATACCGATTCACTCGCGCGGGTGCTGCCCCGGTTGCCCGCGGTGCTGGCGCCCGGCGCCGCGGTCTACGTGGAATCGCCCGGACCGCTGACGCCGGCGCTGCGCTCGGCGGTGCCCGAGCTCGTGTTGCATCGCAGCGACAAGGCCGGGCAAGTCCATTATCATCTGCTGCTCCAGCCTCCCACGGCCTGACGGAGCCCTCATGGCGATCGCGGTCTACCCCGGAACCTTCGACCCGCTGACCCGCGGCCACGAGGACATCGTGCGCCGCGCGGCGACGATCTTCGGGCGCCTGGTGGTCGGGGTGGCCGACAGCCGCTCGAAGAAGCCGTTCTTCACCCAGCAGGAGCGCATCGACATCGCCCGCGAGGCCCTGTCGGGCTGCCCGAACGTGCAGGTCGAGGGCTTCTCGGGCCTGCTGCGCGACTTCGTCCGCAGCCAGAACGCCGGGGTGATCGTGCGCGGGTTGCGGGCAGTGGCCGACTTCGAGTACGAGTTCCAGATGGCGGGGATGAACCGCTACCTGCTGCCCGACGTCGAGACCATCTTCATGACGCCTACCGATCAGTACCAGTTCATCTCCGGCACGCTGGTCCGAGAGATCGCGGTGTTCGGCGGCGACGTGGGCAAGTTCGTCCCGCCCTCGGTCGAGCGGCGGCTGGCGCAGAAGATCGGGCAGATGCAGATGGGCGGTTCGCCCGCTTCCTGAGCGCACGCGGCAGGGGGGCGCGGCCGATGGCGCTGATCATCACTGACGAGTGCATCAACTGCGACGTCTGCGAACCTGAGTGCCCCAACGGCGCGATCTCGATGGGCCCCGAGATCTACCGGATCGATCCGGGCCGGTGCACCGAGTGCGTGGGCCACTTCGACGAGCCGCAGTGCCGGCAGGTGTGTCCGGTCGCGTGCATTCCGCTCGATCCCGCCCATCCCGAGACCCGTGAACAGCTGCTCGTCAAGTACGAGCGACTGCAGCGCGAGCGCTGAGCCCGCCGGGCGGGCTGTCATCGGTTTGTCACGGGGCGCGGTCAGGCTTCGCTGCGGTCGGCACGGACGGGGAGCGCGGTGAGTCGGAACGCCCGCGGGGCAGCACAGGGGGCTCAGGTGACCTGGTACACCAGCGGCCAGGGTCCGGCCTTGCCCCACTCGAGCGCTTCCAGCCGCAGCGACTGGTCGGTCAGCGGATGCGCGCAGGCCCAGTCGGCGGGCAGTTCGATCCGGGCGCCCGAGGGCTTCATCCGCAGCCGCACCCACGGCGGCACCTGGAAGTCGCGGCGCCGGTGGAAGATCACCGACAGGCGCAGGCACAGCACCCGCAGCCAGTCGTCGGGGTCCGACACCACCGCCCGCAGCTTCGTCAGGCCGCCAGTCTGGCCGAGCACCAGCGCGGCGATCCGGCGCTGCTCGTCCTCGGCGAAGCCGGGCATGTCGCAGTGCCCGAGGATGTACGAGCCGTGCTTGTGATAGTCCACATGCGCGATGGTCATGCCGATCTCGCGCAGCTGCGCGGCCCAGGTCAGCAGTCGCTCGCCGCGGGCAGCCGCCTCGGCCGGAGCGCGCACCGCCTCGCGGTACAGGGCAGCGGCCAGGGCGGCCACCGCGCGGCCGTGCCGATCGTCCAGCGCGTGCCGGCGGCTCATCTGGGCCACCGTGATTTCGCGCATGTCGGCGCCGCTGGAGCGCCCGAGCAGGTCGTACAGCACGCCCTCGCGCAGGGCGCCGTCGCAGTAGTCCATCTCCTCGATGCCGAACTCCTCGAAGGCCGCGCTCATCATCGCGAGGCCGCCGGCCAGCACCGGGCGGCGGTCTGGCTTGAGGCCCTCGATGCGCACCCGGTCGACATGCCCCGCCTTGACCAGCGTCGACTCGAGACCGTAGAGCGTGTCGGCGGTCAGGCGCGGCTCGCCGAAGTGCGCCTGCGCCAGCTGCCAGAGGGCCTTGGCGGTGCCCGAGGTGCCAATCGCGAGCCGCCAGCCGGTGGCGCCGTAGGGCTGCGACAATGGCGCCAGCGCGTCGCGGCAGGCGAGGCGCGCCTCCTCGGTGGCCGCGCGGGTGATGCTGCCGTCGCGGAAGAAACGCTGCGACAGGCCCACGCAGCCGATCGGCACCGATTCGAGCAGCTCGCTGCGGTAGTCGGTGCCCACGATGCACTCGGTGGAGCCGCCGCCGATGTCGATGACCAGCCGGCGCCGGCCGTCGGCCGGCAGCGCGTGGGCGGCGCCGAGGTAGATCAGCCGCGCTTCCTCGCGGCCGGCGATCACTTCGATCGGGAATCCCAGCGCATCCTGCGAGCGTTCGAGGAAGGCCTTCGCATCGGCGGCGACGCGGAAGGTGTTGGTGGCCACCGCGCGGACCCGGTCGGGGCCGAAGGCGCGCAGCCGCTCGCCGAAGCGCTGCAGCGCGGCGATCGCGCGGTCCTGTGCGGGGCGCGACAGGGTACCGCCCTCGCCGAGCCCTGCTGCGAGCCGGACGGTCTCCTTGAGCTGGTCCACCGGCCGGACCTGATCGCCGAGCGGCGTGGACTCCACCCGGCCGATCACCAGCCGGAAGCTGTTCGACCCCAGGTCGACCGCCGCGAGGAGGGGAGGAGAGGTCATCGGCGGCATTCTGCCGCAGAATCGCCGTGGTTCGATTTCAGGGGAGTGACCCGTTGAACGAAGAGATTGCCGGCGCCGGAGCGTCGGCCGTGCCGTCCACGCACGCGGCCACGCTGGCCGACGAGGCGCCGGGCTCGCTGCGCCTGCTCAACCGCGAACTCGGCATGCTCGCGTTCAACGAGCGGGTGCTGGCGCTGGCCGACGATCCGGGCATCCCGCTGCTCGAGCGGCTGCGCTACCTGACGATCGTGAGCAACAACCTCGACGAGCTGTTCGAGGTCCGGGTGGCCGAACTCAAGGAGCTGATGCGGGCCGACCCCGACACCCAGCTCGACTCCGGGCCGGTCTCGGAGGCGCTGCGGGCAGTGTCGCAGCGGGCCGGCCAGCTGATCGCCCGGCAATACCACCTGCTCGACCGGGTGCTCACTCCGGCGCTGGCCGCACAGGGCATCCTGATCCACCTGAGTTCCGGCTGGAACGAGGCGCAGCGGGCCTGGGCCGAGCAGGTCTTCGTGGAGGAGATCGAGCCGCTGCTCACCCCGATCGCCCTCGACCCGGCCCATCCGTTCCCGCGGATCCTCAACAAGAGTCTGAACTTCGTGATCGAGCTCGAGGGCGACGATGCGTTCGGGCGCAAGGCCGACATCGCGATCGTCCAGGCCCCGCGCGCGTTGCCCAGGGTCATCCGGGTTCCTCCCGAAGTGTCGGGCGCGCCGCACGGTGTGATGCTGCTCACCTCGGTGGTGGGCGGTTTCGTCGACCGGCTGTTCCCGGGGCTCATCGTCCGATCGGTGAACCAGTTCCGCGTCACCCGCAACAGCGAACTGTTCGTCGACGAGGAGGAGATCACCGACCTGCGCCAGGCGCTGCGCACCGAGCTGACGCAGCGGCACTTCGGCGACGAGGTGCGCCTGGAGGTCTCGGCCGGCATCGGCGACCGGGTGCTGGCGCTGCTGATGCGCGAGTTCGACCTCACCGCCGCCGATTGCTACCGGGTCGAGGGGCCGGTGAACCTGGTGCGCCTGCAGCAGGTGATCGACCTGGTCGACCGGCCCGACCTGAAATTCCCGCCGTTCGAGCCCGGCCTGCCGGCTGCGCTGCGGCGCAAGGACCTGTTCGCCGCGATCCGTGAGCAGGACGTGCTGCTGCACCACCCTTACGAGTCGTTCGCGCCGGTGATGGACTTCCTGCGCAGCGCGGCCGTCGATCCGCAGGTGGTAGCCATCAAGCAGACCATCTACCGCACCGGCGCCGACTCTGCGCTGATGGAATCGCTGCTCGCGGCGGCCCGCGCCGGCAAGGAAGTGACGGTGGTGGTGGAGCTGATGGCGCGCTTCGACGAGGAGGCGAACATCAACTGGGCGCAGCGGCTCGAGGAAGCGGGCGCGCACGTGGTCTACGGCGTGGTCGGGCACAAGACCCACGCCAAGCTCGCCCTGCTGCTGCGGCGCGAGGGCGGTGCGCTGCGCCGCTACGCCCACCTGGGCACCGGGAACTATCACCCCCGCACCGCGCGCCTGTACGAGGACTTCGGCCTGTTCACCGCCGACCCCGACATCTGCGCCGACGTGCACGAGGTGTTCCGTCGGCTCACCGGCACCGGTCGCGCCGGCGACCTGCGGTGCCTGCTGCAGGCGCCGTTCACGCTGGCCGCGCACGTGCTGTCGGGCATCAAGCGGGAGGCCGACGCGGCCCGCGCCGGGCGCAAGGCCTACATCGCGGCCAAGGTCAACGCACTGCTCGAGCCGGCGGTGATCGAGGCGCTCTACCAGGCCAGCCAGGCGGGCGTGAAGATCGACCTGGTGGTGCGGGGGGTCTGCGCGCTGCGTCCCGGGGTACCGGGCCTGTCCGAGCGGATCCGCGTGCGTTCGGTGATCGGCCGTTTCCTCGAGCACAGCCGCATCTACCACTTCCGGGCCGACGGTCGCGATGAAGTGTGGCTAGCCTCTGCCGACTGGATGGGCCGCAACTTCTTCCGACGGGTGGAGGTGGCGTTTCCGCTGCGCGACCGCCGGCTGAAGGCCCGCGTGCTCGCCGAGGGCATCGCGGTTCACCTGCGCGACAACGCATCGGCCTGGAGCATGGCAGCCGACGGCAGCTATGTTCGTCGCCGGCCGCGCGGTGGCCGTGCCATCGTGTCGCAGCAGCAGTTGCTCGAGAAGCTGTCGGCTGCCTGACGGTTCATCCGCTGTTCCGGGGGCGGTGCTCCCGGCAGCGTGCACCCGGCGGGCGTGCTCCGCCCGCCGGGCCATGCTGCGCCGCCTCAGTGGGCCGGCGGCAGGATCACCTGGTCGATCACGTGAATCACGCCGTTGCTGGCGAACACGTCGGTGGCCACCACCGACGCCTCGCGATGGCGGGCGTCGGTAATCACCAGCGCGTTGCCGCGGGCACTGATCACGAAGCTCGCATTGCCGGGAAGCGCCGGATCGATCGGGGCGCCCAGCGGCACCTCGGCGCGCAGCACCCGCGCGGTCAGCACGTGGTACTGCAGTACCGCCCGGACCAGCGCGCGGTTGGCCGGCACCAGCAGGGTCGCCGCGGTGGCGTGCGGGTCGTGGGTCAGCTCGCGGGCAAGCGCGTCGAACGCAGCATTGGTCGGTGCGAACACGGTCAGGGTGCCCGGTGCGCCCAGCAGCGCGGCCAGGTCGCCGTTGATTCCGGCGAACTGCACCGCAGCCACCAGGCTCGAGAACTGCGGCAGCGAGGCCGCAATCTCGACGATCGATCGGTCCGCCGGCAGGATCACGCGGTCGATCACATGGATCACCCCGTTGGTCGCGTCGATGTCGGTGGCCACGATCTTCGCCACCCGAGCGCGACCGTCGGTGATCGCGGGCTGCCCTCCGGTCACGTCGATCCGGAAGAAGGTGCCGTCGCCCAGCGCCGGCTCCACCGCGCGGCCCGGCCGGATCGCGGCGGCGAACACTTCGGTGGCCAGCACGTGGTAACGCAGCACCGAGCGCACCAGCGACCGGTTGGCCGGCACCAGCAGGTCGGCCGCGGTGGCGCCGGCGTTGCCGGTGAGCTCGCGGGCCAGCGCATCGAACGCCCGGTTGTCGGGCGCGAACACCGTGAAAGAGCCCGGACCGGCGAGCAGCCGCACCAAGTCACCATCGTCAGAGGCGAACTGCAGCGCCGCCACCAGGCTCGAGAAATTCTCGTTGCCCTGGGCGATCTCGACGATGCTGCGGTCGGCCACCGGCGCGGCCGGCAGAATCACCCGGTCGATCACGTGGATCACGCCGTTGGCGGCGGTCACGTCGGTCTGCACGATCCGCGCGGTGCGCAGGCGCGCGTCGGTGATCACCAGCGCGTCGCCGGCGGCGTCCACGCGGAAGGCGTCGGGGCCCGCCAGCACCGGATCGATCGGCACGCCCAGCGGCACCGCGGCCCGGAGCACCCGGGCGCCCAGCACGTGGTACTCCAGGACCGCCCGCACCAGCGCCCGGTTCGCCGGCACCAGCAGATTCGCGGCGGTCGCATCCGGGTTGCGGGTCAGTTCGCGTGCCAGCGCGTCGAACGCCTCATTGGTGGGGGCGAAGACGGTGAAATTACCGGCTCCCGAAAGCAGGTTCACCAGGTCGCCATTGTTGCTGGCGAACGCGACCGCTGCCACCAGGCTCGAGAAGGCCGGGATCGACGCGGCGGTCTCGACGATGCTCTTCGGCGCGGCGGGTGCGGCGGTCGGCGCGGATGCCGCCGCCGACAGTACGGGCGCCGGCGAGGCCGGTGACGGCGTGAGCGAGGCAGCAGGCGGCGGCGCAGCGGGCAGCGGCGCGGCTACCGGCAGCGGCGCGGTGGCCGACTCGCCGAGCAGCGCAGTGGGCGCCGGGAGCTGCGGGTCGGTCGCCGAGCCACAGGCGGCCAGCGTCAGGCCGAGCGGCAGGCAGAGCAGAGCGGCACGGAGTCGTCGTGGGATCGCCATAGCGTTCACCTTCAAGTTGTGACTGATTGGTTGGAAAATAAACTGGTCGGTCACGAGAAGACTACAGAGATTAAATTGGAAGTCACTAAATGACTGACTGGTCATGTCGGGTAATCCGGGCTGGACGCGCCTGTTTCGCCCGGGCTGGGGCGGCACCGGGCGTCGTTGGCTGGAGCGCTTGATCCAGATCAGCGACGACCCAAGGCCCGGCTGTCACGATCGGTGTCCATCGCTGAACCGGCCGGTTGCAGGGGGTTTCCCGCTGGCCAGCCCCCCCCCGCTGCCGAGCCCGAAGACGCCAAATGAGCCGCGCGGACGATCGTCCCGACCTGCCCGAAGACCCTGCCGTTCGCCGCGCCGGCCATCGGACCACCGGTTCGCCGCGAGCGGTCGGTGGATCCGCAGGCCGCGCCAAGGGCGCGGCCGACCCTGCTCCTGCTGACGTGGCGGCGGCTGCGCCTCGCCGGCGCGCCGGACGCCGGGCCGCCGCGGGTGACGTGGCGCCGCGGCTCGCGGCCGGTGCCCTCGAGCGCCACACGGTGGGCGAGGCGGTCGCGGCCGCGCAGCTCGCCCAGGCCGCCGCGATCGATGACATCGTGGCCCGAGCCTCGCGCGACAACGTCGAGGGGCTCGCGCGCGCCGTCGAAGCGGTGCTCGCCGGTGCCTCGCCCGACGACGCGCGCCGGCTGCGCGAGCGACTCGCCGGCGGCACCCCGGTGGTGCCACGCGAGGCGCCGAACCCCGACGAGGAGCTCGCCGACGACTGGCGCGACGGCGGTTATCCGTACAAGCGGCTGATGCTCCGGCGCAATTACGAGAAGCAGAAGTACCGGCTGCAGGTGGAGCTGCTCAAGCTGCAGGCCTGGGTCAAGGAGACCGGGCAGCGGGTGGTGATCCTGTTCGAGGGGCGCGACGCGGCCGG
>Ga0169931_10012605_pt1 | contig 11692 bp, 7 predicted proteins | sample Kivu_15m_20L_FD_129675 | JGI IMG/M metagenome (GOLD analysis project Ga0169931, IMG submission 129675) | Freshwater microbial communities from Lake Kivu, Western Province, Rwanda to study Microbial Dark Matter (Phase II) - Kivu_15m_20L... | ecosystem: Environmental > Aquatic > Freshwater > Lake ... | reverse complement strand
TGGGTGAGGGGGAGCTCCTCGGGATCCCATTGGAGATCCCATTCTTGAACTCCGAGAACACTGACTTTTGCGCCGGAAGCGGTTTGATTTTGCAAAAGTGGCAGGAGAGGCAGTGTGAGGTTTTGGGCAAAAATAGGACCTGCTTTGGGGTCTTGACGGGTCCAGGTGCCTTGCTGAAGAAAAAGGTCCGCTACATCACTTGCTGTTTCCCCGTTGGCCCAAGTTCCACCTCCGAGCTCGAGTTCTCGCGGAATGCTCCATTCCGAGCTGAGACAGCTCAAGTGGGACAATCGATGAGGACGTTTTCGCCATTGGGTATCGATCCCAATCAGAAACTCTCGCGACCGGATGGATGGATCGATCTCAAGAGGAATGATTCGACTCGGTGTCTCGATGCGAGGAGCATTTGGAGTGAGGACCTGGTGCAGTCCTTGAACCGCTCCCCCTGTTGCGGGAATCAGTCGAGAGAGAACGGGTCGGTTTTTGCTCCAATCGGGATACAGGGGCACCCAGAGAAGCTCTGTTTCTTTTTGGCCAAGCTTGCGTTGAATTCGGATGCTACCGTGTGAGTAGGGCCTTTGGTTCTGCACTCTCATGATCCAGTTTCCCTCCCAGTGTGAACCCTCAGGAAACACTCTGAGATCTGGAAGACTGGGATTGAACTCGATTTCAAACAGGGGAGTGAGGCCTTGGGATGCTCTGTGATGAGGTAGGATCTGAATTTTTCTCAGTTCCTCGCCTTCAGCTTGTTTTTCAAAAAGATAAACGGTGCGACTGAGTCGAGAAGTTTCGGTCAGACTCGTTGAGTTATCGGTATGGCTGAGGGTTAATCGCGAGGGGGGCGTGGCGCCATCGAGTGTCCGTGAGTGGAACTGCAGATTACTCTGATACGTTTCCTCTGTCTGAATACCACCAACGGTCTGAACGAGCATGCCAGCAATTGGAAAACCGAGCACCTTTTGCGGCTCGGTTGGAGCAGGTGAGACGTGAATGTGACCCTGCGCAAAGCGAAACTCTTCGAGGTCAAGCAAGGCGAGAGTCCTGGTTTCGGAGTGGTTCATGGCATGCCCATTCCGCTCCCAGGAAGCGCGTGGAGCTGGGGTGCTCGGGACAGTGATCGAGAACTTCACAGTCTGTGAGTCGATTCTTCGGTAAGTCACCTCGAGATGGATCTCATCTTGGTTTTCGGTGCGAACGACTCTGAGACCAGATGAGTAAGTGGGAGCCGGAAATCGTTGAGCGAATTCTGCTGCTCGTGGATCATCGGGCAAACCAATGTACTGTCTCCCGTCCACGCGTGAATCTAAGGTAAACCAGAGGTCGCCTTCGGCGTCGGGGACTCGGACGACTTCAAGCATTCCCCAGTCTCCGCCATTTTGGAGTGATATGAGGTAATCCTCTGCAAACCGAAAAGCCCAAGGGTGCACTGGAATCCAAGGAGTCTTTGCCCCCTCAGGCAGCACGGCAGTTGGAGTGACTCCGCTGGATTGTCGAGGTCCAAGGAGCTTTGCGGGGTCTAACCTTTTGAGCCCAGGTACGAAATAGCTGAGCGGGAGTTCTCCTGAAGAAGGGTGAATCGGACGAGCCGAACTGAGGGCCAGTGCACTTGCAGGGAACAAAAGTGCGGGCAAGAGGACACTGATCAAGCGACTCATGGGGATTCTCTCTCTTTCTCTCTCCGGGGCGGCATCTCAAGGAGCGCGGATGGGTTCAAGTGAGTTTTTGTGTTGCTGGACGGGGCGGAATATTCGTAGGGATCCGAGAATCATGATGAATCCTCTGCTCTCTTCTCGATGGGTCTTGTTTGCTGGGTTAGTTTTTGGACTTTGCTCCGGAGTTACTGGATTGGACGCTCAAGCTCGGGTCTCTGCTTCTTCATCCTCGAGCGTTCGCGTGTGGGTGGAGGATCCCTGCAAAAAAGGCCAGGTTCACTCTGAAGTTCGGATTCAGGGGGAGTATTCCACTGCGGGTGCTCTCACTGTTGCTGCGTTTGATGAAATGAAGCTTCCCTACAAAGGTTCTGTGGAGGGGGTTCAGTCCATCTTCAAAACTCCCGAAAGCATCGATGCCATTGAGTTTGAGTCGGATACGGTCTTTCGGATCTACGGGTGGTGCTACGAGGTGGATGGCTTGCAGCCGGCGGTTATGCCAGGCGAGTACCACCTGAGCTCAGGAGTGAGAGAGCTGCGTTGGTTCTTTGGTTACGCTCGGTACCGAAGTGGAGCATGGGAGGGGTACTGCGAAACCGATCTTCTTTTTCAGACCTACTGTGAGAGCGAGTGGGCGGAGTGAGTGATCGAGGATGAGTCCTTGGAGTGTGAGCTCACCGATGATCGATTGAACTGAGACTTTGGAAAACTCAGTTCTAGACGGAAAGGGCGAAATTCCGCGTCTTGCGGAGCGTTTGGGTTGAGGATTAACCGGTGGGATCCGCCCATTTCGTGCAGGATCGCGACCACAGCCTCCATACCCACTCCGCGTCCGGAAATCTCAGTCACTTGATCGCGACTGCTCAATCCGGACTGGAAAATCAACTCCGCAATCTCCTGTAGACTAGCATCCTCTGATATGAGTCCTAAGCCCAGCCCTTTTGATTTAATCTTGGAGAGGTGAAGTCCTTTGCCCGAGTCGGAATAGGTGATCTTCCATTGATCCGAGAGTTCCTCAATGACGATCTGGATTTCGCCTGGATGATCACTTTCTAATCCATGGTCCACGGTATTGCGGAGCAGGTGAACAAAGATAGTCTCAAAGCCCTGAGTCAGCTCTCGGGGAATTTCGAAGTCTTCTCCATGTATGATGACTTTTGGTTCGGGTTTACTGAGTTTTGTTGCAAGGTGAGGGAGAGCCTTGATTTGGGGGGCGAGGAGTTTTTGAAAACTGGTTTGGTACGTTTTGGGTGCACCCAGAAGCAGTTGTTGAATGGGCGCGAGGAGTTCTCTGGGGATGTCCTTTTGGTGGGTTTCGATCCATTTTCGGAATTCAGAGAGTTGAGTCTCGAGGTGAGCTATGATTCCGCCTCGCAGCTTCTCCTTCGAAATCCGATCGTATCGATCCAGGGCAGTCGTGATTTGGAGGAGTCTTTCCTCCAACTGTAGAGCATCAAACAGGTCGATTTTTTCGAGTGGGTACTCAAACAGAAGTGTTTCGTAGGAGTGAACTTCTGAGGCAATTTCTTCAAATCCGTAGGTCCGAGCGTTTCCTTTGAGGGTATGAATCAGTCGTAAACATTTTTTCCAGTTGGATGACGAAATCGGAAAAGCAAGGAGCAGACGAACTTCGTGGATCGACTCAAAACCCAATCGAAGAAAATCTTCTACTTGTTCGGAGGGGTGCTCTAGGAGTTGCGCCACCGCATTGAGGTCTTTGGTTTTTTCGAGTGCGAGTTTTTCGGTGTTCTTGAGTTCAGTTCTGTCTCGCACAGTGACAAGGATGCAGTCGATCGTATCGTTTTTTCCGACCATGGGTTGCCAGTCTAGGTCGAGGTACACATCGCCTTTTTCCGTTCCCAAGGTAATCGACTTGGGGAAGAAGTGAGCGTTGAGGTCGAAGGCAAGGGGATCGTTATTTACACAGAGTTGCACGGCAGAGTGGATGAGGTTTTTTTGATCGTCCGTGATCGATTTCTTTTGTGACAGAATTTCGAGGAGATTTTTCCCTGCGAGATCTGAATCCTGAAAGAGGTGGGTGAGCTCCTTAGAGTAATCGCCTTTGATTTTGCAGAACTGATCCAGGGTGCAAACCCCTTGCTTGAGGTGATCAAATATAGTCCTGAGTCGGATTGTTTTGTTTTCGAGCTCTGTATTCGTCTCAATCACGAGGCCTTCAAGATTGAGGTTGATGAAATCGGCGTTTCTTCGGTTTTCTTCCTCTTGCTTGAGGCGTTCGTTCTGGATGTCCAATAACTCTTGGCTCGTGCGGTGAAGCTTATCGGTGATTGCAGACGACATGAACACAACCAGGAGAGATGATCCCATTTCGAGTCCGTGAATACTGAGGAAGTTCACCGGTATGATTCCTGCTCTCTGGAGCAGCAGCGCAAGTGAACCGAGGAAGATTGCGAGCCAGGATAAGAAATAGGGTCGAGCAGGCTGGAAACCTTTGAGCCAGAAGTAGGCAGTGATTCCTGCAAGGACGACAAGAGAGGAGACTCCGGACAACAAAAGTAAGCGAAGGGTCGTGAAAGGGAGGAGTGGAGCAACCAGAGCTTCGAGCCCGAAAAGCGCAGAGATTCCGAATAGGGTTCGCAGGAGCCGATGTCCTGTTTGAAAAGGGAGGAAGACGAGCGCGTTGAGAGAGGCGACAAGGAATGTGAAGGGAATCAAGAAATGAGCTGATCTTTGGGTGCTGCTGGTAATCGGCCCGTTCCAATCGGATTCTATGTCGATGCCATCGAGCACAAGCTTGAGGGCCAAGATGCTGATGATCAATAACGTGAAGGCAGAGTGCTCTTTGATCCTCGACCGGAAGGCAAGAAGGGCGTAGCGGAGTGCCGTGATTCCCATAGCTCCCATAAACGCCCCCAGTAAGAACGGGTCTGGGGAGAGCGCCGTTTGCATCTGGGTGATTCCAAATGGGGTCTCCTGGTCGTGAAGGGGGGGCAGTACCGAGAGGGAGAGAAGGGTCCCGAAGTTAAGATTCATGTTTGGTCTTTTCGGAATTTGACGTGGCTTCTTGAGCGCATGAATGATGCGCAGAGAAAAGAAGGAGGGGGGTAAAATCATTGTCGCAATGCGCTATCTTTTGCGGTAAAGCCCAAATCCGTGCTCTCACTTCAAGGAATTTCTAAACAATACGGCTCCAAGGTCCTTTTTGAGGGGTTGAACGGACAACTCACTTCACATTCCCGTTTGGGGCTGATCGGTCCAAACGGAGCTGGAAAGTCGACGCTGATTCGCATGATTCTGGGGCAGGAGAGCCCGGATTCGGGGCAGGTGACTCGCGCGCGTTCCACGACGATCGGTCATCTGGCTCAGGAAGTGCCGAAGTTTTCGGAACGCTCTGTTCTAGACGAGGTCATGCGACTCGACGGAAGTCGGGAGTTGTTCCTCAAGGAGAAAGCCCAGCTCGAGTCAGAACTCGAGCGGACCCCGGAAAGCTCGGGGGCGATGGAGCGCTACGGGGAAATCCTCGAACACTTAGAGTTACTCGATGAGTACCGTCTTGAGTCCCGTGCAAAAGCGATTTTGGGGGGGATTGGGTTTCGCCCTCAAGACTTAGAGCGTCCGCTGACCTCTTTTAGTGGGGGCTGGTTAATGCGAGTGGCTCTGGCCCGCATTCTTCTGCAGCGCCCGGATCTCCTGATTTTGGACGAACCCACCAACCACTTGGACCTAGAGAGTCTTCTTTGGTTGGAGGATTTCCTTAAAAGCGCTCGGGGTGGTCTCCTCTTGGTGAGTCACGACCGCCGGTTCATGAATGCTCTGATCACCGATGTTTGGGAGATCGAAAACCGTCAGATTGCTGTCTACTCAGGTAATTTGGATGCGTATGTTTTGCAAAAAGAAGAGCGATTAAAAGTTATACGCGCCCAAGCGGCGAACCAAGAGGCTCGAATCGCGGATCTGGAGCGCTTCATTGAGCGGTTTGGCGCCAAGGCCACTAAGGCCCGACAAGCACAGAGCCGAGCCAAGGAACTTGAAAAAATCGAAGCTCAGCGCATCGAGCTGCCACAGGATCGGGCGACTGTGCGTTTTCGGTTTCCGCCGGCTCCGCGCAGCGGGAATCAGGTGCTGAGTCTGAAGCAGGTCTCGCTCACATTTGGTGAAAGACGAGTTCTTGAGGGGCTTAACTTTACGCTGACTCGAGGAGAGCGACTCGCGATTGTTGGACCCAACGGTGTGGGCAAAACCACGCTTCTGAAGCTCCTGGCCGGTTCACTGCGGCCGAGCTCTGGCCAAGTTGTGCCGGGCGCAGAAGTCAAAACGGGTTACTATGCACAGATTCAGGCAGAGACATTGGGGTTGAATAACACCATTGTTCGAGAGCTAGAACAGGTAGCTCCTGACATGCCGATCTCTCAGGTTCGTGCCGTAGCAGGAGCTTTTTTGTTCTCGGGAGACGCAGTCGACAAACGATGCGCCATTCTGTCGGGCGGAGAGAAAGCTCGCGTGGCGCTTGCTAAGCTGCTTTTGCAGCCCTCTAATCTCCTGCTCCTCGATGAGCCCACTAACCACTTGGATGCGGATTCACGAGCGGTCCTGCTTGAGGCACTTCAAGACTTTGATGGGACGATGATCTTGGTTTCGCACGATCGAGACTTCATGTCCGGACTGGTGGACAAAGTCCTCGAAATCGTACCGGATTCAAACGGGATCAAAGGCTCAAATGTGATTCCACTGATTGAGAGTTATGACGAGTACATCACTCGAAAAGCTCGAGAAATCCGAGAAAAATCCACGCAGCCCTCTCTTTCGGGCGCACCTGGAGCTTCGACGGGGACTGGACTCAAAAGCGGGGGCGCTGATTTAGCAGCCTCTGGAGTTCCCACCAAAGCTTCAGGTGGGATTTCGAATAATAAGCGACTTGCCATGGAGAAGGAGCGGACCCAGATCGAGGACGAAATTACTCGGATCGAGGTTCGGCAAGGGGAGCTAGGAAAACTGCTCTCCGATGAGAAGATTTATGAAGACAAATCGAAAGCGATGACCCTCATCGAGGAGCAAAGAAAGATTGAAGAGATCCTTGCGTCTCGGATGAACCGGTGGGAAGAGCTGGGATCAATTTTGGAAGGACTGTCTTGAGTCGTTTCTGGTTCTCCAGTTGGAGAAATCAGGAGTGAGGGTGAAGTTTCAGAAGTGGAACGATCGATAAACTGGGGAAACCAAAAGGGGAAATGAAACGATGACGACGGTAACTAAAGGACAACTGGATCGGGCTTTTAACGACGATACTTTGAACCTTTATCTGTCCAAAGAGAGCTTTCCGGTCGAGTACCTCCACAAGGTCATCGGCAAGAACAGCTTCGCGTTTCAGCAGGGATTGATGGGGTTGGAGCGTAAGTTCCCGTCCATGGTCCGCAAAGTGGAGCGCAAGAGCAGTGGTGCAGCTCACGTAGCAGTCACCTACTCTTTGGTTGCGGGAAGCTCGACTGAGATCTTGGCCTTGCGGCGCGAGACAGCCTTGGTTCCCGATCTCACCTTAATTCTGTAGTCGACCGGAACCGAGAAAACACTTGATCCTTCAAGGTCGTCTCCAGCGTCTCCGATCCCTTCTTGAGTTGGCCATACCCGTTGTTGCGGGAAATGTGGGCATCATGGTCATGGGTTTGGTTGATTTGCTTTTTGTGGGCAAAGTGGGGCCGATCGACATTGGTGCCATCGGGGTCAGTCACGCTGCGTTTTCGTGGGTGATGATTTTTGGTGTGGGGCTTCTGGCGGGGCTAGAATTCCTCATGGCGCGGTCTTTTGGCGCAGGAGACGAAGAAGCGTCTCGTAAGTACTTGGCGCAAGGACTCCGAATCTCATTGTTCGCCGGGGTCTTGTTAAGTGCGGCTCTTTGGGGCTCGGCCCAATTCTTGGAGCTTTTTGGCTTTAATCCTGATGTTCTTCCGAAGACTCAACGCTCGCTTGAGATCCTTGCCTTGGGTCTTCTTCCGGTTCTGGGATTCACGACTTTGCGGATTTTTTTGCAGTCCCGAAACCAGACTCGCGAAGCGGTCATCGCGCTCATTGCCGCAAACTTACTCAATGCTGCCCTCAATGCAGTGCTCGTGACTGGGGAGTGGGGGTTTCCAAGATGGGAAGCGATTGGGAGTGTGACGGCCACTGTTGCTTCTCGCTGGTTGATGTTTTTGGTTCTGATTCCCGCTTCGATGCGAGCGGCAGGCGGCGTGCTTCCGTTTGAGGCCGATCTTCGTCGAATGAAAGAAACCCTGCGCTTAGGGTTACCGTCCGCGATTCAAATGGCCTTTGAAGTGGGAGGCTTTGCTTTTGTAACGGGACTCGCGGGCAAACTCTCTTCCACTCAATTGGCAGCTCATCAAATCGTACTGAATGTTGCTAGTCTCGCATTTATGGTTCCGATGGGCATCAGTTCCGCTGCGGCAGTCCGGGTGGGGCAATGGCTCGGAAAAGGAGCCTCGCGCGAAGCAATTCTCACAGGGTGGATGTCATTTGCGGTTGCGGGGGTGTATGCGGTTTTTTCGGCGTCAGTGTTCGTGTTTTTAGGAGAGCCGATTCTGAGTTTCTATACGACGGACTCGGCAGTGCTTTCCGCTGGCGCAGGACTTCTGGGACTTGCTGCTCTTTTTCAGTTCAGTGATGGTGCTCAAGTGGTCGCGACAGGAGTGCTCCGAGGAGTAGCTGATACCCGATCACCCGCTTATGCCAACGGGATCGGGCATTGGTTGGTGGGCGTTCCGCTGGGGTATTACCTTTGCTTTGTTCAGGGGACAGAAGCTCGTGGACTTTGGATGGGGCTTTCGGTCGGATTGACTGTCGTTGCGATCATGCTCCTCATTGCTTGGGGATTTCGAGCGCGCAGTTACCGGAAGGCGAGTGATTAGCTCCAACGAGTACTCCCTGGCTTGAGCCGCTCAGGGCTTTTACTCTCCTCGCTTTGCTGCAGCACGGGTGAGGCGATCCGCAATGGCAAATCCCAGGCCGCTTCGATCGCGTGGTACTTCGGCAAAAAGCTTTCCGGCGTCGGAGTCATCGAGTGCGCGTAGCGCTCCAAATAGCGAGCGAGCAATTTCTTCTAGGCTTCCGTCCTGCGAGAAACCCCTCACGATCCATTTTCGTCCGGTGGCTTGCCGGAGCTGTTCCGCCAGGTTCGGCTCAACAGGATCGGAGAGTAGGAGCAGTCCCAGAGTCTCACCGATATAAGTCTCCCGTGCATACTCCTTCAGTTCGGGAATGAGGCTCATGTCAGGATCTTGAAGGAGGGTGAGGGTTTTTTTGGGGGCGTAGTGACTTGCCAACATACCTGGGGCTTGAAGACGGATCTCTGGAGCAGATCCGACATCGGAGGATCTCGGATCTTCCAGTGCAGTCTCCAGTGCTTCCCGACCTAAGACTTCGCGGTCCAAGAGGTCAGAGATCGCTTCCATGGGTAATCCTCCCGGACGAAGACAAACGGGCGTTCCATCTTCGAGAAATCCAAGCACCGTCGACTCCACTCCAATGGTGCAGGGACCCCCATCGAGAATGTAGGGGATTCGATCACCGAGTTCTTTTTGAACATCGAGCGCTGAAGTCGGACTGATCCGACCAAAGCGATTTGCGCTCGGGGCCGCAAGTGGGAAGCCTGCTGCATCGATGAGGGATTGAGCGACGGGGTGAGCTGGCATACGGAGCGCCACACGGGGGAGACCGCTCGTCGCAAGATCGGGCACCGCTGGATGTTTGGGGAGAACCAGAGTGAGTGGACCTGGCCAGAAGGCAGTGACTAGTGCGTCTACGCTTGTACGAACTGCATCAGAAAGTGCGCTCAGATCCACAAGGTGGAGAGAGGCAAGGCGGGAGCACGGATCCCCAGCACCTTCGTTTAACATTTTAGGACTGATGTGAACGATCAGTGGGTCAAATGTGGGACGCTCTTTGGTGCGGAAAATCCGAGTCAGTGATTCTTCATGGAGCGCATTGCCTGCCAGTCCGTAAACGGTTTCCGTGGGCATGCCGACCACTTGGTTTTTTTTCAAAAAATTTGCAGCCACTTCGAGAGCTGCTGAATCTTCCATTGGATTTCTAATCGGAGCGCCCATTTTTTATTGAACCTGCATTTCTTTCCAGAGCTTAAAGACTTCTTCCATTTTCATACTACGCGAGCCTTTGATCAGGACCCAATCCCCGGATTGAGCGTGGGATGCGAGAAATTCTGCCATCGCTTCGCGCGTTGCGAAGTGATGTGTTTTTGAGGCCATTGCTCGAGTCTTGAGCTCATGATGAAGGGCCCGCATTCTTTCACCAAAAAGGCAGATTTCGTCCACTCCCGCTTGCAGCAGGGGGGGCGCCAGTTCACGATGAAAACTCAACTCTTCTGATCCGAGTTCCAGCATATCCGCCAGACAAACCCAGCGTTTGGGGCGTGGGCTCAAGGCCTGAGTGAGGTCAAGCAGCGTGTCCAGTGCCGCACGAACGCTGTTGGGGTTTGCGTTGTAGTAATCACAAAGTACACGAATTCCGCCGCGAATTTCCTGTAGCTCAGATCGTCCATAAGCCCCCTGAAAGTGGGACGACAATCCTTGAGTCATTTGTGCAGGAGTGACCCCAGATTGAAGGGCGAGAGTGGCCGCTCCCAAAAGGTTGAGGGCATTGTGCTTTCCAGGAAGTGGAGAGCGCAACTCAAACTCACCCGGGGTGAGGTGTCCGGTAGCAGTGACGATGACTTTGAGTATTCCGGATTGCGCATTCCAATCCCCACGGACAGTGGGAGTCGGGAGATCTGGCGTCGTTCCAGTGAGCGCATAGGTCGCAACGCTCGGCTCGGCGGGGTGGAGGGTTTTTTGAAAATAAGGGTAGAGATAAGGGTCCGATTTGGGCAGTGCGATTCTCCCTCCTGCATCGAGTGTCCAACCCAGGGCAATGCTTTCCTCGCGCGTGACCGTCTCGAGATCGACGAGCTTCTCGAGGTGCTCTGCTCCAATTGCAGTGACAATGGATTGAGTGGGAAGGACGATCTCTAAGTGCTGTTTCATAGCGCCGATTTCGTCGATTCCAACTTCGATCACTGCAGCCTCATGATGGCTCTCTAACGCCAGAAGAGTCATGGGGATTCCAACAAACCCGTTTTGACTGCCTGTGGTCTTGAGTACCGAAGAAAAACGACCGCGCAAGAGTGCAGTGATGAGCTCTTTGGTCGTGGTTTTTCCAACGCTTCCGGCAATACAAAACACAGGAATCCGAAAGCGGCGTCTCCATTCACGTGCGAGTACCCGGTAAGCTTCGAGCGGGGATGGGACCGCAAACACGGTGGCCGAGGAGGAGCGCAGTCGGGTAAGGGCCTCGGGGTTTTTGGTGGTCCACTCTTGCGAAACGATGAATCCGCGGACTCCTTTGTCCAGAGCGGCCAAGACAAAGTCGTGTCCATCGACTCGCTCTCCGGGAAGGGCGATAAAGAATTGGGTTTGAGAAACCTGTCGAGAGTCATGAACGAATTCACTCCAGGCGGTTATCCCTGAGAGATCGATGATCGGAGTGCCAATCTGTTGACTGATCCAAAGGTGAGAGAATCGGAAGCTAGCGTTCATCTTCTCGAAATTAAACGAAAACCAAGGGGAAAGTCCATGTTGTGAAAAGGACCGTTTCATTCTTTCTGTTTGAGTTCCGATAAGGAATGACAGGAGGGAATGTGAGTCAAGTCCAGGCACAATCGAATCGTCCGCAGGGAATCCTCGTTCGTTATGCTCTTGCCTGGGGGCTCGCGTTTTCTGCGAGTTTTGGGGTCGGTGCCCATTTGGTCTACCAAGAGATGACTGCCCAAGTGAACTCCAGTCTCATGGCGCGCTGGCAGCAGGGCGAAATTTCGCAACATCGTGCTGTGTATTCTATTCTAGAGTCCTGGCCTAAGGATTTAGCGAGCTACGGAGAGTCGCTTCGGGAGCAAGTGATTGCGGCTCCTTCTGTTGTCAGGCAGGAGGGAGGACGCTCGTCGGCAGACTTTAGCAATTCGGGCAGTGACCTCCTTTATGCCGCGCTTTGGACCAAAGCCCCAGGTGGCCAAGGAGTTCGACTGAGTGGAGTTTGGAACTCCT
>Ga0169931_10012604_pt1 | contig 11692 bp, 17 predicted proteins | sample Kivu_15m_20L_FD_129675 | JGI IMG/M metagenome (GOLD analysis project Ga0169931, IMG submission 129675) | Freshwater microbial communities from Lake Kivu, Western Province, Rwanda to study Microbial Dark Matter (Phase II) - Kivu_15m_20L... | ecosystem: Environmental > Aquatic > Freshwater > Lake... | reverse complement strand
TAGAGTAACCATGCAATCAGGTCTTGAGATTGAAAAAGCATTTACAGAATCGGGAGTACCAGATGGAATATTTCAAACAGTAGTAGGAAGTGTTGAATCTGCCAATCACTTAATTGATTCTGATGTCAACGCAGTGACATTTACAGGAAGCACTGATGCTGGTGCAAAAGTAGGTCAACGAGCTGCTATGAATTTAAAAAAATGCGTTTTAGAACTTGGAGGAAGTGATCCATTTATTGTATTAGATGATGCAATTATTGAAAAAGCTGCTGAAGGTGCTGTTAAAGGTAGATTCATCAATTGTGGACAAAGCTGTGTTGCATCTAAAAGATTTTTTGTTGGAAAAAATATTGCTAAAGATTTTATTGAATCGTTTATTAAAAAAGCTTCACAACTAAAAGTTGGAGATCCTACTTTAATTGAAACTGACATAGGACCTTTATCAAGTAAAGGTGGATTAGAAACAATTTCAGGAATTGTAGAAGATGCTAAAGAGAAAGGAGCTGAGATTCTTTTAGGTGGTTCACAAATTGATGGAAGTGGATACTTCTATCAACCTACAATTCTTACCAATGTTAAACCAAATATGAGAATTGCTAAGGAGGAAACATTTGGGCCAGTTGCACCCATAACTATAGTTGAAAATGAAAGTGAAGCAGTGAAATTGGCAAACAATACAGAGTTTGGATTAGGAGCAAGTATTTGGACCAAAGACTTGGCAAAAGCTGAAAAAATGTCAAGAAGAATAGAATCAGGGATAGTTAGTGTAAATAATGTGGTTATTTCAGATCCAAGAATTCCTTTTGGAGGAATAAAACATAGTGGATTTGGAAGAGAATTATCAAGATACGGAATACTAGAATTTGTGAATATTAAATCTGTTAGATTCTATGATAATTTGAGTCATCATCATTACGTAGAATAAGTTATCATTAATCATCATCTTCATCATCATAATCACATTCTTCTAACTCTATATGAGTTGGATTATGATTATCATCAAAGTAGATTTCTACACATATGTCAGATGCTAAAGTAGAGGCTAAAGTTTCAGCTAGATCCTTTGGAAAATTACTATCTAGACTAGAATTTGATGAATATTTGTACTCAGTAATTTCATCTTCATGATAGAAATCTATCTCTATATTGCCATTTACATATTTTCTGACTCCAACAACCTGACCAAATATGCTGTAAGCCAAATCTAACTTCCCTGTTTTAAAACATCTCTAGTGAGAGTTTCAGCTAATTGTTCATAGTGTTCTCTAGTTTTTCCAGTTTCTTTTAATTTTGATTCTTCAATTTCATTGAGTTCCTTATCGACCTTTTTTGAAACATATTGTAAGCGTGCTTCAGCCATCATGAATAATTTATTATTTTCTTTCCATAAATGTTCTGTTATGTGTTCTACATATTGTTGCATATCAGTAATCAATTTTGTAGAATCTCCTGTTAAAATATAATTTTTGGCAGAGACTTCCATTTCTTTTCCAATTTCTCTAGAACGCTCGTGATCTATCAACATCATTGCTATAGGACCCATGTGACGCGGCATTCCCGCTTGTTCTAATGCAGGAAATAAAGAATTTTCTTCCTTACTATGATGACAAACATCTGTAAAATTTTTAGAGAAATCGATAACAGGCAACAATATAGATTCAGGAATTTGTTTACCATCATTTAGAAGTTGAATTGTTGATTCCATTGCTTTGATAACTTTTTCAATTAGCTCATGATCTCGTCTTAATGATGTAGTTGACACAACTATTACAAATAAAATCCAATATCTATATCTTATTCAGATTTTAAATAATTAAAAGATAGGAAATTAGTTAACGAATTATTCGTTAACAATTTTGTGTCTTTAACGATTAGAGAGGCTTTTTGCTTTAACAAATGCCCAAATCTTTTTTGTCATTTCACTTGGTGCAATAGGTTTGTTACCAAAAACTTGTTCTACAGTTTCTTTACGACCTGCAAAACTAATTGCATAACCACCAAATGCTGGTTTTTTGGACTTGCTTGATGATTTTGCTGCAGTTTTTGATTTTTTACTAGTGCTTTTAGTTGTAGTTTTCTTTTTTGTAGCTTTCTTTTTTGCTGCCAATTTCTTATTATATTTTAAATTAAGTATAAGAACTTACACTTTTGTATAATGCAAAATCAGGTAATTTTCTAGTTTTTTTATTGTATTTAATCTGAGTCTAGGGGATTTTTTGATTTTATCAAAACCTTTTCCTTGAACAAATGTGATTGCATCAATTCCTCCAATAATAAATGGAGAGATAGCAATCAAAATTTCATCAAATAGATCATTATTAATAAATTGCCAGTTAACAGTACCGCCTCCTTCCACCAAAATATTTTTAATTTTTCTTTTACTTAGATGATTCATTAAAGATTTTATGTTCACTGAGTTTTCACCAGTCATTATAATTTCAACTGGAAATTTTTTTAAATTTGATTTACTAATTTTTTTTGAAACAGCAATAATAGTTGGAATTTTATCAGATGTTTGTAAAATTTTTGAATCAACGTTAATTGTTCCTCTTGAATCTAAAATTATTCTTATAGGATTTTTTCCCTTTACGTATCTTACTGTAAGCAGTGGATCATCCCTTTGAACTGTGTTTTTTCCTACAAGAATTGCATCAACTTTTGAACGAAGTTTATGAATTCTTATTTTATCTTTTTTTGAAGATAGTTTTGAATCTCCTAAACGTGTAGCAATTTTTCCATCAATAGAAATGGCTGCACTTAAAATTACATGTGGTCTAGATTTTTCCATGAACTATTTTACCTCCAATCATCACAGCACGAATACTAGATTCTGATGCTCTATGAACTATAGATGCGTGAATATTATGCATTGGCTCTAAGTCTAATGCATGTTTGTTGATAAAAATACCATCTGCAAGTTTACCAATTTCAATTACTCCAATATCTTTATTCAAAATTTTTCCACCATTCACAGTAGCCATTTTTAAAATTTCTTTTGGCTCTATTCTTTTTTTATGAATACCCATTGTTACTTTCCACAAATAATCCATCTCCCTAAACATATCTGGTGAATTAATCATCACATTATCAGTACCTAATCCTATAGTGCAACCAACTTTTTTCATTAACTCAATATCAGGAATTCCTTCAGCAAGTGCAGCATTTGCTCTTGGGCAAATTACTATTCCAGAAGTTTTTTTTGATGCAGAGCGCAGATCATTTAATGATGCATGTGTCATATGTACCAAAAAATGAGGTTTCATTGTAAGTGCACGTGTGGTTTCAGATATTCCGGTAATCTTTTTGGATTTAGAAACACTTTGTTTTGTTTCAGATGAATGAATAGCACGAAGTTTAGGCGTGGAAGAGTAGTAATTTAGTACAGACAAGCTGTTTTCATTTGCTCCACTTATTCCAATTCCATCACATTTTTTTAATAATTCTACAAGTTCATTCATTTTAGTTTTAGGCATAGGTTTGTTTTTTTTTATTTCAGATGTTCCTTGATAGAATTCTAATCTACCAAGAATAATTCCACGTATTTGTAATTTAGATAGAATTTGTTTTAGTAGTAAAACACCTTCAAATCCACCTTCTCGAAAATCTACAAAAGTTGTAATTCCTTTATTTATCATAGACTGACAGGAATATTTCATAAAACTTGCTAGATGATTTTTTTCAGTATTTCTTAGAATTAATGGTTTTACACCAGACACAGGATGAATTCTTTTATCAACAGAACTATTTAGAACAACATCTTTTCCAATAGAATCGCCTATATGAGTATGACAATTTACAAATCCTGGAATTAACAATAAACCTTCACAATCAAAGAATTCATCTTTTGTATTTGTTCCAATACTGGATTTTATTTGTTTGAATCTGGAATCTTGGATTTTTATATCAGTTTTTGGAACAAAATCTAATTCTTTACCTAATAGAACACTAACATTTTTGATTAGCATGATAATTCATACACTGTTGGTTTTTCTTTTCCTGAATCTCTAATTTCTCTTATTGTATCAAGAGATTTTGTTGCAAGTTTTACAGCATCTCTAGCATTTTTGGCATTACCTATTCCACAATTCAAAGTAATATCATCTTCATTTTGAATTAATTTAATGAAATCTTTAACGGATTGTTTAGCTTCATCGTTTGCAACAACCATAAAATTATCTCCACCCATAAAAAATGTAAGAGAGTTTTTTTGTAGGAAAAATTTTGACATTTTTGCATATAGATTAAAAATTATGGAAGTAGTTTCATAGGGAGAAATTATTTTTCTTCTTGATGTAAGATTTTCTACATCAAAATGCATTATGGATACTTTGTTGTCAGAACGACCATTAATAAATCCAAAAATTGAAAAATCCTTGTTTAGAAAGATCTCATTTTTTTTACCTTCATATGCTTTCAGATTTGCAGCAAAGGGGGAATCAGCATAGCCAATAGACATGGATAATCGCATATCAAAAGATTTTTCAAGATTTTTTTGAATTTCAATATGATCCTCCAGTGTTAATCCATTAGAAACTACAAAAAATTCATCTGCTCTATTTAAAAAAACAAGACAGTTTTTTTCTGAGAATAACTTTTGAATTTCTTGGTATAACGATGCCTGAAGCATTTGAAGTGCATGCTCCCTGTCACTACCAAGAGTTAGAGTCCATGGGCCATATCCACTAATCTTCAATATGCTAAGCTGGATCATTTTTGAATCCTTTCTAATTCATTGAAGATTTTTACAACTGATTCCACTGCACGTTCTGCTACAGGTCGAATTCTGGCATATGCGTGTCTATCCTGCATTCCAGGCCCAGTTATCCCCAAAGATACAGGTTTTTGATATTTAATAGATAATGCTGTAAGCGCATTTGCCGTAGAATGGGCAATTACTTCATCATGTTTAGTTTGTCCTTTAATTATTGCACCAAGAGTAACCACTCCATCAACATCATTTTTTTGTAATAATGCATCAATAATTATAGGCATATCAAATGCACCTGGAACTTTACAAGTATAGTTTATTTTTAATTTCATTTTTTTTGCTTTTTCCTCTGCAACAGAAAGCATCCTGAAAGTCACCTCTTCATTGAATTCCGAAACCACTATAGCAATATTCAAAATTAATGCACCTTAGCAAATTCTAATAATTCTTTTCCATCAATTAATGGAATTGCATTTTGTTTTGCATACTTTTCTGCCTTATCAATAGATAAAGCAGTATAAGTTTGAGCATCCATCATTTCACAAATTGCAGTAACTGGAGTCAATCCTGCAATTTTACTAAGATATACAGACATTTCGGTATGACCTTGTCTTTTTGATAATAATCCTTCTGAGGCAATTAGTAATGGAACATGACCAGGTGTTTTAAAAGACGAAACAAATTTTTTCTTTTTGTTTTCTACCTTGAAAATATTGGCCATTTCTCTTATTGTTAATGATCTGTCTTTATCTGTTATACCAGTATAAGTTTGATAATGATTAACTGAAATTGAAAATGTTGGATGATCACCATATGGGGCAAGTCCCATGATCATTTCTTTATTAGAAATTGGGGAGTCTGCTAAAATTTCATGCATGTACCGTAATTCTAGAGAATTTGCAAAATTATGTTCAATTGCAATACACAAAAGTCCACCCGCATGTTGTCGCATCCTTGCAACATGTTCTGGAGTTACAAATTCTGCAGCAACTACCATGTCTATCTCATTTTCTCTTCCTGCAGAATCAAATAATAATACAAACTCACCGCGTTTTAATGATTCAATCCCAGATTCAAGAGACATATGCAAAAATCAGCAGTAAACTAATTATAAAGTTTACTAAAAAATTGGTAATTACCACAAAAATGGTATTATAATAATTTTATTTTAAAATGTATTTACCTAGTATATCAGTCTCAATGTTAATCTTATCACCAACATTTTTGATTTTAAAATTGGTCTTTTCCATTGTATGAGGAATTAGACATACTGAAGCAAGATTATTTTTAATATCTACTACGGTTAGACTAATTCCATCTATTGCAATTGAACCTTTTTTCACAACATATTTTGTCAAGTTTTTTGGAATTTCAAACCAAACTTGAACTTCTTTAGGTTTAGTTTCTATTTTTTTAATGGTGCCAACACCATCTACATGACCTAAAACAAAATGTCCTTCTAATCGAGCGCCAGCTTTTAGACTTCTTTCAATGTTAACAATATCACCAGGTTTTAGATTCCCTAGATCAGTTTTACTGGTAGTTTCCTCGATCATTTCAAAAATGCATTTAGAGTTCGAAAGTTTGGTAGCTGTAAGACAAACTCCATTCAAAGATACACTTTGTCCTATTTTCAAACCTTTTGCATGTTTTCCTAAATTTACTGTCATTTGAATAGAACTTCTAGTTTTTGTGTTTTTGGAAATTTTCTCAATTTTTCCTATTCCCTCAACTATTCCAGTAAACATCATTTATGTTGTAAAATTTCTTTGTATAAATTGATTTTCTTGTTAATGTGAATTTTATTTTTTATTAGATAATTCATCAAATTCGTTTTGACAGAATTGATGAAAAACAGTACACTTATTTTTTTTGGCATCAGCAATGATTTTTGTCATATCTTTGACTAAAACACCCTGTGCGGCTAAAAAAGCCTCATCAGTCATACCTAATTTTTCAAACGCTTTAGATTTAGCAATTGATGCTTCGTTTAAGCTAGGATCTTCAATTTGTGCTTTATCATAAAACTCGATAGATTCTTTATAATTTTTTAAATGGTTTAAGGAAATAGCCTTATTCATCAATGCAGTAATGTCGTTACTATCAATTTTTAGTGTTTTATCATAAAATTCTATAGCTTCTGTATGTCGATCTAATTCATTTAGTGACAGACCTAAACTATTGGATGCCCAAGTATCTGTAGAATCATGTTCAAGAATAATGTTACAGCAAATTATAACATCATTATATCGTTTTAATTTTTCAAGGGAGTAAATTTTATTTTTTAAAGCATAGTTATCATAATTTTTTATTTTTAATACTTTATCACAATAGATGATTGCATCCTCATATCTTGCTAAATGTATTAAAGCCAATGCAGAATTTTGAAGTGCCACCATATCATTTTGATCATTAGAAAGTAACTTTTGACAATAATTGTACATTTCATCATATTGTCCAGATTCAAACATTCTTTTGATTACAACCGTAGGGTCTAGTAGATTAATCAATTATACCATTACAATATTGGGATAACAAGTCTTTATTCTATTCGAAAAGATAAAAAATGTTATTTAATAAAATTATTTCAATACTTTTCTAAGAGTTTCATTAAGGACCTTAGAATAACTGTATGAAGATTGCTCTTGCTGAATCATTTTTGCTTGACGAAGTCTTATTTTTTTATCCAGATCATCATCAATCATTATTGTTACACGTTTACTCATTGTACTTAGTAATTTATGATGATTTCAATATAACATTATATGAAATGTCCCAATTGTGGGAATGGATTTAGCCATTAATTACAGAGATAATTTGTTCCATGTTAAACGGTTTACGGATCAAGGGAATAGATAATTTTTCTAATTTTTCTTCAGTTGAATAACTACCATCTCCACTCACCGCGATGATTTTTGCATTAGAATTTATTTCTTGAATTTTTTTGATTGCATAAAAACCACTTCCATTTGGCATCATTATATCAATTAAGACAACATCGGGGGTTTTTTCTTTGTAAAGTTTGATTGCAGTTATACCATCATAACCACTACCCACAACTTTAATGCCCCTTTCCTCCAAAAATTCACCAAATAATCTAACTGTATCTTCATCATCAATTACAATAACTGAACGTTTCATAGTCATGATTAATCACACATGCTTTAATATTTTGTATTATTTTTTAATAGTATATGGGAGGAATTGACAGATTAATTGCTAAAGCATTATCTCAAAAAATTAAACAAAAACTGGATGAAGATGAATTAAAAATTTTAGAAAGAGAGTTGTTTTTAGAACATGGAATGTCAATAAAGCTATCCATAGAGCATTTTGATAAATTGAATTTAGTATTAAAGAATATTTTAAATCTAAATAGAAAAAAATTTGTAAATGAATGTCTAAACGAAGTAATCAAAATTCAAAGAAAAGGTGATAAATACTCTGTTAGAATAATTGATCAAAATCTATTAGATTCATTATTAGTGTTATGTGGAGATAATGAAACTCGACAAATGCTTAATTGTCTTTTTGAAAACGAGCTAACCATCCCTCAAATTTTAAGTGAAGCTCAAATTCCAAAAACATCTGGATATAGAAAAATTGAAAATTTAATCATAAATGGATTAATTGTAGAATCTGGCAAAGTACTTAGTGAGAGTAAAAGAATTTCAAAATACAAATGTGTTTTTGACGAAATAAAGATTGAAATGAAAAAGAATGATATTGTGTTTCAAGGAGTAATAAATGAACAAATTTATGATAAAAGTACTTGTATCGACTTTTAAAAGTATAAGATTAGAAAATAATTCATAAGAAAATTCTAAATTGATGTAGATTTTACAATTTCAAGTACGGTTTTAGCTTGTTTAAAGTGAACCTCATCAATCATTTTTCCATCTATAGTTGTCGCTCCTTTTCCTTTTTTTGTTGACTCTAAATAAAATTTGTAAACTTTTTCTGCCCATTGAATTTCTTTTTTACTTGGATAGAAAACTTTGTGAGTTGTTAATATTTGGTCAGGATGTATGATACTTTTTCCTGCATAACCAAGATCCTTTCCAACTTTACAATCTTTTTCTAATCCCTTAATGTCTTTAAGGTCTTGCCAAATGGCATCAATTGCAGAAACTCCTGCTGCTTTTGCATCTACTGGAATTTTTGCCCTAGAATATCTTCCACCTTCTGAATCTTTTGAGTATTCAATTCCTAAATCATTTAAGAGATCAAAAACTCCAAAAACTACTGCTTGGATTCTTTTACTATAGGATGCAATATTGTATGTGTTAACTACTCCTTCAGCTGATTCAATAGAAGGAATTATTTGAATTGGTTTTAGTTTACGATTCTTTTCCAATAATAAAAGATTCTTTTCAATTTTTTTTATCTCAGCAACATTGTTTACTTTAGGAATCACTATTCCATCAATTCCTTTTTGAATAATTGTTTTGAGATCATCTGGAATTTTTCCAGATTTTGGAGAATTTGTACGCACAAAAATTGATGATTTGTAAGATTGACGTGATTTTAGTGCATCTTGAATTAATTTTCTAGCATTATTTTTTTCCTCATCTGGTACGGAATCTTCTAAATCAAAACAGACTATATCAGCTTGAATATTTTTTGCCTTTTCTAAAAACCTAGAATTGTTTCCGGGAACAAAAATAAGACTGCGAAAAAGCTGTGTCATTAAATTATTATGCGTTTTCTGGCTTCATCATAATTTTGCCAAAGAACTTTCCAGAGAGCATTTTTGTATGTGCTTCTGCAGCTTGTTCAAATGTATAAGTAGAATCAATTTCTGCTTTAATTTTACCCTTACCCATCCAATACAAACCAAGATCCATTTCAGCTTTAGTCCCTTGAGTTGAACCTAACACATTGATTCCTTTAAAGAAGATATGCCTAAGATCAATTTTTGCATCATATCCAGTAGTAGCTCCACATGAAACAAGTGTTCCTCCATAGTTAAGCAGGGTCAATTGTTTGTTAAAGTGAGTTTCTCCAATATGGTCAAATGTCAAATCAATTCCTGGCCTAACACCAGTTTTTGCAGCAATATCTTTTGTAATTTTAAAGACTTCTTTGTGCCAGTCTTCTTTTCTATGATCTACTGCATAATCAGCACCTAATGCTTTGCATTTATCCAGTTTATCTGCACTAGCAGTTGCAATAACAGTACAATTGTAGAGTTTTGCAATTTGAATTCCAAAGCTACCAACACCAGAACCTCCACCCATAATTAGAACAGTTTGTCCAGGTGTAATTTTGGCTCTTCCAACTAACATATGCCAAGAAGTAAGAATCGTCATTGAAGCTGCTGCTGCATCTTCATAAGAAACTCCTTCTGGAATTTTTGATACATTAACTTCTGGTAGATGTACTAGTTCACTATATGCACCCCAGAGTGGACCTGTTTGGAATCCCCAAACTTGTCTATTGGTACAATCAAATTCTCTACCTGATGTACATAATGCACATGTTCTACATGAAAGATTTGAATGTGAAACAACTCTATCTCCTACTTTGATAGTTTTTACATCTTCTCCTACTGCAACAACATCTCCTGCAGCATCAGAACCAGATACGTGTGGCAATGGGATAGCAATTGGTACACCTCTCATTCCCCAGATATCATTATAGTTAAGAGCTGCTGCTTTTAGTTTGAACACAACTTCATTTGCTTTTGGTTTTGGATCAGGAATATCTTTTACTTTTAAAATTTTTGCATAATTATCATCAGGAGCATATTCTTCGTAAACTACAGCTTTCAATATGGATCCTGATATTATCCCCTAATTATATTTTCTCTGATTAGATACGATTTATCTTAAAATCACGTTTTGGTTGTTGAATTGATAATAAAATTTGTTTAAGTTGATTGTCATTAATTTGAGAATTCATCTTTCCTTGTGATGCCATTCCAATTAGATACTGCTCTACTAAATCAGATAATTCAGGTTTGACCATCTTGATGTTATTTAATCTCATTCTTGCATCTGGAGAAAGTATTTGTTTGAGGGCTTGCTCTTTTTGAGCAGTCATATCGTGATTTTGTTTATCTTGATCAGGTGATTCAGAAAAACTCATTTTAAATCTAAGAGTATATTTTTAGTTGAGGATTTACAACGATCAGTTCGTTTAGAATTTCTGTTGATAATCTATCTAATTTTTGCATTCCTTTTTTTGAAATGACACGGCCTTTTTTCTCAACTTTCTCAACATATCCAAGCTTCTCTAATCCTTGAATTGCATTACGAATTATTGCGCCTCCAGCATCTTTATGATGAGCAGCACCATATCCAGATGGTCTACCTCCACCATAAATTTTTCTTAATTCGTTAATTCCAAGTGGACCATGAAGGTAAATTTTTCTCATTAGTGATGCACATCTTGTATGCCACCAATCTCTGTCTTGAGGTGGTTTATCTGCATGAGCTCCAGTTTTTACAAATGGAATCCAAGAAGGAGCAGGAATATCTTCATTTTTTAAAATAGCTGCCAATTTACTAATCAATACATCAGATGGTACATCGTATACCTTTGCCATAAGGTCAAAAACTCAGGAATCGTCTTATAAATCATTGAGCTATTTGGGTTTGTTTAACATATTTCAGCATAAAATTTAAGATCGAAATGGGTTAAAGGCATTAAAAGAGTTTAGAAACTAAATAACACTATACTTTTTCTCCAAACATACTTTGATTTACATTATAAAATTCAAGATATCTGCATTTTGAACATTCATACGAACGACAGTAATATCCAAATCTATCAATCTGAGGTTTACCGACTTTCATTATCCCATCGCAATTTTTACATGGTTTTGAGACAGGGTGTAATTCATCAATATGGTTAAGAAATTCGGTTTTGTTATCAAACTTTCTTTTACATAGATGACATATTTCTTCAAACTTTTCAGTTTTGGGTTTATCCTCATTATTACTAAACAACCCCATTATTTTTCTAAATATTCTATTAACT
>Ga0169931_10012598_pt1 | contig 11695 bp, 23 predicted proteins | sample Kivu_15m_20L_FD_129675 | JGI IMG/M metagenome (GOLD analysis project Ga0169931, IMG submission 129675) | Freshwater microbial communities from Lake Kivu, Western Province, Rwanda to study Microbial Dark Matter (Phase II) - Kivu_15m_20L... | ecosystem: Environmental > Aquatic > Freshwater > Lake... | reverse complement strand
TATGTTACCCCACTGTTTAAATCTATCAAGCAAGAGCTCGTAAAAGAAGGGATTTTGCTTGAAACCTATTTGAGGAACTCTTATCGGCCTAAGCTTAGGACTGACCAGGATCTACCAGAAATATTGAACTTAGTTGTTCTCAAGAAGATTTTTACAGAAAATAAGGTAGAGTCTGAGTCTTTAGACAGCTCTACTGTTATGCGAATGGTCGCGATTTTGTCGGAAGGGAAAGAAGTAGAAAGCCTTTTAACCAGTACCTTCAAAGCGAAGTACACTCAGCAAACTGGGGATTCCAAGGTCGACCTCAAGCAAAAATTGGAGGAAGAAGCTGAAAGTGACCCAAAGGATTGCGTTTTTCTTCAACAGATGAAGAAGGGGAAGCAAACCTGGGCACACACTTTGCTTTGCAGTTTTTCTAAGTATTTGGAAGACAAAAAACACGAAGATCTTGAGTCTCTGGTCAAAGAAACGCACACGAAAACCAACCAGCGTGGATTTTGCGATGAGCTTGGATTTGATAAACTTCTAAGGTTGATGGATCCAACGCTGAACACTTAAGATCTCGAAAAACTAAAGAAGGAGCTCAAGCATCCAACCCAGGATATGTTCGACACTGAGTTACTCGCCAAATGTATCTCCAGAGCTGAAAAGTTGGAAAAAAAGCTCTCCAAGGTGGTCGATAAGGACAGCATACTGTAGGAATAGTACGCAGATCTATAGTAGCTTCTCAAGATGATTACCAAGTACGCAATCAAGAGTAAGTTTCGCTGTTCCTTGAAACCTCTAACTTTTTAGAAAAATTCTACTTTTCAGACTTGTTTTATAAAATTGACGTTAAATAAACTGGAACGGTAGACTATCTGGATTTTAGCAGAATTTGCGGAGATAGAGGCATTGTCATAATTCCAAAGATAGTTGGCCCGATGAGAAAAAGATATCAAAACAGAGATGGATCGATATCTTACCAGAAGATGGATGAGGACATGGTTGTAATAGATTCGCATTATTAGGAATTCAAAGGCGACAACAACTCCGTGAAATCAAGAGAGGGAATAAAAATCATCAATGACCTTGTCAACAAAATCTCAATAAAGTTCGAGAGTTTCGACCATTTCTGCAAGTTGATTGACGAGAATAACCATGGGTATTTAACAAGGAAAGGATTGTCGCTTTACTTTAAGCAGCTTGATCCGGATATATCTGAAAATGAGTTCCACGACATCATGATAATTATTGACCCTGCTTCAAGCAAGAGCTTAAAGTTCTACATGATCAGACAGAGCTTTAAAAAAGTTCTGATGGCGAATCTGAAGGTCTGGGTTGGTTCCATGCTAAATAAATTCGATGAGACTAATGTCGGCCTCGGGATGAAGATTTTGGGAAAAGACCCGAAGCCAAAGCTAAAATATCAGCGCAGTGTAATCGAAGAGGCGGTCAGAGCCTATGTTACATTTGAAGGGCACCAGTTTAACTACTTCCTTGAGCTTATTGAAGTGGAAGAAGACTACAGCCTCAACATAAATTGGAAAGCGTTCTGCATCAAACTAAAAGAAATTATGACCAGGTATGATCTAAGAAAGTCCGAAAGAATCGCGGAATTTTTCACAACTGAGAAGATTTCTCCAGAAGATCAAAAAAATGCCGATTTGATCAAGGAAAAGGAAGAGAATCGCCACCTAGAACTTTTATCTCGGCTGAGGCAACAGCTAAGGGTTCTTAATAAAGCTCAAGCCATTCGTATCTTTGAAAAAATGGATTCGAACAAATCTGGAACTATGGTCATGAACGAGTTTGAGGACTTTGTCTCGTCTCATTTTCCTGATACACCATTTGATGTGCTGAAGAAATCCTACGAATTTTTCTGTGGAGGCGAGAAGACTGGAATCAAGAAAGATCGATTTGCTGATGTCTTGGTCAACGAAATCGAGCTTATTGATAGAGACCAACTCGTGCTGGAACAGGTATCTGCATTTATGCCTTTGCTATAGAGGATCAACAAGGCATTCCAAAGAGTTGGTGCAAAGAAACCGAACGAGCTGTTTGATAAGGACCAGATGAAGATCCTTGAAGTAAGCGACTTGGTCGCTACTGAGTTAAAAATCGAGCAAACAAATGACCTTGTGAAGCTCCTTAAGAACTTCTCTATTCCTGGAAAGGAAAATGAGATCAAAACCGAGGAGCTGCTTCATGTACTGACTCTTGCAGCCAACTCAGAAGGAGCGAAATCAAAATACACTAAGGAACAGCTTGAGGACGCGAACTAGATGGCAGACCAACTCGCTGAAAGGATGCGCAACAGAAAGTTCAGCCTTTACACCATTTTTAAAAAAGTTAATCTTGACGGCGACGATGACAGCCTTAACATGGACGAGTTCAAGCGTATCATCACATTCATGAAAAATTCAGCAGACTTAAAGATCGTGGAGATTCTGTTCCAGATGGTGGATGAGGACAGTAGTGGTCTTATCAGTTTGGAGGAATTTAAGAGATTTTTTGGAGTTGAAGAAATCGAGGACATGAAGGTTTTCAACGAAAAAAATAACACCTGGTTGAAGGCGTTGTTAGTAGAAATAGAACTCGGTGTTCTGAGCTCTGGAAAGTCTGCTCAGTATATCTTCTCCTTCGAAAAACAGGAAATGCCTTTGAAAGATTTCCGGGACCGCTTGAAGAGGATTGGCTTCAAGGAAGATAAGCATCCGAATTTCGAAGAACAGTTCCTGAGTATCATTTCCCACGACAAGAAGAAAGGGGTTATTGATCTCACGAAATTCCAGTACCTTTTGGAGCAGCACAAGAGTATGTCCCCAAATTAGCTTTTAGGCAAGGCAGACGAAACCAAAAAGGAGCTAATGATGGACGATGATACAGAAATATTTTTTTACACCCTTTCCGAAGAGTTCCAGTACGATCTAAAGAACATCCTAAACTACTACGATCCGAATTCCAAGGGTGACATCGCCAAGAACGAATTTGTGATCAAATCCTGCAAGTTATTCAAAAGCAGAGACCAAATTAATACCTACAACAAGATTTTTGAGAAGCTCTTGAACCAAGGGGAGACAGTCATTAAGATCCAGATTTTCAGGCAACACATCGTCCAGGTAATCAACAAATTTTCATCATAGGAGGGAAATCTAAACGACTCCGACATACTTGAGAGACAAAGTAGTGATGCCAGTATCGTTGATTCTTCAAGATCAAATTCATTATCCAAATCTAGCGGCGAGGTTTCAGTTAAAATCGAAAATGATTTAATGCGGAGGCTTCGAAAAGCTCTCAATTTTGAATTCGAGCCATTGATCGAAGAGTTTGGAAACCTTGATCCAAAAAAATTAAGAAAGCTGCACAAAGAGTATGTACTTCAAGCTTTAGACAAGCTTGGAGTGAAGGAACTGAGTCCAGCAGATTAGGGTCTTCTTTTTAAGGATATTATGGATGAAAAGGACATGGTTTCTTACCTTGAGATAGTCTACAAGCTCTTTCCAGATTTAAACAACATAGCTGGATCGGGAATAGAAACTCTCGAAGATTTTGTAGAGTAGGTGAAGCTCGAGATGAAGATGAGAGGTGTCAGGAGTACAACAATATTCCTCGAGCTTAAGGAGAGCGATTAGAAATCACAGAAACTACTAGTCCCGATTCTCAAGGAAATTCAAAAGCCGGAAGAATTAGAACAAGATGCCGACGTTATTGACGAAAAAAAACTTCCTACGATCAGCAAGGGAGAATTCAAATCTGCAATGAAAAGGAAAGGTTTCGCAATCAGCGACCAAAATATCGATAAAATTTTCCTCGAGCTTGACAACGACAGAGTGTATCAAATAAATTATCAGAATTTTAAATCAGCTCTGTTTCTGAAGTCATCATTAACTCCACCAGAATTCGTGCTAAATAAAATTTGCCAGGAACTTATCAGCAGAGACATCACAATAGAATAGCTATTCAAGTTTGATGAGACTGAACAGAGAAAACCAGCGGTGAATTCTCGTCGGAGAAAGAATGTAGAGGAAGAGATGAATTTCAAAGAATTCAGTGAAAGGCTGAGAGAGCTTAACCTCGAGATCGACGCTGTAGATTTAGAGATTCTGTTCGCTGTAGTTGACACCGACAACTCAGGGCTTTTAAGCCAAGAAGAAATACTAGCTGCTTTCAAAAAATTTGACTCCGATAAGCAGCTAAATCTCAATAGCTTCCGTAAAGCAATCTACAAACACATAACGGGCAAGGCTATCACTTTACAGGAATTCTATGATCAGTTTGATACGAGAGGCTACGGGAAAATTTCGATGCCAGCCTTCACTGACATGCTGACTACTCTTTAGTTTAAAAATACCTCGGAGGATGATGTCAAAAATCTTTTCTAGCTGATCAATTTGAAAAAAAACTTTAGACTAACCTACAAAGAACTAGAGATTGCCTACGACGCTCAAAATATCATCACCCTCTTTCCATTCATCAAAAGCCTTAAGTTGGCGATACTTGAGAAAATAAAGGCAAAATCCACAACTGTCCTTCTGATGCTCAGAGAGTTCGACAAGGATGGAGACGATGTTCTTAACAAATCCGAGTTTCTAACTTTTATGGATAGTTTCGGGATAAAGGAGCTCTCCTCCGATAGTGACAAGCAGTTCCTGTTCGACACGTGCAATTAGGATAACGACGACTCTATAAGCGAGTTTGAACTGAAGGAATTTTTGAATGGGGGCTAGATCGTAGATGTGATTAAAATGATCTAGTAGATTAGGCAAACACTGAGGCAAAAATAGATGAAATCTCACAAGGTGTTCGACAAGATGAGTCTTGGTGAAAAAGATGTCGATTTCAGCAGCTTTTCGATTTTCCTCAGGATGAAATGCGGACTCAAAGACATCAGCCCCCTGGATATCGATGAAATTTTCCAGTTTGTAGATAAGCGAGGGGATGAATCTATCCAAAGGGATGAATTCCACCTTATTTTTAACGATGTTAAACCTCTGGATGTACTAGGCCACAACAGAGCTTACTTTGAAAAGCTGAGCTCTCGCTAGAAAGAATATTACAAGAAAAAATACAAAATCGACCTCACTAAATCTAATAATCCAGTACCTGGCCTGGTTGACTACAAGAAAATTTAGGAAGAAGATGAGCTCTACGAAGAGCGAATGAAACAAAAAACCGAGAAGAATCAAGGAAAAAAAAGAATATCAAAGAAGCAGCTCGAAGCAGCTTTACCGGAAAAAGATATGACTCGGGAGCGAAATAACATGATCACCAATCCTTCAAAAAAGGATTTGGGAAAAAAAATTAGGCAGCATAGTGAAACCACAGAGAGTAGCCAAGATTCAAGCAAAAAGCTCAAGAAAATTGACTCAAAGAAGAAACTCAAGAAAGTTGTAGACGAGGTTCTGAATTAGTTTGCTGACTCTGTGTTCAAGCTAGTGCAGAAAAATTCAGATTAGACATTCGATGACAACATGAAACAGTTCCAAAGTATCAAGAAAAAAAAACACATCGATATTTCAGGTTTGAAGAGTCTTGCAAAAATGGCGAAGTTTAGGAAGGAGGATCAAGTGCTCTCAAGCATTTTCGAGTTTCTCGACAAACAGGAATTAGGTTTCGTCCACTTCGAGGATCTAGAAGGATTCATAAGCAAGTACTCCTTAGAAGGAGGCGACGGATCGAGAACTGCAAAAAAGTACCTCTCCTAATTAGAGGAAGCCATGATCGACGAGATCAAAATCAGCAAAGGAAAATCGAATCTGAAGTCGATGTACCTTGATTGGACTCAAAATGACGACTACATGAGATTAAACGACTTCGAATACATGCTCAAAAAGCTTGGTCTCATTAAGGCTATTAAAAATGAAAAGGAGATTAACCAACTCTTCAAGTATATTGACACTAGTGGGAACAAGAAAATTAGCTACCCTGAGTTCTGCGCTATCTTCACCGACAAAAAGTCGCTCGGCTTGGATGACGGCTCTGTAGACGAAGAATACTTGGCATTCATCGAAGAGCTTAAATCTAAAATGATCAAGAAAAAACGGACCCCAAAAGAGCTGTTTTATGGAATGGAGGATGAGTTCGAGGGAAAAATTCGACAAGCGGACTTCATTCAATTCTTTGATGATAATCGTCTTCCTGATGACAAGAAAATACTATCAGGCATCTTTGAAGACTGTAAAAAACCTGGCACAAAATTCCTCGACTTCAAGAAGTTCTTCAAAAGGATAGAAAAGGAACTAACTGAGGACAATGAGGAGAAAGAGAAAAATGCAGACAGATCCTGGGTCATCAACACAATTAAAAAACTGCTTGTCGAACAATACGAGGTCAAGAAATTGGACTATTTTTCTGTGTTTGAGAGATTTGATTCGAGCAAGTCTGGATTCTGGAAGTTAGACGACTTCCTAGATTTCATCGAATCACACCAGAAAAAATTTATCACGCCAAAAGGACAAAAGCCATCTGAGAAAACTTTAAAAAGATCATTCGAGTCCATCGATACAGATGAGGATGGAAAGATATCAGAGTCAGAATTCTTCAAGAGTGTGATCCCTGATGAATACAGTTCATTTTTAATTGATCATTACGAGGAGCAACATTCTTTCGTAAGGAGAGTATCTTTCAAGTTGGGAGAAAAAAACTACGAGGATTTATCTGAATATCTTAACACGAACGAAATGTAGATTATGTAGTTTAAGTTCAAGACGAAGATGTACGATCTAGGATTCGATACAGATTCAAAGAACTACCAGAGGTTCGAAAGCAAATTCGAAGGAAATTCTGGGAAGAACACTATCAGAGTGAACAGACTGAATGACCTCATTTAGGTGCTTAAAGACGAGATGCCTCTAGATTCAGATTAGGAAGCAGCTGAGCTAAAGAAAAGTAGCAGATTTGATCGGAACAACAAAGATCTAAAAGGCCCTGAGCGAGCTCAAACTAATTTAAGAGAGTCTAAATTGACTTTTCTTCAAGACTCAAGTGTTAGTGGTAGGAGAAGAAAAACAAGTGATAAGACTACAAGAAGGAGACATAAAAGCAAGACTGAAGGTCCGTATAATTCGAGCAGATCACGAGAGGAAGAAGAAGACAGCGATAGATCTAGAGAATCTGGGAGCTCGAGAAACAGTAGGAAAAAGCCAATTATTAAAGCCACACAGTAGCAAAAGAAAAAACTATTAGAGAAGATGAGAAATAGCAGGTCCGAATAAAACATCTAGAATTCCTCAAAACGCTACAAAAATCTCAGCGAAAAATTTGACAAGGAAAATGTGAGGTATGATTTCGACGCGATGAGCGAAGAAGTGGAATCGGAATCCGATGAGGAATCTTCTGACTTCAAAAGAAACAGAGAAAGAACTACTGACAAAAAGAAAAGACCAGCAGCATCGATAATGAAGGGGAAAAACGAGAGGACTGAGCTAAAGAAAACAACGAGGTTTGAAATTGAAGAAGATGACTCTGAGTCAGAAAAAAATTACCAGAGAAAGCTTGAATTGCAGCGCAAAACGGATCAAAGAATCAGTAAGCTTCAAAAAGAAAAAGAATTCAACCAGCGAAAGGAAAGAGAGAGACTAAGGCAAGAAGAGGAGGACGAACAAGATTATGCTCGTAAAAGGCGGCAGGAAGAGCGTATCCGAAAGGAGCAAAGTTAGAAATACTAGTCGAGACCTGAGCTTGAGGTATCCAACGTCCGAGGAACCGTAAGAACAAACTTCCAATCAGAATCAGTAATTCTCCAACCAAAGAGACATCTCTCTGAAAATGAAGAGGTGATCGTCAATAAAGTGATGGCCAACATCGTAAATTTCATGCTTGAGGATCAGGAAACGTTCTCGTCTCTGTTCGAAAAATACGATTACAAAAAAAAAGGCTTCATCAGCCTCGACGACATGGAATCAGCTTTATATGACGACCTTAACATCAGGGAAAATGAAAACGTTACACTGCTGATCAGTCACTATCTCACCTCAAACCAAGAGGTTAATATCTTCAAACTCTCACAGGATCTAAAGAAATTCAATGCTGGTCGGATCAGCAAACAGAAATTCGTCCTGAATAAACCTAAGTTTAACCAAGGCGACTTTTCGATGTACACAAGAGAGAAGCTGGTCAATTTTAAACCACCTCAGAGAAACGATGAGGTTCGAATCAGAAACGAGGAAATGATTTATAAATTGAGGGTGCATTTTTCAAAAGTCCACAAACCTCCATATAAAAATAGGACACTCTTTGACTACTTCGACATAGAAAAAACCCAAAAAATTAGAAGGCAGGACTTCCTGAACCAAATCAAAAAAGCGGATTTCAAGGAGGTCTCAATCAATGACCTTGACACGTTGTTCGATTTTCTTGATCATAACAACTCTGGAATCATCAGTGTGAACGAGTTTAGGTACTACTTCTATGATCGAGAGTTTCTAGAGGCCGAGGTCAAGGAATCCGCACTTACTGGGGCTCTGGAAGACGACCTTAAGCAACTTTTTTCAAAAATTGACTCAGACGGGTCTGGTTACATCGAAACGGAAGAATTTATCACCTGCCTGAACTTGCTCGGATTCATCGTCACCCCAGAGGTCATCATGATGGAGTTTGAAAATGTCGACAAAGACGACAACAGGAAGATTGATTTTGATGAATTCAAGCACATGATGAAGACTAAACTTAGGAAAGACCTGCTAAAAATCGATAATCGCATCTAGGAAATGAAGTCTTAGCTCAAGTCCGTTCACCCTGAGAAAGGTGATGAGTACGACTACATGCAGTTCAAAATCGGGCTTCAGAAAATGGACTTTGGGCTCAATGACTAGGAAATTAAAGCGGTGTTCAACGAGATCAACCAAGCTGATAGCGACAAGATCCATATCGACGACTTTGTTACTTTTATGCTTTCGGGAAGCAAGGACTTCGATAACATGTTCGCATCAAACGCAATCCTCAAAATTAAGTCGAGCTACAATGTTTCTTTGCTTGAGCTTGTTGAAGCATACAAACGTTGCCCTCAGAACTTCTGTAATTCTTTCACAAGACAAAATTTCACTGCCCTCAAAAATCTCCCAACCCAGGTGATATACCCAAAACTCAATTCTAGCAATATTTATTACGAAGATCTATTCGGGCCTTATACTAGTCAAGGAGTTCCTCCAATTTACTACCCAAATAAACCTTTGCCAAGCACACTTCTTGTGCCTATAAGACTAATTCGAGCCACTGGTGTTCCTATTCCGGAAGAAAGCTAGGTCAACCGCAAGTCTAATATCACTGCTCGCGAAATTAGAGTAAACCTTTGGAACAAGGCTCGTGGTGACTTCGTCGGCAATACTTTAATTTTCGGAGCTGACTGGGATGAAGACTATGAAGATCGCTGGTAGTTCAACAGCTCAAACCATGGGGATGATGGAAGCTCAAATAGCGCTTTTTATAGCTCAGACTTTGCAAAGAGCACAGAGTTCATCCTCAGATTCTCAGACCTAAATCCTACTGACAGAGAGGTCAACAACTTACAGTTAATATTTGAACTGGTCATTTATGTAGTCTACAAGGACACCGAGTTACAGATGAGCTGTGGATGGACATATGTTGAGCTAAGAGAAATATTAAAGCCTGCGGACTTACTTCTTCCACTGAACGGTGGCTCTCCAAAAGCAGAGATGAAGATCAGTCAGGAAGATATCAGGACGACTAGAAAAACTCTTTTTGGAAAGATGGGAAAGCTTTTCAGTAAAATTAACTCTGAGCTGCAGCTTGAAATCAAGCCTGCCTCAAAAATTTCAACTCAGATGAGGAATGACCTTGAGATTCTCCCAAAAAGAGGCTTATTTAAATCTAACTCGATCAGCATTATCGCGGCTTTCAGATCTTATCTCGGTAAGTGAAAATGAGCCACCCTTCCTTAAACTTTCTAGGACAAAATGCATACAAAGGAAACTCAGTTAATCTCAATCTCCCAACAAGCAACACAACAAGGACCTTCTTAAGGTGTATGAACATTGCTAGTTTAGAGTGTGCGCTCACTGACATGTGGAACACTTCTGTTTCGTAAATTTATTTGGAAAATGTCTAAAATTAGAAAAAAATACAAGAACTATGAAGAGAGCATTACCTATATCGAGAAGATAACAAAGGTTTTGCATCTCCTCTTCGAGGAGGAGAAATTCTACTTCAACCCCAATGACCAGACCTTAGAGTACCACTCGTTTCCAAAAGTCAAAAGCAACAGAAGGTCACTCATAGAAAACTATTTGCGGGCTGCGAAGTAGCAGGCTACAGGAGGAGTTGGCGTGTAAGTTTTAATAGGCTTTCTCTTAAAAAAACTAGGGTAAAATCTTCCTTCAGCCTGACTAAAACTTTCGATATTACAGAGCTTATGGACGACGATTTTAACTTTAAGTAATTCGGATTTTAAAATTAGAAATATTTTAGCTTGGAAATTTAAAAGTCGATTGCTTGTCAAATTAGCATGAAATGAGGACTTTTTTTAACCCTAACCCTTGCTCCACCAGGTCTTTATATTCTTGGGACAACTCTGAAAGTGCATTAATAGATTGTTTTCCTCCTTGTGCAATCGATTCAAGTTCCTCCATCAATAACCTGTTTGCTTGTCGAACAGAGTGAGTTGCCTCTTGACTGATAATGCAGCTATTTTGGGTTTCTGTAAGGATCTACTCTTTCTCGGAAAGATTTTCTTCGAACCACTTGTTGTCCTGTTGTAATTTCTAGATCAAAGAAAGTATGAATATCCCAATTTGAGCGAAATCATCAGCTTGAATCTACAATTGATTGCCACCCTCGTTGAAGAGAGTGGTGAATTTATGAAATTTTTCGCAAAAGTTGTTCCTTTCAGATTGGAGCGCGCTTAAGTTGCATCCTAGTCCTTCAACGTTGTTTCTTAACTGGTTTATGGTTAGCTTGCTATCTTCAAGTTCGGAGTTTAGCCGCATTTGGACCTTGGTTTGCTCTATCGAACTCTCCTCAAATCGAAGCTCTAAATCTTTGTTACGAGCTTTGAGGACATCGAGTTGAGCCATAGCTTTCTTAGCTGTGTCAAGGCTGTACAGAGCATTTGAAAGATCTCTTTCGAGCTAGATAATTCTATCTTCAAGCTACTTTTCAACACTGGTTCTGAGAGAGAAGGATTCCTGTATTGCACCTAATTTTTTTATCACCTCGTCAAAATGACTGCCTATTGTATCGATGAGTTTTAAATTTGAGTTTAAGATGAGGCGGTTTGAAGGCTGTAGAGGAGATTCCAGAATGAGGTCTCTTAGTGTCTGTTTTTTCTCTTCAAAGTTCTGGTAAAAAGGTAGGAGATAATCCTCAGCGTTGCCCAACTTTTGGTACTTTGTGCTTGTTGCAAAGCAAGACTGGAGTAAGTTAGCAAGTGTCCCAAGGAAGTTAGAATACGATGCTATAATTTCCTAATCGATTGTGTTCTGATATTTTGCTAGCTCTAACTGTTCGCGGGTATCTGTGCCAGGACCCAGTGAAAACTCCTGAATATCTTCTCCCAATAGTCTTAGCTTCAGTTCCTCGTATTTCGCAAGAGTTTCAGATGGGATGTCTACTTTCTATAGCAATGCTTCGGCTATTCCCAGTACTTTCTTGTATTGCACGATGCTCATATTTTGCCAATTTTATATGTGGTCCCAAAATCCTATTTGAGAGGTTTCAGAGGGGTTTGGGGTTTGGGGTTTGGGGTTTGGGGTTTGGG
>Ga0169931_10012597_pt1 | contig 11696 bp, 12 predicted proteins | sample Kivu_15m_20L_FD_129675 | JGI IMG/M metagenome (GOLD analysis project Ga0169931, IMG submission 129675) | Freshwater microbial communities from Lake Kivu, Western Province, Rwanda to study Microbial Dark Matter (Phase II) - Kivu_15m_20L... | ecosystem: Environmental > Aquatic > Freshwater > Lake... | reverse complement strand
GTTGAGATTAACATCAAGTCCCCAGCTTTCATATCAGCAAAATTAGTATCTAATCTTTTGATTTTCTCTACTTTTTTGGTCTCAAATTTTTCTTGCCAAGTTTTTGCCATATTATTAAGTCTTAAATTATATCTATATTATAAAACTTTCATTTATTTTGTGCAAGTATAATAGTCTATACTTGCATCTATTTCAATTTATAAATATATTTTTAATATGTCTCCAAGATAATTTCTCTCCATATAGTAAAATACCTACTCTATACAATTTGGAGGCGAATAGTATAACTATGATAGACGTGACTATGAGAAGTAATAGAGATAATAGTATTTCCCAAAGTGGTGGATTAAATGGAATTCTAGCCATCATATTGATAGGAGATATGAATGGTATCATAGATAATATAGTTGTTATATTTGAGCTGGGATTATCTATAGTTACATTTAGACTTATAAGAGATATTATAATTGGTAGAAAACCAAAAATTGATAAGTTTTGAGCTTCTGCTTCAGAATCTGTACTAGAGGCAATACATGCAAATATTCCGGCATATAGTAAAAGTCCAAAGAATAAGAACACTAAAAATATTGCAAAGAGTAAAAATATATTTAGATTTCCATTAATTCCTTGTAATTCAGCCCATATAATGCTAGTCGCTCCTAAACTTTCATTAGGGTCAGTACTCATCTCAACTCCTTCAAATAAAGGTGAGATTATAATTGCAATTATAGGGATAGAGATTAATGATAATATGACCCAGAGAAATATCTGAGTTAAGCCTACAGCCAAAACTCCAAAGATTTTACCGAATAAAAGGCTGGAGGTATTCATAGAAGATAATAATACTTCTACAATACGATTTTTCTTCTCCTCTTGTACACTGCTCATAATTTTTGAGCTATAAAATAGTATTAAGAAATAAATTAATGATGCTATTCCATAAGCTAAGATAAATGCTTGAAAGGATGAGGCTTCTTCAGAATCAAGTGTGCTAAATGTGGGATATATTTCTTTATTGATTCTCTCGGCTTGTTCTGTAGGTATTTGTTCTTTTTTAATACGAATATCTTGCATTATTTGAATTATAAAATCTGAGATAATAGTCTCTTGAGAGAATCCCAAAGCCTGCTTGGATAGAATAGATATATCATAATTATTATTATCTGGATTTATGGTATTAAAATCAGCTAAAACATCTATATTGTCTGAATTTCTTAATTTATCTTTGGCTTCTTCAGCTGTTGAATTACTTAACTCAATAGATATGTTGTTAGTAATAAATTCATTTATTTCATCATTTGATAAATACTTATCAGATCCGATTATTAAGATATTTGCTGTTGGTTCCTGTTCAAAAGTAGACAATATAACCGGTACAAAAATAATTCCAATAAATATTAAGGGTCCAATTATAGTAGCTATCCAAAACCATTTATTTTTGATATTAGCTAGATATTCTCTCTTAAAAACAGTCAGAAATTTAGTCATATTTTATATTTTATTATTATCTTCTATTAATTTTACAAAAATATCATCCATACTCGGTAAAACTTCTCTAAATTCTAATATATCATATTTAGATAAAGATTTTTGAATAAAATTCTTAACTTCATTTGTATTATTATGCTGAAATATAATAGAATTTTCTGCATTAGATATAATATTGCCAGGAATATTATTTGGTAATTCACCGTTAACTTTTATATAATATGTCTGATTGCGATAGGATAATTTAATTTCTTCAATATTTCCAGCTAAAACTTCTTGACCATGTTTAATAAGAATAATATCCTGACACAATTCTTCTACTTGCTCCATTCTATGTGTTGAGAAGATAATAGTCTTACCACTTTTGGCTAATTCCAACATTAAGTCCTTTAATACTCTCGAATTTACAGGATCAAGACCACTAAATGGTTCATCAAAAATTATTAGTTCCGGATTATGTATAATGGTAGCTATAATCTGAACTTTCTGTTGCATCCCTTTAGAAATTTGTTCTATTCTTTTATTCTTATCCTCATATATCCCAAATTTTTTGAGATAATAATCTATATCATCAAGTAATTTGGGTGATTTAACAACTCCCTTTATTTCAGCAAAATAAATAATAATATCTATTATTCTCATTTTGGGATATAATCCATGCTCTTCTGGTAAATAACCTATAAGGTTAGAGTTTGCTATGGATATTGGTGAGTTATTCCAAGTTATGGCTCCAGAATCATATTTATATATTCCAGTTATCATCCTCAATAATGTGGTTTTACCAGCCCCATTGGGTCCTAAAAGTCCAAATATACTACCTTTAGAGATGGAGAAAGATATATTCTTAGTAGCATGATAATCTCCAAAATATTTATTAAGTTTTGATACTATTAGCATATCTTTCTTTACTTTCCGCAAATACTAGATCTGATTTGTGTGATGTCTCCGTATAGCAAGAGGGGAGTATTACTTTGGCAAAAGGAGGTATGAGCTAGGCTGACTTTAGCTTTGTCTTTATAGAAAATTGGTCCAAATAATACATCTAATAATCCTCCGGTGTACTCTGCTACATTGAGAATTTTTACAGGATTGCCTTGATTTAATTCTTGATTGATTAGGTTAATTGCAAATTCTTCATTCCCAACTTTATCTACCAAACCATATTTAGTCGCTTCATCTGAATTACCTAAGAATACTCTAGCTCCGATTTCATCTTGGATTGTCTCTACTGGGATATTATTGTATTTACTAATGTGATTCACAAGAGCTGAATATAAAGCATCGATATCTGGATTAATACAATCTTTAATATACTCATCTGAAATATTCAGTTGACTCTCTGGTTGTTTACATTTACCTCTGTAAATAGGGGTAAAATTAATATCCCCATTAATTGTCGCTCCAAGAAGTCCTTCAGAATAACCATTGACATTGGTAAATTTAGGAGCATAACCTCCAGCCACTCCTACACTACCGACTATAGCTGTGGGGCTAGCAATAATGGTAGAGGCTGGAGCAGATGCCCAAGCTCCACCTGAGGCTGATAATTCATTGACAAAGACATAAACTTTTTGATTAGTTTTTTTCTGATAAGCCTCAATTGCATCAGCAATATTACTAGAAGCTCCGATTTCACCTCCCGGAGTAGTAAGGTCGATTAACACGGCCTTAATATCTTTATCTTCAACCAATTGGTCTAATTTATAAGCCACCGCCTTCCCATCAATACTATCCGGTACGACAAAGGATAAAGGATCCCCCTCATTCAGGCTATTAGATATTGGACCTCTTAATTCTAATCTGGCTACTTTGACCTCTGATTCTGGATCCCCCTTATAATACTCATAAACTAGATCTCCACTTTCACTAGAGTCTTCACCCATACCAAAGAATTCAGTAGCTACCGACTGTATGCTAATCACAATCCAAATAGCTAATAATACAATAGTGGTCAGAATTATAAACCAAGCTGAAGTCAGGAATTTTGGAAATCGTCTTTTTTTGACTATAGCGGCGGTTATGGGAGCAGAATTATTAGATACGGGCTGAGGATTTTCCATATATTTGATTATTTTTAAGAATTATAGATTAACTATAGCATATTTTATAAATTTAGTTATCCACAATTCAAAGTATGATATAATAATATTATATTAATATTATAAAAATATGATTACCCAAAATGAGCAAGATAAATCTGTAGGTTCTGTTCAAAGAAATGAAAAAAGATTCACTATAATTCTAATTATTTTAGCTATTATTGGAGTTATATTATTCTCATATCGTATTATAAATGATATTCAGTCAGGAATTGGATTAACCGGTCCAATTATTAGTAAAGAAGAGGCTATTAATAAGTCGAAGCAATTTTTAACTAGCAATAACTTTAATATTGAAGGCTATGATTCCTCTCTAAATTTATATTCACATGATAATGCTGATGCTTTTCTACAGAGGAATTTAGCTGATGGGCAAGGTCAAGATTACTTAAAAGAAAATAATTTATCAACAAAATCTTATACAGCTAGATTCTTTAAAGATTCCGAGATAAATGAATTTTCTGTATATATAGATGTAAAATCTGGTAACTTAGTGACCTTTGTGAATACTATCCCAGAAAATGAAAATAGACCAGAATTAGATAAGGAAAATGCAAAAGTTATTGTAAATAATTTTTTGAATAGTCTAAATTATAATTTAGATAATTTTGAAGAAAGAGATTATTCTACTAATAAAGTACAGAATAGAGTAGATCATACTTTTAGATTTAAGTTGAAAGACTCAAAAATAGACTCTAAATATGGAGAGGCATACCCTGTTATTAGAGTGGATGTACAAGGCGATAGAATTGGATTATTTAATTATTACTTATTTGTACCTGAGGAATTTGAAAGAGAAATAAATCAATCATTATCTGCAGGTTCTTTATTGACTATATTATCTATCTTAGCAACTGTATTTATAATAATTTTAGCATTCATATTTTTGGTAAAAGCATTTATAAATAAAAAAGCAAATTGGAAGCCATACTTATACCTATCTTTGCTAATATTTGTAATTATTCTAATATCCCAACTTAATGATTATAATGTCTTGAAAAGTGTTTATACTACAGATATGCCCTTTGCAGTTTATATAGCTATAGGTTTGATAGGGGTAATACTCTCAACAATAATTTTATCTTCTCCTATTTTAATTGCTGGAGTAGCTGGTGAATATGTATCTAATTTGGTTTGGAAAGATAAATTTACATCATCATTCAAAAATATCCCCAAGTCTATATTAAGAGGATATTTAATTGCTTTTGCTTCATTCTCATATATATCTCTAATATATTTGATTGGAGTCAAGTATTTAGGATTATGGTCAATGTCTATGTTTTCCACAAATTACTCATTTTTAGTAAGCTTTACCCCGATATTATCTGGTATTGCTATACTTGCTGTTATCTGGGCACCTTTTATAGAAGAAATTGTATTTAGATTATTTGGTATATCTATATTCAAAAAGTATTTTAAATCTACTATAGTAGCAGTAATAATAGCGGCCTTAATTTGGGCAATAGGTCATTCCGATTATCCTGTATTTCCTTTTTACTTTAGAGCCATAGAATTGTTGATAGGAGGATTTGTTTGGGGGTATTTGTTTATTCGATATGGACTATCTACTTTGATTGCATCTCATTATGTGTATAATGCTTCTATAGTGGCAATTACTATGATACTAATTGGAAAACCCGTTTTCATAATTTCTGGTGTAGTCTTATTCCTATTTCCACTATTTCTTATCCCTATTATCAATTTAATTAAGAAAAAAGAGTAAAAATTAGATATTCTAAATTAATCGTAATGCCCCAGCAGAGTAAAATTATAATTTTGGAAGGGATTGCTACTAGTGGTAAGAGCACAGTTATAAAGTATTTATCTCAATTATTAGATAAAAGTAATCTGACTTTTACCATAGTGGGGGAGGGTATTACATTGATGCCTATCCTAAATAATACAGAAAAGAAAATTAGTCTAGATTTATTAAAAAGGGCCATCAATAATGCAATTCAGGAAGGCAAAGATTTGATTATTTTTGATAGATTATTCTTTACTCATATTTTTAGAACTAATAGTGAGTATAGCGAGTTTAGAGAAATAGAAGAGATGATTCAAAACTCGGCATTATTGGTATTCTTAAAAATTGATGAGGAGCAAATTCCTGCTAGAATACAATATGCCAGACAACATAGAGATAAAGCTTGGGATGATTATATTAGTAAAAAAGGTAGTGATGAAGAGATTTATGAGTATTATATAAACCAGCAGAGAATCTTGGAGAATTTACTTAGTAAGACAAGTCTAAAATATCAAGTGTATAATACAACTAATCTAGAATTTGAGAGTATAGCTAGAGATTTATTAGATTGTGTATAAGATTGCAATAATAAAAAAGAAGGAAGCTCGTACAAGTTGTACGAGCTTATTGAGATTGGTGGTGGCAGATAGCCAGGAGGACGGGGATATTGATTGGACGATTGAATTGTTGAAAAAGGGTATAGATTTAGCTATCTGTAAATACATTATAACATAAGTTATATATTTTTTCTAATTGAGTTATCCACAATTTTGGGGTTGATGAGAGGAGAGGGAGGTATATTTGGTTGACAGAATATAGTTATTGGTATATTTTTATAGAGTGTTTTGATTTTAGTGATATGTACCATGAAAATAATTTTTCCAATATTGTCAATTTTGCTAGAGTTCAAGTTGTAAGACAAGCTCGAGAATTTGCCAATCAACAGGAAGATTGGAGCAATGGCAAGAAAAGTATATACATTGCCCTTATGCAAAGATTAGCTGGTATGGGGTATACATCAGCAATATCTTCTATCCCTGAGGGTAAATATAATATTTTTATGAATATTAGTAGAGAAATAATTCCCAAAGATAATAGTTATTATTTTGGGGGTATGCCACATGAAGATGCTCACAGGCTTATTACAGGGTCAGAATCATTTCAGTCAATCAATTGTTAATCATATTTAATATTATACGGGGCTCTCTACTGGCAGAGCCCTGTTTTTTATGCTATAATAATCTTAATATGCAGTATATAATTCACAAATCCAATTCTAGAGGCTCGGCTGATTATGGTTGGCTGAAGACTAATTATAGCTTTAGCTTTGCTGAGTATATGAATCCGGATAGGATGGGTTTTGGAGCTCTGAGAGTATTGAATGATGATAGTATTGCTAGAGGTAAGGGTTTTGGCGCTCATCCTCATAATAATATGGAGATTATCACAGTCACTTTATCTGGAGGTCTGGAGCATAAGGATAATATGGGTAATATTGCTGTTTCCAAAGCTGGGGATATTCAGGTTATGAGTGCTGGGTCTGGGGTGTTTCATAGTGAGTTTAATGCTCATCCTGATACGGATCTAACTTTATTACAGATTTGGGTTATTCCTAATAAAATGAATGTGATGCCAAGATATGAGCATAAATATTTTGATGTTCATAGTGTAGTTAATACTTGGCATCAGATTATTAAGCCAATTGATAATGAGGGAGAGGGGATTGGGATTTATCAAGAGGCTTGGTTCCATAGAGCAATAGTAGAAAAGGATAAAAGCTTAGAATATAGTCTTAACAATCCTAAAAATGGCATATACTTATTTGTAATCTCAGGGCAAATTATGATTGGGGATAATATTGAATTACAGACTCGAGATGCGATTGGGATTGTGGATATAGAGGGAGCAGTGTCTATATTAGCTAAAGAGAAGGCGGATATTCTTTTGATGGAGATTCCTATTTTATAAACTACAACCTAACACTCTGTCCACCTCCGGCCACTCCCATATAAATACGAAAGTGACCACCTCCTCCGAAGGAGGACAGTTTATAGAGACTGAAAGCTCCTACCTGCCTACCCCAGGCAGGTAAAGGAGGACAATTATTATCCAATTTACTTTTATTAATCTAGTAATATATAATTCCTTTTGTCGACGATTACCTCATCTCATACATACTATTGTATTATTTGGAATTTAGATATATAATTATTTATAGACCTTTTATAAGTATAAGTTTAATATAAAATATATGGAAATGCTCACAATTTGGATTATCGTAGGTGTTGTAGTTATAATAGCTATTTATGGAATTGCAGTTTATAATGGTTTAGTTTCTCTTAGGCAAAAAGTAGCTGAGGCTTGGGCAGATATTGATGTTCAGTTAAAGCGAAGATATGATCTTATTCCGAATTTGGTAGAGACTGTGAAAGGTTATGCTAAGCATGAATCTACTGTATTCGAGGATGTGACTAAAGCTCGTAGTCAGGCTATGAATGCTAGTGGTTTGCATGATAAGTCTGAGGCTGAGAATATGCTTTCCGGTACTCTTAAGAGCTTATTTGCAGTATCTGAGAGCTATCCAGAACTAAAGGCTAATGAGAATTTCTTGGAACTTCAGAGAGAACTTAGTGATACTGAGAATAAAATACAGGCTTCTAGAAGATTTTATAATAGTGTAGTGATGTCTCTTAATACTAAAATTGAGAGTTTCCCTGACAATCTTATTGCCTCAATAGGAAAGTTTGAGAAAAAAGAATACTTTGAAATTGCTGAGGGTGAAAAAGAAAATGTCAAAGTTTCATTTAAATAATCACTTTAGATTGTATACAATATGAACCTTTATGAGCAAAAAGATAAAAATATTCGCAAGACTTGGATATTAATGTTTATCTTTGTAGTGGTGGTAGTCGGTATAGCTTGGGTTTTTAGTTATACTCTTGAAAATCAGATGATTTTTGTCTGGGCTTTGATTGGAAGTTTATTTATGAACTTTATATCATATTGGTATTCGGATAGTATTGTTTTGTCTATTTCTAATGCTAAACCGGTGGATACTTCTACCTCTGAGGGGAAGAGAATATATAGATTATTAGAGAACTTGGCTATTACTGCTGGGCTTCCTATGCCAAAACTATATATTATCCAAGATACGGCGATGAATGCCTTTGCGACTGGTAGAGATCCAGAGCACTCAGCTATTGCACTTACCACTGGGATTATTGATAGATTAGAACAAATTGAGTTGGAAGGTGTAATCGCTCATGAATTATCTCATATTGGCAATCGTGATACCCTTATACAGACTATTTCGGTAGTTTTGGTTGGATTGGTGGCTCTGCTATCTGATTGGTTCTTGCGAATTAGTTTTTGGGGTGGAGGCAAGCATAATAATGATGATAATAGTAAACTCGGGTTAATCGTAGGTATAATTGCGGTTGTGTTAGCAATTTTAGCTCCAATTTTTGTACAATTATTGCATTTTGCTATTTCTCGTAAAAGAGAATATTTAGCTGATGCTAGTGGTGCTTTATTAACCCGCTATCCTGAGGGTTTGGCTAGTGCTTTGGAGAAAATTAGCCAAGATACTGAACCTTTAGAAGTTGCGAATCGAGCTACAGCCCATCTATTTATCTCTAATCCTTTCAAAGGAGGTGGTATCAAAGACTGGATGTCTACTCATCCTCCTACCGAAAAGAGAATTCAAGCTCTTAGAAATATCCATATAAGTTAATTCAATAAATTTACACCTATGCAATACAATTCATTAAAAAGAACAAAAATAGTAAGTACTCTTAGTCCTAGAGTAGCTACTGAGGAGTCTCTGACTGATTTTATAAAAGCTGGGGCTAATGTATTTCGACTCAATTTTTCTCACGGTAGTTATGAGGAATATGCTCAGATGATTGAGACTATCAAAAAAGTGAGACAAGATTTAGCAGTACCTGTAGCGATTTTACAAGATTTACAAGGACCAAGAGTGAGAGTAGAGGCTTTAGAAACTCCCCTAAATATCATAGTCGGGGATATAGTTTATATCACTAATAGTGAATATACTTATGGTTTTGCAGATGGAGTTAAGGTTCTGCCAATTGATCATGACCTTAGCCCAATTCTAAAGACAGGAGAGACTATATTGATTGAAGATGGGTTAATAGAATTATTAGTCAAAGAGGTAGTACCAGATAAGCACTATACCATTGCTGAGGCTAAGACAAATTCACAAATCAAAGGTCGAAAAGGGGTTAATTTTCCTGGAAGTGCGGTAGATTTTCCTGTGATTACAGATAAAGATAAGGCTGATTTGAAATTTGGATTAGAGCAAGGAGTAGATTTTATAGCCATGTCTTTTGTAAGGTCAGCTGAGGATATCACGGAACTTAGAAAATTGATTGAATTAGAACCTAATAAAAATTCCAATCCCCTAGTAATTGCTAAAATTGAGAAACCAGATGCTGTAGCTCAGATTGAGAGTATTATGAATGTGGTCGACGGAGTTATGGTAGCCAGAGGAGACCTTGGAATTGAAGTTCAGGCTGAAAAAGTTCCAATTATCCAAAAGCATATTATAGAATTAGCTTTACTCAAAGGTAAAAGAGTAATCGTAGCTACTCAAATGTTAGACTCTATGATTAGAAATCCTCGTCCAACCAGAGCTGAGGTATCGGATGTAGCTAATGCGGTGATTGACCATACTGATGCGGTAATGTTGTCTGGAGAAACCTCAGGTGGAGCTTATCCATTAGAAGCCGTCTCTATGATGCAAAAGATTATATTATCCACCGAAGAATCAGCCTATGATAATTTCTTCGATGAATATATTCCAGATGAGGATATGAAGAATATTCATAAAGAATTAGCTTATGGAGCTCAGCATTTAGCGAGAGCCAGTGAAGTAGATGGAATTATTGTAATAGACAAAGCAGGTAAAGGCGTGGCTGAGTATATGTCACAGTTTAGAGCCGAGATTCCAGTTTTTGTAATTACCGAGAATATAGAATACTTTTATCATACTGCTTTGACTTGGGGAGTTATAGCTATGTTAAATGGAGAGGATAAAAATGTCTATAAAATTATTAGTAATATACAGAAAATGTACTTTGATGATGGAGTAGATGGGCATTATTTTGTGGTTGTTGATATTACAGAGCAGAATAGAGAATCTATACAGATGTTCTTGGTGTAAATAATTAAAATTTAACCTAAACTTTTGACAAAAGTGTAATATTAATGTATAATATTTTAATATTACACTATAGCCGATATAGCTCAGTCGGTAGAGCGCACCCATGGTAAGGGTGAGGTCATCAGTTCAATCCTGATTATCGGCTCCCTATATCAATTTATATTTAAGATGATACCCCTATGAGTCAAGATAACTTAATCAAATTACAGTGTACAGAAACCGGTAGAATTGGATATTATACCCGTAAGAATAAGAAGAAGAATACTGAGAAATTAGAGTTAAAGAAATTTAACCCTGATTTAAGACGACATACTCTACATAGAGAGATGAAAAAATAATCTATAGTCTAGATTATAAAAAAGAGTCTGTAATTAGGATCTTTTTTATTGACAATTATTACAAATACCCTTAATCTCAAAAGTATGTGAGATTGGCTGTCCAATACTGGAGATAGACTCTAAAATTGGTTTGGCTACACAACTTTCTATATCTATAATTTTACCACATTTAATACAGGTAAAATGATGATGATGTGGTAAAAATTGGTAAGATAATTCATAAAAATTAGACTTCTCCCCATACAGAAGCTCTAATAAATCAATTTTATGTAAACGATCTAAAATTCTGTGAATTGTGGATAAGTCTATAAATTGGTCTTTAGCAATGAGTTTTTGATGTATGGTTTTGGCATCAATCGGGATATTAGTATCGAGTATAATTTCTAAAACTGAGAGAATATGCTTAGTAATCCTGATGTTTTTAGTTCTCAAATATGCAAAAACTCTAGTCTCAAGTGTCATAAATATAAATACAGAGCTAATAAAAATTTGGCAGGCACAGTAGGAATCGAACCTACGACGATGGTTTTGGAGACCATTGTTATACCATTTAACTATGCGCCTAAGTGAAATAATTATACCTTGAAGTTATCAAATTTGCAATAGGTGATACAAATTACTATTGACTATAGTCTATAAATTTGATAATATATTTTATATCAATGCGGGTATCGTATAAGGGCTAATTATCTCTGCCTTCCAAGCAGATGATGAGGGTTCGAATCCCTCTACCCGCTCTGCTCTTAGGGTAAACGAGACAACTGCTTGTCTCGTTTGAGGGATGAGAAGGTCGGAGCGATGTGTGAGTTTGTACGAAGTACAAGGCGAACACCGCGAGACGG
>Ga0169931_10012596_pt1 | contig 11697 bp, 10 predicted proteins | sample Kivu_15m_20L_FD_129675 | JGI IMG/M metagenome (GOLD analysis project Ga0169931, IMG submission 129675) | Freshwater microbial communities from Lake Kivu, Western Province, Rwanda to study Microbial Dark Matter (Phase II) - Kivu_15m_20L... | ecosystem: Environmental > Aquatic > Freshwater > Lake... | reverse complement strand
ATCCCATTCCCACGTAGGAGCCAATACTTGCCAAAATTACGAAAATCCCCAAAGCGATCGAGCCACTAAAACGTACTTCCCAAAATGCGGCTATCGTGTAAATAATCAAGGTTTGCCCAATCCCGATCGCTGCATAAGCAAAGAAAATACCAAGAAAGTATGAAATCCCATTGATTGGCGAAATTAATAAACGCTTAATCGTAAGGCTTTCACGCTCGGATACAATCGTGGACATCGTGCCGCCCAAACAACTAAAAAACAATGCTGAGCCGATTAAGGTTGCTGGTGCTGCTAGCTTAAAAGATTCAGCCGTCGTGATTTTTGAACCTTCTGCTAAGACAAACCCATTTAGTAACAACATGGAAATGGGAAAGATCACCCATAGGAGTAAAGTACGATATGTGCGAAATAGTTCTAATAAAATACGTCGCCCGATCGCGATCGCTTCGTATCCATAGTTCATATGAAATTTTTAGTGGTTGAGTGGCTGGCTATGGTAATTATAAGTAGAGGCGGACAGAAGTGATGTTCTCTCCCTATTCCAATTAGAAGATAAGACCCCACTGTGTTAAATGGCAAAAATTTTTTTAGTAAATACCTAAAGCGCATTGTCATCATTGCTGTTGCGATTTATCTTGCCTTTCGATTACGCCAAACATTGCAATTATTGCTAACTAGTATGTTTCTAGCAGGAGCGATTGCTCCAATTGTTGAGCAAATATCCAGTTTTCGCCTTAAAGTTAATCGATGGAAAATTGGTTTAAATCGTGTATGGGCTGTGGTACTTCTCTACTTGTTTTTAATGGTAGGGATCACTTTGGCGATCACTCCAGCACCGCAGATTATTTTAGAATTAGGGCAATTTTTTATTAAGTTGCCAAATTTGTTAGAGCAAATTCAATTGCCTAAGGGGGGAGTGTTCAATTTCAGCCAAGATGATCTCAGGCGCATTTTACAGACACAGCCGTTGATCGACCAAGCCCAAAATTTTGGCAAAGATATTGTGAGTCAAACCTTTGTGTTTACCCTGCAAATTTTCAATGCGATCGGGGTGGGGATTTTAAGTATGTTGATTGCCGCTTATATGGTGATCAATTCCGATAGTCTTGTGCGTAGGTGCTTACGTCCTTTTTCTAAGGAAATTAGCCAACAGGTTGAAATTCTGATCCCCCCAATTTCTAGATGCCTAGGAGCCTATGTGGTGGGTAGAGTTGGTACTTCGAGTCTGCTTGGCTTCTGCACATATTTAACACTTTCTCTTTTTGGAATTCCCTATGCAGGAGCCTTAGGGCTATTGGTGGCGATCGCCAATTTAATTCCTTATATTGGTGGGCTAGTGGCTCTAGTCGCAATTTTTATCGCAGCATGGGGTGTGGAATTTAACAGAGGTGCGATCGCTCTATTTATTTGCTTTGCCCTGCAACAGATCGAAGCCTTTATCCTGCAGCCTTGGTTAGTTGCTCCCTATTTGAATCTCGATCCCTTTGAGCTTTTGCTCTCAATTATTGTGGGAGCCGAACTTTTTGGTGTAGTTGGCGCGATCGTTGCACCACCGATTGCAGGTACTAGCAGAATTCTGTTCAATCATTTTTTTGCTAGTTCCAGTAATGAAGATGTAGACACAGACAATAAAGAATAAAGGGACGCTTTGCGTCCCTTTATTCTTTAGTAAACCTGAATCCACTCATGGATTTCATAATCTGTCCAAATACCATTTTGCCAATAGGGATCTGACTCTACTAAATTCCTTGCTGCTGCTATATCAGTCGTGACATATACGGCAAAGACCTTGGTCACATCTTGAGTAGGTCCAACTGTAAGCAATGTCCCCGACTCATGCAAAGCCTTAAGGTTATCAAGATGGGCTTGACGAAAGGGCGCACGTTTGTCCAGAACGTTATCGCAATAGCTGCCCCACATTACAAATTTTTTAAGTTCAGTACTCAATTTTTTAGCTATTCCTATAGATGTAGTACAAATTCACAGAAGTGTGGCAACACCTCTGTGAATTAACAACAAGACCTGTAAGCGTTTTGAAAGAACAAAATGGCGTAGCCATTTTGTTCTTTCGTATAAATTTACTATTTCAAAATAATAGAGGCGTGTTTTGCACGCCTCTATTATTTTATTGATGAGTATTGATTTTAGTTAAAAAACAAGCGATCAACAATTAGCGCAACTGTGGTTGCAAAAGCAGTTACACCGATCGCGACAAGAACATTTTGTCCTTGGCTGACGCTAAAACAAGCAACTGCACCTGCACCTAAACCTGCTGTAACTGCGGCAACTACTGGATCTTTAGTTGATTTATTGTACATTTTGAAAATACTGCCTGTTAAATAAAAAATTCTGGTTGCTTGTATAGTTGTTAGACTAACAGCAGCCACTCAAGGTCGTTACTGGTTCTCAATAATTCTTCTTGTTAGTCAGCATTTTTGTAATAATCAGTTACAAATTAGCCCACAAAGATAAGGGCGACGCAGAGCGTCGCCCTTATCTTTGTGGGCTGTACCAAGTAGCTAAGAACCCCGCAAAATTTCGCCTCTCAGGGGCGAAGTTTTGCGGGGTTTGGTAACTTATTTTGCACAGGTACTTACCTATAGACAGATATCGCGATCGCTGGTATCGCTTACCAAAAGTTGTCACCAAATATCTGTTAGATTTATATATGTTTACAAAGTCAATTTAATAAAAAAATTTTATGAGCTTACTGATCGTTGGTGCGACAGGTACATTAGGTCGTCAAATCACCCGTCACGCACTAGATCGGGGGCTGAAAGTCAAATGTTTTGTGCGTTATCCCAAAAAAGCAAACTTTCTCCGAGAATGGGGAGCCGACTTAGTAGCAGGCAATCTGAATAATCCTCAAAGTCTAGATGATGCATTAGAAGGGGTTACCGAAGTTATTGACGCAGCCACAACTCGTGCCACGGGATCGCTAAGAATTCGGGATGTCGATTGGCTTGGCAAAGTCTCACTGATCCAAGCTGCTGAACGAGCTAAGGTTGAACGGTTCGTATTTTTCTCAATCCTCAATGCCGAGAAATATCCCAATGTTCCCCTCATGGACATTAAATACTGCACCGAAAAATTTTTAGAATCTACCGATCTTAACTACACCATCCTTAAGCCCTGCGGATTTTTCCAAAACTTGATTGGTGAATATGCGATCCCGATCCTTGAAAATCAAACAATCTGGATTGGTGGTGAGTCTTCACCGATCGCTTATATGAACACTCAAGACATAGCTAAGTTTGCTATTAGTGCCTTGACTGTCAAAGAAACTGAGCGTCAATCCTTTGCGATCGCTGGTCCCAAAGCATGGCAACCGAGTGAAATTATCAAACTCTGCGAAAGAATGTCAGGGCGTACCCGTAGAACTGCCAACATGCCTCTCGGGTTACTGCGCTTTGCGCGTAAGGTTGCTCTCGGTTTTGAATGGGGTTGGAGTTTTGCTGAGCGTATGACCTATGCCGAAGTTCTCGCTAGTGGTATTCCTCTTGATGCCGATATGAAGGAAACTTATAAAATCTTTGGTCTAGAGGAAGAAGATATGACTACCCTCGAAGCCTATATGCAGGAGTACTTTAGCCGCATTCTTAAGAAATTGAAGGAGCTAGATTACAAAGAGCCCAAAATTAAAGCACCTTTCTAGGGCATATAGCCTCTGATCTGCTGCCTATGCTTTTCAGGTTTGTTATGATGATGTAGATATCAAACAAACAGCTTCAAAATAATTAAACCCAATAATTAACAAACATGAGCAAATCACCATTAGACGCTTTCTTTATTGGTAGAGCAACGGCTGAGGCTGTAATTGATCGCATTGAAGAAAAAGTAACTGATGCCCTTAGTGCCTTAGGTAAATTTGATGCCGAGCAACGGGAACAGATTCGTATTTTCGTCGAAACAATCTTAGAAAAAGCCGAGCAACAGAAGGGAAACGTTACCACTGATGATAGTGATATCGACCCTGATGAGTTGCAAGAAACTATTGATAATCTTCGCGCCGAAATTGCTCAACTAAAGTCTGAATTGCAGCAATATCGGGATCAATAAAAAAAGGAGCGCAGTGCGCTCCTTTTTTATTGTAAAAGCCTTGCATGGCAAAGCTTTTATTTTTTCCTGTCAATTCGACGAACGCGAAAAATGGTAAAAATCGCTATGCAATTTTTACCATTTTTCGCCATTTGTGCCGCGCTTCGCGCGGCGCAAATGGCTATATCGAGTTCACGTCTTTTTAACGCGATACTGGTAGAAATGGTGATGCTTTTGGTGTTGCAGTAGGAGCAGGACTGCTAGTGGGCGAAACACTAGGAGTTGCAGTAGGAGCAGGACTGCTAGTGGGTGAAACACTGGGTGAAACACTGGGCGAAACACTGGGTAATGCACTAGGAGAATTCGTAGCTGATGGCTTAACTTGCACTGGCTCAGCTTTTTTCTTATCTCCTAAAATGCTAGGACTGCCATCGTCAAACACACCTGCAATACAAGAGATCATTAAAGTCGCTAAAGTACCGACAAACAAAGCTTTCCAACCCAGATCAGAAATATCACGCCGACGCGATGGAATCAAAGCGATCGTCCCACCTACGAAAATTCCCACCGAGGCTAAGTGAGCAAAACCTGATAACGCATAGCTAACAATAATTACGGTGCGATCGCTGATTGCGCCAGCTTGGGCAGCCTGAGCTAACGCTTGATAAGGCGGAATCGCCGTTTCCAGTAGTCGCCGACCAATAATCACTGAAGCTGGCCAAGAATCTTCTAAAGATACTCCTGTCAGCAAAGTCAGAGGATAAAATAAGGCCCCTTGAATATTGGGAAGATTAACTATTTTAAAAATATCGCTAATAGTTGCTAGCCAAGCAAAAATTTGATTAACCAGATCGACTAAACCCACAATTAAAATCAAAATTGCAGCGATCGAAGCCGCCATTTTCAGACCGTCTAAAGCACCAATAATCGTGGCATCCATAGGACTCATCCGCTTCATGGTTTCGCCACCAGCATTTTCTAGTTCACCCTCTTCATCAGGTTGAGAGGATTTATCTTCTTTAGGGATACCACCCATTGTTAGAGGTACACCCGTCTCAGGCACAAGAATTTTTGACAATACAAAACAAGCAGGGATCGCAATAATCGAAGCTGAAACTAAGTGTCCAAGAATATTTGGAAAAACTGGGCGTAAAAAGCTGACATAAATAGCTAAGGTCGAAGAAGCTGCCGTCCCAAAGCAACAAGCCAAGATTGCACATAGCTCACTACGAGTCATCTTAGGAAGGTAAGGCTTCACCACGATCGCCGCTTCAATACCGACAAAAATATTAGCAGCTCCACTCAAAGCTTCAGCACCACTCAAACGCATTGTCCAGAAAAAGAGCTTAGCAAAAACATCCACAATCTTTTGGATGATCCCTAAGTTTTCCAATAACGCCATGAAACCTGAGAAGAAAACAACCGCAGGCAATGCCCTAAAAGCAAATACATAAGCCAGACGGTTCGTTGTGCAGTAATTTGCAGCAGAATTTGCCACGCTGGTAAGATCATCCAATAAAATCTGTCCAGGGGGACAAGTTCCATTGGGGCCTAAAGGCAACAGCGTATAAGGTTCTTGTCCTGTGGGTGGCACCAGCAATCGACCAAAGACAAATCTTGCGCCAGTATCCGCCGATGCAAAGATGCCATCTAGCAGACCGCTAAACCACCGTAACCCTTCTCTAGTTTGAGGTTGCTGAAAGACTAGATAGCCCAATACTAGCTGCAAGCCGATGCCCCAGATAATCACGCGCCAAGGTATAACTCGACGATCTTCTGAAAAGACCCAAGCCACAAAGCACAAGCCAAAGATGCCAAGGAAAGAAACAAAATTCAGGTAGGTCATGGGCGTTTGAGGGTGAGATTAGTCAACATAGGTAGATAGCTATAGCTAAGCCAGAAAAGTAATGCCAAGGTTAATTAAAAAATCAATTAAAAAGTAAATTGGTTTTACAGTTGCAAAATCTAATCAAAATGTTACGATGATAAATGCTTTAAACCATGTCATTTCGCTAAAGGAATAAACTGTGGCAAACATCAAGTCCGCCAAAAAGCGCATTCAGATCGCTGAGCGTAACCGTCTGCATAATAAATCATATAAGTCAGCCGTCAAGACTTTAATGAAAAGCTATTTAGAAGCAGTTGATGCTTATAAGTCAAATCCCACTCCTGAAGCCCTAGAAGCAGTTAATGCTAAACAGTCTTTGGCTTACAGCAAGATTGATCGCGCCGTTAAGCGTGGAGTTCTCCATAGCAACACAGGTGCTCGTCGTAAGTCTAAGCTCGCTGTCGCCCTCAAAAAAGTTACTGCTACCAACTAATTGTAATTAACCAATGATAAATTAGCGTTTTCCGAGCATAGCGACTAAAAGCGTTTAAGTAGCTCACAGCACTGGGGGCTTTGATAATCTTTGCTATAATTTAGTTCGGATAACGATTCAGGATTTAGTTACTTTAGGTTTGCGGTCTTGTAACATTTTGTTGGTGACCCGAAATAATCGGGCAGGTTGCAGAATAATCGCTTTTCCCTACAGTTTCTTACTTCTGCGATCATGAGGTCTTCTCAACCTGTCCAGCTTATACCTGTGAGCTAAATCTAGATGTCTAACCTTGATAAAGAGAGCTTCTTGAACCCAATCTCTAATTTTAGAGGTGAGTTTTCACCACAGAATTTAGCTTTTGATGCTAATTTGCAAGAGTTTACGAACCGTATTTCGATTATTTGTGCTTTAGAAACTGGTGGTAAAATTTCACCAAATGAAGCTTATCAACAAGTCAAAGAACTCTGGAAAAAACTGGATGCATCCAGACAACATCTTTTAGGCGACGACTAATTTATCTTGAAACGCTATCTTCAGATAGATCATTAGTTTTTTTACACACTTACCATAGACATAAATCCTCTAAAAGATTGTTTACAATCTTTAACATAGGTTTATACTAGGAGTAGTTAAATTCATTTTGCTGATTTCTCCCATTGCATGACTATCCAAAGCAATCTAATCTTTGGAAGCTGAGGTTTTCATAGAAAAACTCTTTTAAACCGCTTAAAATTTAGGGCAGAGATGTCCTTCGGCTTTGTTAGTGATTGTTTATCCCGTGCGATTGGCAGAATAGGCGAACTGTTCTTTGAACAAATTTGCTGCAAATCTTAGGATCATCCATGCCCTCATCTTTTCTTTCTTTAGGTATTTCAGAAACACGAGTTGCTAAGCTCGAGTCAATCGGATTTACAGAGCCTACGGCTATTCAAGAACAAGCAATTCCTCAACTACTTGCAGGAGCGGATGTACTTGGTCAAGCCCAGACTGGCACTGGCAAAACCGCTGCTTTTTCTCTGCCAATTTTAGAGCGCCTAGATCTAACCAATGACTCTTTACAAGCGTTGATTTTAACCCCAACCCGTGAATTGGCTATCCAAGTTGGGCAAGCGCTACGTAGCTTTAACACTAAACCTGGTGCAAAGATTCTCACCGTATACGGTGGATCTGACATCAGTCGCCAAATGGTTCAATTGGAACGTGGTGTTCATGTAGTTGTCGGTACTCCCGGACGTGTCATCGATTTGATGGAACGTGGGAAGTTAAAGCTAGAACATCTTGCTTGGTTTGTTTTGGATGAAGCAGATGAAATGCTTAATATGGGCTTCATTCAAGATGTTGAAAGGATCTTGGTAACGACTCCTTCTACCAAACAAAGTACTTTCTTCTCGGCAACTATGCCTCCTGCGGTAAAGCGCTTGGTCAAAAATTTCTTGAAGTCTCCCGTAACGGTCAAGGTTGAGACTCAGGATTCTACTCCTACCCGCATTGACCAACAGATTTATCTGGTTCCCTATCACTTGACAAAGGAAGAGGCTCTGTTACCTGTATTGGAATACGAAGCTCCAACTTCAGCCATTATCTTTGTACGCACCAAGGATTCGGCAAGCCGCCTGACTGAGATTCTGCAATCTTCTGGGCATAGTGTTGACGAGTATCACGGTAACCTCTCTCAATCTCAGCGCGAAAATCTATTGCGGCGATTCCGTAACCAACAAGTGCGTTGGGTTGTTGCAACTGATATTGCTGCTCGTGGTTTGGATATTGATGGTTTGACTCATGTATTTAACCTTGATATTCCTGATGATCCTGAGCGCTATGTTCACCGTATCGGACGTACTGGTCGTGCTGGCAAAAAGGGGATTGCGATCACTTTAATTTCTGGAAAAGAGCGCTACAAGTTGCGTCAATTGGAGCAGCAAGTGGGAATGCCTTTGCCTCCTCAGCCATTGCCTAACGTTGCTCAGATTCAAGAGCGTCGGATTGGACGCTTTACTGAGCAAATCCTAGAAGCTTTGTCTGGTGAGCGTTTAGCTTCATTCTTGCCTTTAGTATCCCAACTAGTTGAGGATTATGATCCTCAAGCGATCGCTGCGGCTGCTTTACAGCTTGCCTATACTCAACTGCAATCTGATAAGGCTGAACAAGCTGCATTGCAAGTTTTGGCTAAGCAACCTCATACTCCATCTGGGCGCGATCGCGATGGCGGTGGTTATAACAATAGTAGACCCATCAAGCGTGGTCAAAGTGGTTATCGTGGCGATGGCGGTGGTGGTCGCTCAGGTGGCGGTGGTCGCGAGGGTGGATACGACTCTCGCCGTCCTACTCGTTCTGGAGATCGCGATCGTTCTTCAGCTCCAATTAAATACTAGAACTGGTGGTGCTAAATAGGTAAGTATGGGCGGCGCGAAGCGCCGCTTATCCCTACCTCTCTAGAGCTAAATCAAAGGATTTGTTTCGCGACTATTTTTGATTGGGAATTAATTCACCCGATCGCTTGATACTTCTACTCTAGAGCTTAAGAGATAATCTTAAATAAGTAATCGCAGCCCAAGTCATTTGTAGGGATATCCATAAAATGGAATTCTCCTAAGTGGCTTGGGCTATATATTTCAATGGTCATATTCAGATCATGCAGTCCTTAACTACTTTTTCCAATCTTGATACGCACCTTCGCAAAAATCTGACTGCGATTTTTTTGGCTGGTCTATTTTTCTGGTCGAGTATGGCTTCCCAATTGCCTACTTTGCCGCTCTACATTCGCACTTTAACGCAGTCCTTCGATCAAATCGGCATGATCATGGGTTCCTTTGCGATCGGGTTGCTCGTTTGTCGTTCCCATTTGGGAAGACTTGCTGATCGTAAAGGTAGACGCTACACCATGAGAATTGGGCTGATGGTAGCGGCTCTGGTTCCCTTATGTTATGCATTATTACCATCTATTCCTTTATTAATGCTCTTTCGAGCCGTGCATGGGATCAGCATTGCCGCTTTTGCTGCAAGCTATAGTGCTTTGGTTTCTGACCTTGCTCCCATTGAGAAACGAGGCGAAGTAATTGGCTACATGAGCTTAGTCAATCCTTTAGGATTGGCTTTGGGCCCTGCGATTGGTGGATTGATGTATGAAGCATGGGGATATCAACCTCTATTTGTTTCAGCTTCTTTATTAGCATTGGCGGGACTGTTGCTGACAATGCAAATTGAAACGGAAGGAAATATCGGCGATCGCCAAGTCACCTCAACAACCATCAAAAAAGCAGGATTTTGGCAGACATTCCTTAATCCTAGAGTCAGAGTTCCTTCTACAGTTTTATTGCTAGTGGGACTCGCCTTTGGAACGCTTAGTTCTTTTATGCCAATTTTGATGCAGCAAAAAAATATTGCAATGAATGCAGGCTTGTTCTATATGGCAGCAGCATTATCTGGCTTTATTATTCGGTTCCCTGTGGCAAGACTTAGTGATAAATGGGGGCGTGGAATTTTTATTTCGATTGGGATCTTCTTTTATGGCTTGTCGATGGCTATTATCTATTTCGCCAACCATGACTATGCATTTTTATTATCGGGAGTAGCAGAAGGGCTGGGCTCTGGCATTGTGATTCCTTCGGTGGTAGCTTTGCTCGCCGATCGCACGGTTCCACAGGAGCGCGGCTATGTATTTGGAATGACATGGATCGGCTTTGATGTGGGGATTGCCTTGGCTGGCCCAATTATGGGCAGGATGATTGGCTTTGTGGGCATTACTAATATCTTTGCGATCGCCACAGGGCTTTGTATCGTAGGAATGGTTATTTTTGCCACGCAGTCTAATACAACTATGTCTGAGTCCTTTAAATTTGCGATCGGTAAAACTCGCGATCGCTATGCAGTTAAAACCGTAGCAGTTTGAGATTTGTTTAATCGCCAAAAAAAGAGATATCTGTGCAAAGCACGGATATCTCTTTTTTTTGGTGATCGTTATAATATTTGTATTGAATTATGGGTATGTTTTTAGAGCATTTCGCAACAAAAACATGACGATACGGGACTAATACTCAATAAATTTAGAGAGGATTTTATGTCCGCACCAGACTCAGAATTTCCCCACAAAGCAGGGCGAGCTGCTCAAGTTGGCGCAAGTCTAGCCACAGCCAAAATCGCAGGTAATCTTGCCCTTGCTTCTAGTATTACGATCGCCTTACTTGTAGGCATCGTGTTTTCACTAGTTACCGCCACAATTTTTATCGTCAATAGCCCCAATCCTGTTCTTGGTTTTGGCGTTGCGGTAATCGTCACAATTGTGGTGAACGCGATTATTTTCTTTGTATCACCTTGGATCATGGACTTGACCCAAGGATGGCTCTATCACACGCGCTGGGTAAAGATTGAAGAGATCGAACGCCTCAGCCCTGAATCTGCCCATGCGATTCAGCGTATTTGCAATCTCAAAAAGCTGAAGCAACCTCGCCTTGGCATTATTGATGACAACAACCCCACTGCTTTTACCTATGGCGCTTTGCCAGATAGCGCCCGTTTGGTAGTTAGTGCAGGGTTGTTTAAATATCTTGATGATGATGAAGCCGCTACCGTTTACGCCCACGAATTAGGACATATCGTGCATTGGGATTTTGCGGTGATGACTGTAGCCTCAACATTGGTCCAAATCACCTATTTGCTCTATGTCACTATTCGTGAAATTGGCAAAAAAGTTAATGATGAGCGTGCTGAAAATGCAGCGATGATCACGGCTTTTATCGCCTATATTTTTTATATAATTGGCACATATTTGCTGTTGTATCTATCGCGCACCAGAGAATATTTTGCCGATCATTTTGCGGCGGAACAAACGGGTAATCCTAATGCTTTATCCCGCGCTTTAGTCAAAATCGCCTATGGGATTGTCCAGGAAACGGAAAAATCAAAAGAACCAAGTCGGTTAATGCAAGGTACTCGCGCTCTTGGTATTTATGATGCAAAGGCAGCAGTCTCTACTGGTACAGCCTATCAAATTTCCTCTTCTCCTGAAAAAGTTGGTCGCCTATTCCTCTGGGACTTGTTTAATCCTTGGGGCTGGTGGATGGAGTTAAACTCGACCCATCCGCTTACAGGTAAGCGAGTTCGCGCCCTCAGTAACTATGCTGAGCAATTGGGACTAGACATGGAGTTTGATATGGGTCGGGTGGTTGCCGAAGGTAAGCAACTCGACAAGAAGCGTCTCTATGGCACTTTTTATCAAGATATCCTGCTCTATGGTGCAGAATTTATCGCGATTGCGATCGGTTTAGCGATCGGGGCAGTTCTGGTTAATAGCATCGGTGGCTTAAAAGCATTTGTTGCTATTCCACTTCTATTACTAGGT
>Ga0169931_10012595_pt1 | contig 11697 bp, 12 predicted proteins | sample Kivu_15m_20L_FD_129675 | JGI IMG/M metagenome (GOLD analysis project Ga0169931, IMG submission 129675) | Freshwater microbial communities from Lake Kivu, Western Province, Rwanda to study Microbial Dark Matter (Phase II) - Kivu_15m_20L... | ecosystem: Environmental > Aquatic > Freshwater > Lake... | reverse complement strand
TTGTGAATGACAATCCGGAAGCGCAGTATTTCACCAAGCAGATCGCCTTCAATGTCATTCCGCATATTGACCGCTTCATGGCCGATGGCGCGACGCGGGAAGAATGGGCGCTGGGCGTTGAGACCCGCAAGCTCCTTGGCCCCGATATTCAGGTGGCGGCTAGCTGCGTGCGTGTGCCGGTCATGCTTGGCCTTGGCATGGCGTTGAATATCGCCTTCGACCGCCCGATCAATGAACGCGATGCGCGGGAAGCTTTGCGCCGCGCGCCGGGGATCAGCCTGCTCGATCGGCGCGATGATGGCGGCTATGCCAGCCCCGCCGAGATCGTGGGGGAGGATATGGTCTATGTCTCCCGCATTCGGCGCGATGCGACACTGCCGCAGGGGCTATCATTGTGGGCAGTTGGCGATGATGTGCGGCTGGGGGCAGCGCTGAATGCCGCGCGGATTGCGGAGGCGGTGCTGCGAGGCTGAGGTTCTAGAAAAAATTCCTTGACATCATAGGAAAATTATACCAAAAAGACGGGCACAGCCAAGGTCCCGCCCATGCCCCCATCCACCCCCGCCACCCCAGCAGACAGCATTACCGGCACAGCGGAAGGGCGCTCCATGACGCTGGAATTACTGTATATTATGCGCCTGCCACTGCGTATATTGCTGACCGGTCTTGCCATGGCCGCCGTGCTTGGGGCCGGTATCGCGCTTGGCCTACCGGGGCCGGAGGCGCTTTTCGCTGCCTTTACCGCACCCGGCGCTACTGGCCTCCCAGCGCTGATCGGTATGATGATTTTCCTTATCGGCATCGGCTTCGCCGCCTTCCTTTGGTGGCTGGCGGCGCGCAGCTTCGCGTTGGTGTCGAACCCCGCCATCGGGCCGGAACGGCTCGCGGGCTTGCGAGACCTGCCGCTTGCCCTGCCGGAGGGCACGGTACGCGCGCTGCTGGCGCTGATTGTCGGGGTCATTGGCCTGCCCCTGCTGCTGTTTTCCAAAACGCTTGGCCTGACAGATGCGATTGCCGGCTATGTGAATGGCATCGTCACCGGTGTTTTCGGCTTTTATTTTGGCACGCGCAGCACGGGCGCCGATGCGCAAATCGCCCGCCGTGCCACTGAACAATTGGCGGAGCATGAACGTGCCACCGGCGCGCTTGCCGCCGAAGCGGAAGCGCAGCGCCAAAAGGCGGAAGGTGCGGCGCGTGACGCTGCCCTGCCGGCGCGGATTGAAGCAACCAAGGGCAGCCTTGCGCGGCATATCGAAGTCGCTGGCCTTATTCTGGATGAATTCGGCCCGCTTTTGCCGAAAGGCCTGATCCCTGAAGGTGCAGCGCGGGCGCTCAGCACGGCGCGCGACGCCGCCGCTGCCTTGCAGGGCCAGCAAAGCGGCCCGGGTGCTGAGGGCGCGCTCAAGACGGCAACCGATGCGCTGGCGGGCCTGATCGGCGCGCAGCCCTTGGCGCCTTTGCTGCGCGCTTCGGCATCCCTGCTGCCGGCCGGCACGGCGCTCGGGCCAATTGGGGCGGTCGTGACCGTGATCGGGCTTGGTTGGCAATTCGGCGCGGCGGAATATCAACGCTGGCGCGCGCGCGTGCTGGCAGCACCTTTCGCCCCGCAGCTTTTCGATGCGGGGCTGGTCACGCCAAGCTCGGCGGAACTTCGCATGGAAAGCTGCCCGATCTTCGCGCGTGCCTTCAAGGATGTGCAGGCGCGACCTGGATTTTTTGCTGAGCTCATCAGCAAAATTGGCCAGGATGACGCAGGCGCGCGGCTTTGGGCCGAATATGGCGCCGATGCCGCGCGCTTTCCGGGCGGCCAGGCAGAGCTTGAAGCGGGCTTGCAGGAATTTCGCGCCGCCTTGCTCGCTGATCTTGCAGCACGCGATGCCACGCCCGAGAAAATCGCCGCGGCGCTTGCCCCGCTTTCGCCCGCGGCGGGCACCCTGCCGAGCACAGATCAGGTCAACCGCCTGATGGATCAGGCCGGCAAGGCCGGCGAAGACCAGCCCGAAGCCCGCGCCGCTTTTGAAGCCTTGGTCATGCTCACCGGCCATTTGCGCGATAGAAAGCTTGACCCGGTAGGATTGATGGCGGAGGTGATGCCATGATCCGCCTGATCACATCGGCCCTTGTCGCCCTGGCGGCCTGCAGTACGCTGGATGCGCCGGTGGCACAGCTTGAACGTTGGCAGAAGCAGCGTGCTGCCGGTGCCTTGGCCTCCATTGCCGAGGAACCCGTGGTGCGTGATTGCGCGCCCGGCAAAGGGGAGGCGTGTCAGCGCCTGCATCTGATCCGCGCCGAAGCCTGCCTTAGCCTCGCCTTTGCTGATCGCACGCCGGGTGCTGCCTGCCCTGGTGCTGGCGCACGCGAAGCTGGCCTGCTGTCTTGCGCGGCGAGTGCGGCGCAAGCAGCAGAGCAATCCGCCGGGGAAATCCTGCTGCCGGCACGAAAGCTGCGCGCGCAAGCGCGGCTTTGCGCCATTGAAAACCTGCCCCCTGCCATGGCTGCCCCGGCAGCGCGGGAATTCATCGCCGAAGCCGCCGCCTTGGCGGATGCGGAAGGCGCCTTGCTGCGCGGTCGTGCTGCACTTGCCGCCGCAAGACCCTCCGCAGGGCCCGAGGCTGCGCGCTGTACCGCTGCGCGGCATGCGCTGGCTGAGGCACGTCGCGGTCTGGCGCTGCAACCCGATGATGCGGCGCTGCAACGCCTTGTCGCTGATGCCCGTTTGCGCGCCGCGCGCATCACCGATTGCTCCCTTTGAAACACGGAGGATTTGTCATGGCCCTTGCCCGCGAACTCAGCCTCCGCCTGCCGCTGCAACGCGGTGATGATGTACGCGCCCTGCAGCAGGCGCTGATCCGCGCCGGCATGCTGGCAGGCAGCGCGGACGGCATTTTCGGCCCGGCGACGCACCGCGCCGTGATTGATTTCCAGCGCCGCATGCAGGCGCGCCATCCGGGCTTCGCCGCCGATGGCATTATTGGTAGGCAAAGCTGGAGCGCGCTTTTCCCGGATGCGGCACCGTATCCGCTGGCGGGTGCTGCCACGCCTGAAGCGGGGCTCGCGACCGGGCCGGATTGGCGCGCCATGCTGCAACCCTATGTGCGGCGCCTGATGGCAGGCAGCGCGCCGCCCGTGGGGCAGGGGTCCCGCCGCTGGCGCCTCAGTCCTGAGGGGCTGCGTGTCGAGGGTTTTGTCGCACCGCCGCGCAGTGCCGGCAGGCCCGAGACCCCTACGCGCTGCTGGCGTGATTTTCGCGCGGCATTTGAAACCTGCGCCGCAGCCTATGGCGTGCCGGTGGAATTGCTGATCGCGACCGCCTGCACCGAATCCGGCAGCCGAGCCGGCGCGATCCGCGAAGAACCAGGTTTCGTCAGTGACGCGGCAACGCCGCATCGCGTCTCGCCCGGCCTGATGCAAACTTTGATTTCAACTGCGCGTGAGGTGCTGGCCGATGCCAGTCTTGATCGGGCGCGCTTGCTTGATCCCGCGACCTCCATCCGCGCCGGGGCGGCGATGATCCGCGCCCAGGCCATGCGGCGCAAATTGCCCACGCATTTCGACCCGCCCTTGGTGGCGATTGCCTATAATGCCGGCTCGCTCCGCGTACAGGCCGATGGCGCCACCGATCCCTGGGGCATGGTACAAACACTGCGCGGCGGGCATACCCATGCCGATGCCTTCATTGCCTTCTTCAATGATTGCTTCGCGGTCTTTGCCGATGGCGCCGCCCCGGCTGCTCGGACGCCGAGTTTCTGGGCCTTGCTAAGGGAATAGAGCCTCGCCCGCCCAATTGAATTGTTCTGCTGCGCTATAAAATACGACCAGGAGAGCCTAACTCTCATGTCCTTTGGGCGACAGGGCGGAGAACTCACCAAGCCCCGCGTCTTCCATCAGGATTTTCGCCTTTTGGGTGTATGCCAATAAAGGGCATCCTTGTTTGCGTGCATTCCTGTCTTACGTCGGCAAAAATCCGCGAATAACCTTCAGCATATTCGCCTCTTTGCGGCGGGACTTATGTGCGAGGTTTGCAGCATACCAACAAAAATTCGTGACGGAACGTCACAATATAGGAAGAACCCCTTGGACTTGTGCAAAAGTCAATGGTGAACAAGGGGCATGGCTTTGAGAATACCCGACTCGGAAGTACCGGAGTGGTCGCGTCGTCTGCGTATGGCGCGACGCGCCAAGGGGCTATCGCAAGTGGCGTTGGGGGACCTGATCGGTGCCTCTCAGGCAACCGTTGCCGATTGGGAGACGGGAAAAACAAGACCGCGGCATGAGACATTGAAGCGCCTCTTGCTGGCGCTTGATCTTTCCTTGCTGGAATTGATGCCGGATATGCCGCGCAGTGCCTCGGAAAATGTCGCCCAGGCGCCGCTTTCGGCCAGCGAAATTGCTGAACAATTTGGCGCACTGCTTGAAATTGTCTCCCGCGAATTGGACGGCATTGGCCATTCCTCCAGCCTTGCGAGCAAAGGGCGCTTTGCCCTCCAGATCTGGCGGAGCGCCGGCGGGACCATGACCGAGGCCGCTGACCCGGAAGCGGCGCGTGAGCAATTGGCGGCCATCCGCGCCTTGCTGGCCGATATGCGCAAAATTGCCCCGGAAAGTTGAAGCGCGAAAACAGGCCTTGACTTTATATCGGAAAAACCGGTATCCAGCCTACCGGAGGTTGGGTCATGTCTCTCACGCTCAATTCAGCAAGGCAGCCCCTATCTACTGGCTTCCTGCCTGGGCCGACCAGGCGACTGTCGGCAGGGCCGCATCAGGCGGGGCTTTCCATTTCGCCCGAAGGCAAGCCGCGCCGCTCTGACCGAAGCGCCCTGCTGGCCCTGGTAGCCTTGGGCATGGGCTTTCTGTTCGCCACCACGCTTTTTGCTGCTGCGCTGATTTCCCTCGCTCTTTCCTGATCCGGCGGCTTGCCCAGCCCCTGGCGCGGTTGCACACTCCCCTCCGATGAGAGCAGATCACGTTCAGATGGTATCATCTGAACGTGTGAAGATGCTCGAAAAACAACGAGGTAGAGCGGGTGGCGTGAACATATGTGAACGCAACGCGCTCTATGGGAAGGGAACGCCGCCATCATGAATACCTCCGCGCGCCGTGCGCGGTTTCGCGCCATTCTGGCCGGGCAAGCCTGCGTGCATCCGGCTTCTGTGCATGACCCGATTGCCGCGCGAATCGCAACCGATCTTGGCTTTGAAACCGCGATGTTTGCAGGCTCCATCGCCTCCATCGCTGTCCTCGGGGCGCCTGACCTTATTCTGGTGACGCTTTCGGAATTCGCCGAACAGGCGCGACGCATCTGCCGCGCCGGGGCGCCGCCGCTGATGGTGGATGCCGATCACGGCTATGGCAATGCGCTGAATGTCATGCGCACCGTGCAGGAGTTGGAAACCGCTGGTGTGGCGGCACTCACCATTGAAGACACGGACCTGCCACGCGCCCATGGCGGCGGGGAGCCTGGCTTGCTCAGCCTGGAAGCCGGGCTCGGCAAAATCCATGCGGCCCTTGCGGCGCGCGAAGACCCATCGCTCGTGATTGTGGCGCGCACCAGCGCGGTCAATCTGGTGAGCCTGGATGAGGCCCTGGCACGCACCCGCGCCTATGCCAAATCCGGCGCCGATGCGCTGTTCTATACGGGGGTGACCGAATGGGCGCAGCTTGCCGCGCTGCACGCCGCTGCCAATGGCGTGCCCCTGATGCTGGGTGGCACGCCACCGGCCCTCGCCGATAAGGGAAAGCTCGCGGGTCATGGTGTCCGTATTGCCCTTCAGGGCCATGCGCCAAGCTTTGCTGCCATGGCGGCGGTGCATGCCACGCTTAAGGCCTTGCGCGATGGTACACCACCCGGAAAACTGCCCGGGCTTGCAGATGCGGCGCTGATGAAGGCCGCCATGCGTGAGGATGATTATGCGCGTTGGACGCATGATTTTTTGGCCGGTTGATCATTGAGGAAGACAGAGATGTTGAGTGAAACTGAGGGCAAATTCCTGACGATGCACGAATTCGCCAAGGCGGCGAAAAACCGGCTCGATGCCAATATCTGGGATTACCTGACTGGGGCGACGGAAACCGAAACCACCATGCGCCGCAATCGCCTGGCGCTGGATACAATCGCTTTTCGCCCGCGCGTTCTGCGCGATGTCTCAACCATCGATACAACTTCTGAGATGTTCGGCAAGAAGCTTCGCCTGCCGGTGGCCTTGGCGCCGGTGGGTGGCCTGGAAAGCTTCGGCGCCAATGGCGCCGCGACGGCGGGGCAGGGGGCTTCGGCCTTTGGTGTGCCGTTGATTGTATCTTCCGTCACCAAGCCGGGCCTTGAGGAAACCGCGGCCAATACGCCCGGGCCCAAGGTTTTCCAGCTTTATGTCCGCGGCGATGACAGCTTCATTGATGATTACGCGGATCGTTCGGTCGCAGCGGGCTATGATGCCTTCTGCTTCACCGTGGATACCGCGGTCTATAGCCGGCGCGAACGTGACATCGCGCGCCGCTTCGCGAAGCCCTGGCGCGCGCGGGTGCAGGGCATTGAATTTCAGGCGGCCCTGTCCTGGAAGCAGATTGATCGTTTCAAGGCCAAATACAAAATGCCCGTGATCCTGAAAGGCATCGCGACCGCCGAGGACGCCAAGCTTGCCTGTGAGCATGGCGTTGATGTGGTTTACGTCTCGAACCATGGTGGCCGGCAATTGGATCATGGCCGGGGTGCCATGGATGTGTTGCCGGAAGTGGTGCAGGCCGTTGGTGGGCGCGCGAAGGTTTGGATCGATGGCGGGTTTTCGCGCGGCACCGATGTGGTGAAGGCGCTGTGTCTGGGGGCTGATCTGGTTGGGCTTGGACGGCTTTACTGCTATGCGCTGGCGGCTGATGGCGCGGCTGGCGTTGAGCGCATGCTCGAAATCCTGGAGACCGAGATCTACACCACCATGGGGCTGCTTGGCGCCACCAAGTTCAGCGACCTCAACCCGAGCTTCGTCCATGCGGGGGCATTGGCGACCAATGCGCCGCATGTCTTCAGCGCCTTCCCGCTGCTGCATTTGGGTGATTCAGGCTATTGAGAACATAAGGGCAGCGCGGCGACATGGCTGATCCCGCGCCGCTCAAGCTTCTGCTTTCCGACCGCGCTTTTCTGAAACTTTGGGGCGCGGGCGGGCTGACCAATTCCATGCGCTGGGTGGAAATGCTGGTCAGCGGGCTTTATGCCTATGAACTGACGCGTTCCGCCTTCGCGGTTTCGCTTGTGCTGATGGCGCGTGCTTTGCCGATGCTGCTGATGGGGGCACTTTCGGGCGCGGTGGCGGAAAGCCTCAATCGCAAATATCTGCTCATGGCTGGACAGGCTTTGACCGCGCTGGGTGCCATTGCCATCGCCGTGCTTTCGGCCTTGGGGTGGCTCTCGCTTTGGCATCTTTGGGTCAATGGGCTGATCGGTGGCCTTGTGTGGACCAACGAACTCGCCACGCGCCGGCGCATGGTGGCGGAAACCGCGGGGCCGGAGCGCATTGTCCCTGCTGTTGCTTTTGATACGACCACAGGCAGCACAACCCGTATGATCGGCCCCATGCTGGGCGGCCTGTTCTACGAGACCATTGGCGTCACCGCGGCCTATGTCATCGCGTCTGCGCTTTACCTGATTGCCTTGGGCTTAGTTTCCACAGTGGAATATTCCCAGCCGCGCCGCGCCTTTGTGCCGCGCCGCCTTTTCGCTGAGGTGGCCGAGGCGTTGCGGATGGCGCTTGCCCATCCCGCCTTGCGCGCGGTGCTTGGCGTGACGCTGGTGATGAATATCTTTGGTTTTTCCTATAATTCCATCCTCCCGGCCTTTGGCGACCGTGCCTTTGGCGCTGGCGCGATTGAAATCGGCCTGTTGGCGGCGGCCGAGCCCTTGGGCGCGCTGATCTCTGGCCTGGCGCTGGCGCTGCGTCGAGGGCCGCAGGCGGGGCGTCGGCTTTTCCTGCTGGGCTCAACCGCCTTTCTGTCGGTGCTGGCGCTGGCGGCACTCGCCCCCTCACTCTGGCTTGCGGCGCTACTTTTGATGCTGGGCGGTTTTGGCACGGCGGCCTTTGCCAGCCTGCAAACCGGCATTGTGATGATGGAAGCCCCGGTGGAGGCGCGATCACGCATCCTCGGCCTGACCACCACCTGCATCGGCACCGGCCCGCTTGGTGTGCTGGTGTTGGGGGCGCTGGCGGATGGTATCGGGCCGCCCTTAGCGATTACCGGCTTTGCGCTGCTTGGATTGTTTTTCCTCGCCTTGGTCGCTTTCGCCACGCGCCGTTAGGCCCGCTGCCGCATTCCTGCCTTGTAACGCGCCGATAAGGCTCTTGCGGGGTTCTGCCGCAAGGCCGATGCTTTTCGTAAGGCTCACGTTTGACTGATTGGATTCGCGATGCAGGTCTACCTGCCCATCGCCGAGATGAGTGTGGATGCCCTGCTGCTGCTTGGCATCGGCTTTGGCGTGGGCTGGCTTTCGGGATTGTTTGGCGTTGGTGGCGGGTTTTTGTTGACGCCGCTTTTGATGCTGATTGGCATCCCATCCGCCGTCGCGGTGGCGTCCGCCGCCAATCAGACCTTGGGCGCTTCGATTTCCGGCCTGATTGCGCAATGGCGACGCGGCAATGTGGATTGGCGTATGGGCCTCACGCTTTTCGCGGGTGGGCTTTTGGGCTCTGCGCTTGGGGTGCAGATCTTCGCGTTGCTGAAACGCTGGGGCCAGGTGGATGTCGCGGTCTCGCTGTTTTACGTGGTGATCCTTGGCATTGTCGGCGCGCTGATGGTGCGGGAAAGCGTCACGGCCTTGCTCCGGCGGCGGCGCGGTGCGGCGCCGCGGCGCAAGCTCCATGAGCATACCTGGCTGCATGGGCTGCCCTACAAGATGAGGTTTCGCGATTCCAGACTTTATATTTCAGTCATTCCGCCGCTGGCGATTGGCTTTGGCATTGGCATCCTCTCCGCCATTATGGGGGTCGGCGGCGGCTTCATGCTGGTGCCGGCCATGATCTATATTCTTGGCATGCCGACCGCGATTGTGATCGGCACATCGCTGTTTCAGGTGGTGTTTGTCTCGGCCAATGTCACGCTGTTGCAGGCTTGGCAGGTGGGCAGCGTGGATATTGTGCTGACCATGCTGCTGCTGGCGGGCGGTGTGGCGGGTGCGCAATTCGGCGCTGCCATGGGCACCAAGCTGCGTGGCGAGGAAACCCGCGCCCTGCTTGGCCTGCTGGTGCTTTCGGTTGCCTTTGGTTTGGCTTGGAATCTGCTGCAAACGCCAAGCCGCGCCTTCACGCTCAGCCCGATTTCATGAAGGCGCTCGCCCACATGATGTTGGTGCTGGGCAGCTTGTTTGGGGGCGGCATGGCTTGGGCATCGCCCATCACGGCCGAGCTTTCCACCGACCGCGTTGAAATCAGTACTGGCTTTACTGGCGCTTCAGTGCTGGTCTTTGGTGCGACACAAAACCCCTTGGGTGGTGATCCGCCCGAGGATTTGATTGTGGTTGCAACCGGCCCGACCCAGGGCGTGGTGGTGCGGCGCAAGATCAATGTGTTGGGCATTTGGCTGAATGGTCCTTCCACGCGCTTTCCCGAAGTACCGGGGTTTTATGCGCTCACTGCCACGCGCCGGGTTTGGGAAATCCTGCCCGAGGATGAACGGCGGCAATATCGCCTGGGCTTTGACAATCTGCGCCTGCGCAGTGAAGGCAATCGCAACCCCGCCTTTCGCGCCGCGCTGCTTGAATTGAAGCAGGCCGATGCGCGCTGGCAGGAATATGCCGCCCCGGTTTCGCGCGCCGGGGAACGCCTATTCAGCGCGCGCATCGCCTTCCCCGCCACGGTACAGACGGGCGATTATCAGATTGAGGTCTTGCTCGCGCGCGAAAACCGGGTGATCGCGCGGCAGGAATTGTCGCTGCGCGTTGAACGCGTGGGCACCGCGGCGGATATCGCCTCGCTCGCGCGCGGGCAGCCCCTGCTTTACGGTGTGCTATGTATTGTCTTGGCGGCGCTGGCCGGCTGGCTTGGCAGCGTGCTGTTCAGGAGGAATTGATGCCCAATACCGAAGAAGCCGCCGCTGCCGCAACCAAGGCGAAACGCGATCGCGTTTTCCTGGTGGTGGTGGATGACAGCGCCGAACAGGCGGTGGCACTTCGCTATGCGTGCCTGCGCGCGCGCAAGGGTGGCGGGCGCGTTGCGCTGCTCCGCGTGCTGGAACCGGTGGAATTGGTGGAATGGGCCGGTGTTGGCGTGATGATGCAGGAAGAACGCCGCGCGGAGGCGGAACGGCTGCTCGCCGGCCTTGCCTCTCATGTCAGTGAGATTACCGGCGGCATGCCCATGCTGATCATTCGTGAAGGCGAAGCGCGCGAGGAATTGCTGACATTGATTGAGGAAGACCCGCGCATTTCCATCCTGGTGCTGGCCATGGCGACCGGCAGCGGCGGGCCGGGGCCGTTGATTTCGGCACTGACCGGGCGTCATGCGTCACGCTTGAAGATACCCATGGCGCTGGTCCCCGGTGGGATGACGGAACAGGAATTGGACCGGGTGACTTAGGCGGGATCAGGGCCCCGGTATCTCCGCCGCCAGCACCTGCCCCGATTGGCTTTCCGTAATCAGCAGCGTCACACCATCGGGCGCGAAGCAGCAATTGGTCGGCATCCGCCCAAAGGGCCGACAATCCAGCGCAAATAGCGGCACCCCATGCGCATCCACGCCCCAGACCATGCCATGGCCGGGATTGGCGATGAACAGCCGATCATGCACATCCACCGCCATGCCATCCGGCCCTGATGTGCCGGCCGGTGTCCGGAAGAACAAGTTGGCCTTGCCAATAATGGCGTCAGGGCGAAGCGCGAAGCGCCAGACCTCGCACGAACGGGTCATCGCCACATAGCAATGCGTGCCTGCCTTGTTCAGCGCAATGCCATTGGGGCTTGGGCCATTGGCGATCAGCCGATCAAGTCGCCCATCGGCGCCCAGCCGATAAACCCGCCCGCGCGGGTCCTGCAGCCCGGTCTGGCCTTGATCGGTGAAGAAAATCGCGCCTTGCGGGCCAAGCGTCACATCATTCAGGCCAAGAAACCCCTCACTGCCCACGGTTTCCAGCAGGGGCGCGATGGAACCGCGCGCGGGATCGAGCGTCAGCAGGCCATGGCGATAATCCGCGATCAGCAGCGCGTCATCTGCGCCAAGCGCCAGGCCATTCGGCCAGCCCTCATATTCCGCCAGCACGTCCCAAGCATCCCTGGGGCCGACCAACAGAATGCGGCCATTGGGGATGTCAGTCACCAGAAAGCGCCCCGTGCGATCAAAGCAGGGGCCTTCCAGGAAACTGTCTATCGGCGCGCCGGCGCGATTGGCATCGGCCCAAGCTGTGCGGCGGAGATTCCGCAAGCGATCCGGCAGGCGGGCAAAGGGACGGAGCGGAAGCTCCTTGGGCGATGGGAACCACATCGGCTGAGTCTAGTGGTCCGATCGCCGCTGTCGGTTCCCGACAGCGGCGTGAATCGGCCCACCAAATACACGGCTAGTGGTGCGCGGGGGCTTTTTGGGCAGGGGATAGGTCAGCATGAATCGCACCACTAGCAGGCTGCTGAAAAGCCGTCATTGAGCATCGTCATTTTGTCTCGCGCGGATGTTTTCAACGCTGCCTATGCCTGGGCACAGCCAATTTCAGTGATTTTTTGGCCCTGTCGGCACA
>Ga0169931_10012594_pt1 | contig 11698 bp, 9 predicted proteins | sample Kivu_15m_20L_FD_129675 | JGI IMG/M metagenome (GOLD analysis project Ga0169931, IMG submission 129675) | Freshwater microbial communities from Lake Kivu, Western Province, Rwanda to study Microbial Dark Matter (Phase II) - Kivu_15m_20L... | ecosystem: Environmental > Aquatic > Freshwater > Lake ... | reverse complement strand
GCGCCAGACCGCCGAGGCGGACGAAGCCGGCGCAGAAGCGGCGGGCGCGATCGCAGACCAGCACATCGCGCTCGGCCTGCTCGACGGGTCGGGCGGCCGGGTGAAGCTGACCGCGGCGGGCCTCCCGGTCGCCGATGCGATCGCGCGGCGCTTCCTCGACGGGCTGACTTGACGCTGCGGCGAGAGGCGCCGGAATCCACGCCGCCGCGCGGATAACATCGCCGGGCACGTATGACCCGCCCCTTCCCCGATCGCCTCGCCGAGGCCATCCGTACCAAGCAGAGCGCCTGCCTCGTCGGCCTCGATCCGCACTTGGCGAGCATCCCCGCGGAGTACGCGGCGGTCCACGACCCCGCCGCCACCCGGGCCGAGCGCGCGCGCGCGATGGGCGACTTCCTCGTCGACGTCATCCAGGTCACCGCGCACCGCGCGCCTGCGGTGAAGCCGCAGTCGGCTTTCTTCGAAGCGCTCGGCGCTGACGGCGTCGCGCAGTGGGAGCGCGTCGTCGCCGCCGCGCGCGACGCTGGCTTGCTCGTCATCGGCGACGTGAAGCGCGGCGACATCGGCACCACGGCGGCCGCTTACAGCGAGGCGTTCCTGACCGGCGGGCCCGGCACCGACCCGCGCACGCTGTGCGACGCCGTGACCCTGAACCCCTACTTGGGCACGGACTCGCTGCAGCCCTTCCTCGCCGCGTGCCGCGAGCGCGGGGCCGGCGTGTACGTGCTCGTGCGCACCTCGAACGCCTCCAGCAAGGAGCTGCAGGCCGAAGGCGCGCCGACGCTCGCCGAGCGAGTCGCCGACCTCGTCGAGCGCTGGGGAGCGCCGCTCGTCGGCGAGTGCGGGCTCTCCGCCGTCGGCGCGGTGGTCGGCGCCACACACCCGACGGAGCTCGCGCGGTTCCGAGCGCGCTTGCCGCGGACGCCGTTCCTCATCCCGGGCTACGGCGCGCAAGGCGGGAGCGCCGCGGATGTCGCGCCCGCCTTCGAAGGTGGGCGCGCGGGCGCCGCCCTCGTGAACTCGTCGCGCGGGCTCCTCTTCGCCTACAAGGACCGGCCGGGTATGGCGTGGCGCGATGCGACCCGCGCCGCGCTCGAGGAGATGGCGCTCGCGCTCGGTCACGCAGCGAGCGGGACCGGACGGTGATGCAGGTCCGCCTCCAGCACTTGCCCGCGGACACGCTGGGCCTCAGCGCCCTGACGCGCGCGGCCTTCGCCGCGGGGCCCGCCTTCGCTCCGCTGCCGTTGGCGCTCGATTTCGCGGACATCCCGCGCCCCGCGGAGGTCCTGGGCATCGGCGCGCGCGGGACCTTGGCGGCGGCGCTGCGCGCTGGCCTCGAGGGCGCGGTGGGCGCCGCTGCGCTCCCTTCGCGGGTCGACACTTCGCTGCGCACGCTCGAGCGCGAGGGCACCTTTGCGGTCGTGACGGGGCAACAGCCCGGTTTCCTCGCGAGCCCGCTCTACAGCCTGTACAAGGCGCTCCAGGCGTGTCGGATCGCGACGGAGCTCGCGCGCTCGTGGGGCGCGCCCGTGGTGCCGATCTTCTGGAACCACGCCGACGACCACGACGTCGCCGAGGTGCACCACGCGTGGTTGCTCAACCGCAACAACGACCTGCAGAAAGTCGGCCTCGCGGGCATGGGCTCGGGGCGCGTGCCGATCGGCGAGCTCGCGCTGTCCGCGGAGGTCCACCGCCTGCCGGCACTGCGCGCGCAGCTCCGCCAGATCGTAGAAGAGCACGCTGGCGCCGATGCGGCGCTCGACCTGTTCCTGCCGCGGGAAGGTGAGTCGCTGGCGCGCGCGCTCACGCGCGCCTTCAGCGTGCTGCTCGGCGAGCACGGGCTCGTCGTGCTGGAGCCACAGTGGGTGCGCGGGCTGCTCTCGCACGAGCTCGCGCAGTTGGTCGGGCGCGGCATCGGGCCCGCGCTCGCGGCGGGCGAACGGTTGCTCCTGGCCGCGGGTCTACCGGTGGCGATCCCTGCCCAGCCGGCCGCCGACGGCGGCGCGCCGGGCGCGGCCCTCGTCTTCCGCCACGACTCCGCGCGCGGGCGCAGCGCCCTGCGGCTCGGCGGCGAGGGGTTCCGCTACGACGGCGAGAGCGGGTCGCGCACACCGGCGGAGCTCGCTGCAGAGATCGTGCAGGAGCCCGAGGCCTGGAGCGCCGGCGCGCTGCTGCGCCCGCTCGTACAGGACGCGGTGCTGCCGACGTGTGCGTACGTCGGCGGCGCCGGCGAGCTCGCCTACCACGCGCAGCTCGGCCCGCTGCGCGACCTGGCTGGGCTGCGCCGGACCCCGTTCGTGCCGCGCGTCAGTTGCACCCTAGTCGACGACGAAACACGCTTCGCGCTGGCGCGCTGCGAGCTCGACAGCGCCGCGGCGATCGCAGCGCGGGGAGCCTTCGCGCCGACGAGCGCAGAGGCCGATGGCCCCGCCGTGATCGCTGCCCTGCGCGACGCTGCCGAAGAGGCCGCGCGGCTCGTCCTCGCCCATCGCAGCGCGCTCGCTGAGCTCGAGCCCGCCCTCGCAATCGGCCTCAAGAAAGCCGCCGAGCAGATCCGCGGCAGCGTCGAGAAGGTCGCCGAGAAGGCCGAGCGTGTGCACAAGAACCGCAGCGGCAAGGGCGAACGCCATGTGCGCCGAATCAACTCGGCGCTGGGCCCGCGCGGCCTGCCGCAGGAGCGGGTCCTCGGCCCATTCCAGTTCATTGCGCGCTACGGCGCGGACTTCGTCGAAGGGCTCTGGAGCGAGCTGCCCGCCTTCGCAACAGAACACCTCGTCGTGCACATCCAAGGGGACGAGGCCGACGAAGGCGCTCTCGAGGACTTGACCGAATGACGAAGCTCGACCTGCTCGTGATCGCCGCCCACCCCGACGATGCCGAGATCTCCGTCGGCGGCACCCTCGCGCGCCTCGTGGCCCGGGGAGCGCAGGTCGGAGTGCTCGACATCACCCGCGGCGAGCTCGGCTCGCGCGGGACCCGGTCCGATCGCGACGCGGAGGCAGCAGCCGCGACGGCGCTGCTGGGCCTCGCTTGGCGGGGCAACCTCGACCTCCCCGATGGGCGCGTCGAAGCCTCCGTCGCCGCCCGCGAGGAGCTCGCGCGGCACCTGCGGCGCCTCGCCCCCGACGTGGTGCTCGCCCATTCGGAGGATGACCCCCACCCGGACCACGTCGCTGCGGGCCGGCTCGCGCGGGAGGCCTGGTACCTCTCGGGACTGCGCCGACTCGCGGAGCAGGACGGGGGCGCCCCGGCGCGCCGCCCGGGGCGGCTCGCCCGGTTCATGAGCCATAAGCGCTTCGAACCGACGATCGTGGTCGACATCACGGACTTCTGGTCGCAGAAGGTGGCGGCAGTGCAGGCGTACGGGAGCCAGCTCCGACCGGAGGACCCCGACGACGACGGGCGGCATTTCCTGTACCGCGCGGACATCCTCGAGCGGATGGAGACGAAGGCGCGGGCGTGGGGCGAGGCGATCGGCGTCCGCTACGGCGAGCCGCTGCGCTGCGAAGAGCCGCTGGGGAGCGCGGACCCGTTGTTGCGGCTGCTCGTGCGCTGAGGCGCACCGTACGATCCGCGCGCAGAAGCCGTAGAATCCCGCGCTCCATGCGGCGCATCGCGATCATCAACCAGAAGGGCGGCGTCGGCAAGACGACCACCGCGGTGAACCTCGGGGCAGCGCTCGCTCGCCTCGGGCGGCGGGTGCTCGTGGTGGACATGGACCCGCAGGCCAACGCGTCGACGAACCTCGGCGTCGACCTCGCACCGGGCGAGCCCTCGTCGTACTCGGTGCTCGTCGGCGCGACGATGGTCGCGGACGCGGTGCGAGCGACCGCGACCCCCAACCTGTGGCTGCTGCCCGCGCACCTCGACCTCTCGGGCGCCGAGCTCGAGCTGGCGAGCGCCATCGGCCGCGAGACGATCCTGCGCGATGCGCTCGAGGATTGGACCCAGGCCTGCATCGCGAGCGCCGGCGAGGAGCCCGTCGACTACGTGCTGGTGGACAACCCGCCGAGCCTCGGGTTGCTCTCGGTCAATGGCCTCGCCGCTGCGAACGAGGTCCTGATCGCGGTGCAGACCGAGTTCTTCGCGCTCCAGGGTCTGTCGAAGCTCGTGGAGGTCGTGCAGCTCCTGCGGCGCAAGCTGAACCCGGCCCTGGAGGTCACCGGCGTGCTCGCGTGCCTCTACGACAGCCGCCTCCGCCTCGCGCGCGAGGTGCTCGCGGAACTGCGCGCGCACTTCCCTGAGCAGTCGTTCAAGCAGACGATCGGCAAGAACGTGAAGCTCGCGGAGTGCCCGAGCTTCGGACAGACGATCTTCGAGTACGCGCCCGATTCGCCGGGTGCGAAGGATCACCTACGCGTCGCGGCCGAGGTCATCGCGCGCGAAGCGCGCGACCCCGAGCTGGCGCGCAAGGCGCTGCCGACCCCCGATGTCGAGGCGGTCGAGCGCGCGCTCGCTGCAGCGCCCGCGCCGAGCGGCGCGCCGCACGAGAACACGGCGGACTTCGGGGGGCTCGAAACGGTGGCTGTGGCGCCCGCAGTGCTCGCGCCTGAGGCTGTCGCGCCTGAGGCTGTCGCTCCTGAGGCCGTCGCACCCGAGGTTGCCTCCACCGCAAACACCGCGCCTGAGGAGCGTGCTTGCGCCGCGCCGACACTCGCGTTCGATACCGAATCGCCGACGGCACAAGAGCTGCACGAGGTGACCCTGACGCTGGCGCCTCGGCCCGCGGCACCCGCTGTCGCCGCGGCGCTGGAGCTCGAGGTCGCCGTCGCGGTCGCCTTGGAAGAGCCCCCCGCCGCCCCCGAGGCAGCGCCTGAACCAGAGCCAGCGGCAGGACCAGAGCCTGGGCCCGCCCTGGAGGCGCTCGCGGAGCTCGCCCCAGAAGACGTCGCCCCTGCGGACCTCGCGCCTCGGGCCGCAGCCCTCGAGCAGGCGGTCGAGGCGCCGCCGCGAGCCCTGCGGATCCGCAACCCCATGCGCCTGCGCGGCGAAGAGCGCGCGGCGCTGCCGGCCCGGCGCGGACCGCGCCCCGCCTGAGCCCGACCGCTGCGCGCGACGCAAGCTCCAGACGCCTGTTCCCGACGCCAGCCCCTAGGCCAGAGGCCCCCTTCGATGTCCGCCCCGCTCCGAATCGGCATCGTCTGCCACCCGACCTACGGCGGCTCGGGCGTCGTGGCGAGCGAGCTCGCGATCACGCTCGCCGAGCTCGGCCACCGCGTGCACCTGTTCTCACACGCTGTGCCGCCGCGCCTCGCGCGGGCGTCGCAGCCGATCGAAGTGCACGTCGCCCAAGGCATTCCTTACCCGCTCTTCGAGTCGCCGCCGCACGACTTGGCGATCACGTCGCGCATCCTCGACGTGCACCGCAGTGAGCGGCTCGACATCGTGCACGCGCACTATGCGATCCCCCACGCCGTGAGCGCGCTGGTCGCCCGCGAGGCCGCGCGCTGGGCGCGCAACGAGCCCACGCCGCGGGTGATCACCACGGTGCATGGCACGGACATCACGCTCGTCGGCAACGACCCGTCGTACGCGCCGCTGACCCAGTACGCGCTGAGCGCGAGCGACGCGGTCACGTCCGTCTCCTTCGACCTCGCGCAGCGGACGGCCGCGAACTTCGTCGACACGCCAGCGTGTGGCATCGAGGTCATCCCCAACTTCGTCGACCTGGACGAGTTCCAGCCGCAGCCCCGGCGCCCGGGCCCGCCGACCGCGGTGCACGTGTCGAACTTCCGCCGAGTCAAGCGGGTGCCGTTCCTCGTCGAGGCCTTCGGCGACGCCCTGCGCGAGATCGACGCGCGCCTCGTGCTCGTCGGCGACGGTCCGGATCAGGACGAAGCGCGGCGCATCGCGCGCGCGCGCGGATTCTGCGAGCGCATCACGTTCCTCGGCATGCGCGATGCGCTGCCGGAGCTCCTCGCCCCTGCGGACGTGTTCTGCCTCGCGAGCGCCGAGGAGTCCTTCGGTCTGTCCGCGCTGGAGGCGATGGCGTGCGGCGTGCCCGTCCTCGCCACGCGAGTGGGCGGCGTCGCGGAGGTCATCGATGACGGCGCGACCGGTGTACTGGTGCCCGCCGATGACCGAACGGCGTACACCCGCGCGCTGGTGAAGCTGCTGTCCGACCGCGAGCGCGCGCGGTCGATGGGTGATGCGGCGCGGGCAGCCGCCGCTTCGAGGTTCGAGCGGCGCGCGGTCGTCGCGCGCTACGTGGCCCTGTACCAGCGGGTGCTGCAGCGCCCGGCGCTCGGTCCGGGCATGACTCCGGACTGCTGACGATGCGCGTGCATCTGGACCACAACGCGACGACGCCGCTCTCGGTCAGCGCCCGGGCTGCGCTGCTCGAGGCGCTCGACCGGCTGCAGGGCAATCCGTCGTCGATCCATGCGGAGGGGCGCACGGCCCGCGCGCTGCTGGACGACGCCCGCGAGCGGCTCGCGGCGGCGCTCGGGGTGCACGAGGACGACCTCGTGTTCACCTCGGGCGGGACCGAGGCGAACAACCTGGCGCTGTCGGGGGTCCTCGGCGCGGCGGGGCAAGGCGCGGCGCTCGTGACGACCCCGGTGGAGCACAGCGCGGTGCTCGAGCCGGCACGGCGCCTCGCGACCGAGGGGCACCCGCTGCGGCTCGTGGCCGTGGACGCCGCTGGGCGCCCGGACCTCGGCGAGGTCGTCGCTGCGGCCGCGGGGGCAGCCCTCGTCTCGGTGATGGCCGCGAACAACGAGCTCGGGACGACGGTGGACGTGGCGGCGCTCGGCGCGGCCCTCGCGGAGCGCTACGGCCGCCAGCGGCCGCGCCTCCACACCGACGCGGTGCAGGCCCTCGGCAAGGTCCCGCTCCGCTTGGAGGGCGTCGACCTCGCGAGCCTCTCCGGGCACAAGGTGGGCGCGCCCGTGGGGGTTGGCGTCCTCGTCCGCCGACGGGGCACGGCCCTACGACCGCTCGTCCTCGGCGGCGGCCAGGAGGGCGGCCTGCGGCCCGGGACCGAGAACGTGGCCGGCGCGGTCGCGCTCGCGGTGGCGGTGGAAGAGGCCGTCGCGGGCCGCGCCGCCTTCGCGGAGCGTGCCCGACGCCATGTGGATAACCTGTGGACGAGCGTGCAGAAGGCGGTGCCCGATGTGCGCCTGCTCGGACCGCCGCTGGAGGACCCTGAGCGCCTCCCCAACACCTTGAACCTGCGGCTGCCCCGCGAGGACGGCCGCACGCTCGTCACGCGCCTCGATCTGGCCGGATTGGCCGTTTCCGCGGGCTCCGCGTGCGCCAGCGGGTCGCTGGAGCCGTCCCACGTGCTGCTTGCGCTCGGCCTGAGCGCGGAAGAGGCCCGCGCTGGGCTGCGACTCTCCACCGGACGCGCGACCAGCGACGGGGAAATTGCACATGCTGTGGAGATCCTGTCGAGAACTCTGGGTAAAGCGCCCTAACCCCCTGCCCGCGCCCGGTCCGCGCGGAACGTCCACAACGTCGCGTTGACGGGGGTCGCCGGCAGGTTTGTAATCCCTTCCTGGCACACGGCGCCGACCGCTTCCACGGTCGCACCGAACGCCTCGCTCCTCCCCGCCCTTCCCCCCGTCGGGCCCGCACAGCCCGCCGCGCTCCCCCCCCGCAATCGCTGGAGCATGTCCGCCTTCGACCCGTCCGCTCGCCACACGGGCTTCGACGATCGTCCCCAGCCGGGGGCGCTCCCGTGGCACGCTGCTGCACACCCCGCCCACCCGCGGACGGACGCCTCCCCCGCTGGCGATCCGCCGTCGGACCTCGGATTCCGAGGTACAGGCGAGGCCCCGGGGCCGCACTCGGTCGCCCCCTCGCTCGAGCCGCGCGGCGGGCTGCACCAGGTCACCCCAGCGGAGGACGGGAGCGCGCCCGTCGCCGAGGGCGCCGCGCTGAACGAGCTCTCGGCCGCGATCGCGGCGTCGCTCGCGCGGCGGCTCTCGCCCGAACAATTCACGACGTGGTTCCGGCGGGTGCGCCTCGTGCGCCTCGACGAGCGCAGCGCGACGTTCGCTGTGCCGAACGAGTTCGCCCGCGAGTGGCTCTCGAGTTATTACCTCGAGCCGATGGCCGCGGCGGTGCAGGCCAGCCTGGGCATGAAGCGCCGGGTCGAGCTCCGGGTCGACCCCGAGGCCGCGGTGGAGCACGGCGCGCCCGACGCCGCTGCGACGCGGCCGCCGGCCCCGCCCCCCGCCCCGCAGCCCCACGCGCAGCCGACCCAACGCCCGCCGTTCGGCGGAGAGCGCGCTCCGCTGCCCCAGCCCCCCGGGCCGGGCCACGCTAGCGCTGGCGCCGCCCCCGGCGTGGGCCTCCCCCTCGACGGTGCGCCGCGCGGCGCTGTGCCGAGCCGCGTCGCGCGCGACCGCGAGGAGACGGGCATCACCGGGCGCGACGCGCTGCTGCACTCGAACAGCGACATCGTCCTCAATCCGCGCTACACCTTCGAGAACTACGTCGTCGGGCCCTGCAACCGCTTCGCGCACGCCGCCGCGATGGGCTCGGCCGAGCACCCTGGCCGTGCGTACAACCCGCTCTTCCTGCACGGCCGCGTGGGGGTCGGCAAGACGCACCTACTGCAGGCGCTCTGCTTCATGATCCTGGAGCGCCAGCCGGGCGCGCGGATCCTGTACCTCTCGTGCGAGACGTTCGTCAACCACTTCATCAATGCGCTCGAGAACGGCGACCTGATCGGCTTCCGCGAGAAGTACCGCAACGTCGACGTGTTGGTCGTGGACGACATCCAGCTCCTCGCGAACAAGGAGCGCACGCAGGAGGAGTTCTTCCACACGTTCAACACGCTCTACAACGCGGGCAAGCAGATCGTGCTTTCGTCGGATTCGCCGCCCAAGGACATCCCGACCCTGCAGGATCGCCTCGTCTCGCGCTTCAAGTGGGGCATGGTCACGGAGGTCTCGCCGCCGTGTTTCGAGACGCGGGTCGCGATCGTCAAGCGCAAGGGCCGCGAGCGCAGCCGCGAGGTACCCGACGAGGTCGCGCAGTTCATCGCCGAGCACATCGAAGAGAACGTGCGTGAGCTCGAAGGCGCGGTGACGCGCTTGCTCGGCTACGCGGGGATCACCGCGCAGACGATCGACGTCGCGCTCGCGCGCAACGCCCTCGCGGACCTGATCGAGGTGCAGCGCGGCGCGCCGACGATGGACGACATCATCGCGGTGGTCACGAGCCACTTCTCGGTGAAGCTCTCTGACCTCCAGTCGAAGCGGCGGACCAATGCGATCGCCTACCCGCGCCAAGTGGCGATGTTCCTGGCCCGCCGCATCACGCGCCACTCCCTCGAGGAGATCGGCGGTTACTTCGGCGGCCGCGACCACACGACGGTGCTCTACGCCGTCGACAAGATCGCGAATCTCGTCGAGAAGGACGCCGAGACCTCGAAGGTGATCGGCGGCTTGCTCGAGCGGCTGACGGGCAAGCGCTGAGGCACAGAGCCAGAGGAGAGGGTGCCGGGTGCGCAGCACCCATGGCGGGCGGGGGCGCGCGGTGCGCCCCCGCCCGCCTGGTGTTGCGCGTGGCTGTCCCCTGACCTCCCCCCGGGGCGGCAGCACACTTCTGCACATCTCCCCGGGTCCTCCCGTGCAGAACCCGCGTTATCCCCGTGCAGAACGCAGATTCTCCACGGGGATTCCACGGGGTGTGGATGTCGAGCGAATGGGAGAGCCCGTGGGGAGCGCTGTGGAGACGCTGTGCCCTCCGGACTGCGGCGTCGGGGAAAACTCGGTCCCCGCGAGGTCGTCCTCCCACCCCCCTGGAGAGGCGTGGAGGACGCCCCCCCTTCTCCCCAGTCCGTCCACCGCCCCGACGCTTTGCTCCACAGGCCCGCCGGCGACGTAACCCCCTGCCCGAACGGCACTTGCGCCGCACAAACCCTCATTCTTGCAGGTTGCCGCGCGCCCTTACTGCTGAGAAGATGATCAGACTTGCGAGCGCCGTGGGAAACCGTGACCTGCGGGTCACCCCACGCGTCGCTGCATCCGAGCTCCGGCGCGCTCCGGCCCTCTCGTCCCTCTACGTCCGTCTCCTCCGAAGCCCCCCCAAGCGTCCATGAAGGTCACCTGCGACCGAGAGAAGCTCCGCGAAGGACTCGCGATCGTGAACAGCGTCGTGCCCAGCAAGAGCACGAAGCCGATCCTCGAGAACGTGTACCTGGTCGCGACCGACCGCGCGCTGGAGTTGGTGGGCTCCGAGCAAGAGGTCTCCGTCCGTTACCGCATCGAGGACGTGACCGTCGAGGATCCAGGGCCGGCCCTCGTGCCCGCGCGCGTGGCGTTCGACTTCGTCCGCGACCTCTCGGGTGAGACGATCACCCTCGACACCGGCTCTGGCACCCGCTGCATCGTCACCAGCGGCAGCGACCAGTGCGAGCTCGTCATGGCCGACCCCGAGGAATACTCGGTCATCCCGCGCTTCGACGAGCAGGGTTCGACCTCGATCCAGGGCGGCAACTTCACGCGCCTCGTCGGCCGCACCGCGTTCGCGGCGGCGAAGGAGCCTGGCCGTTATTCGATGCACGGGCTGCTCGTGCTGCTCGGTGACGACCGCATGACGGTCATCGGCACGGACGGCCGGCGCCTCTCGAAGATCTCGACCGCGGTGGACACCCGCGGCGCTGCGGCGCAGAGCGCGATCGTCCCGACGAAGGGCATGCAGCTCTTCTGCCGCGTCATCCAGGACCCGCTCGACCAGGTGCGGTTCGTCATCCGCGACAACCAGGTCGGCTTGCGCACCAAGAACGCCGAGACCTTCGCGCGCATCATCGACGGCGACTTCCCGCGCTACGAGACCGTCATCCCCGCCCACTGCAGCCACGCGCTCGAGGCCGACCCCGAGCTCCTGGCACGCAAGCTGCGGCTCGTGGCGAACGTCTCCGGCGATGACCAGCGCGCCGTCCGGCTGCGCGCGCGCAGCGGCGAGCTCGAGCTGTTCGGCCGCGCGACGGGCCGCGGCGCGGCGACGGCGAACCTCGAGGTGGACTACAAGGGTGAGGACACCGAGATCGCATTCAATCCGGACTTCGTGCTCGAGGGCCTGAAGAACGGGGACTCCGATCGGGTTCGGCTCGAGTTCGAGAACCGCTCCTCCCCGGGCAAGTTCGTCCTCGGCGAGGATCACATCTACATCGTGATGCCCATCACGTTCGACATCTGAGCTCCTCCCGCGACCCTGGCATGGCTGAGCGGCGCGCGCGTCCAGTACGTCCCTTCGAGCCCGCTGCGCCCTCGAGCGTGGACCGGGGTCGCGGGATCGCGCCGCTCGGGGACGCGGTACAGCGTTACCTCGCCGCGTCGGGCCTCGCGCAGCGCAAGAAAGACGCCGCCATCTACGCCGCATGGGACGACGCCGTCGGCCCTGAGCTCGCCCGCACCGCCCGCGCCACCTCATTCGCCCGCGGGCAGCTCGTCGTCGAAGTCGCCTCCTCTGCGTTGCTGCAGGAGCTCGTCGGGTTCACCGGCGAGGACCTGCGCGAGCGCGCCAATCGCCTGCTCGATCGCCCTCACATCCGCCGCGTCACCTTCCGACTGCGACGTCGCACATGACCGAGAACCAAGCGCCCAACGAGCCCGTCGCCCCGAAGCCCGCACCGCGAGAATACGGGGCCGAGTCGATCACCGTCCTCGAAGGCCTCGAGGCCGTGCGGGTCCGCCCCGCCATGTACATCGGTGACACCGACTCGCGGGGCATGCACCACCTC
>Ga0169931_10012592_pt1 | contig 11700 bp, 9 predicted proteins | sample Kivu_15m_20L_FD_129675 | JGI IMG/M metagenome (GOLD analysis project Ga0169931, IMG submission 129675) | Freshwater microbial communities from Lake Kivu, Western Province, Rwanda to study Microbial Dark Matter (Phase II) - Kivu_15m_20L... | ecosystem: Environmental > Aquatic > Freshwater > Lake ... | reverse complement strand
GAGAAAATTCCCATAGGAATCAAGTAGAAGAAAAGGAAGACATACATACGTTAAAAACAAACTCATCATCATCATCATCATCATCATCATTCTTTGTACTAGAAAAAGGAATTGGTTTAGCCATGACTGAAAAAGAAGCTTTCCATGTTATTTCTTCCTTTCCACATTTATGTTTATATAATCCTTATGATATACAAGAGAGGATACGATTTATGATATCATCCTTTCCAGATTTTGAACAAGAAATATTTCAAGATCCTAGAAGGAAATATATACCTACTATGGAATTAGATCCATATACTATACCATGGAAAGGTTATGGTGCTGGTTTAACTGTACAACAAGCTACCTCGGCTATACAAGCTATACCCCAACTATTAGCTATGTTTCATGAGGATGCTAAGAAACCATCCATGCTCTATTTTTATCAATATCTTAAAGTACCCCTGGATGGGATCAATGAAGTACAAGGTACATTATTCAATTATCTAAGTGGGAGTGATCCTTCCGATGTATGTACCTTTGCATACCTTCTTCGTACATTGAATATACGTATGGATCAAATGAAACTTTTATTAGAAGCTATGCCTACTTTAACATTTTGTATGATTGACGATACGTTCCGATTCGATCATGCTGGTATATCCAATCAAGTTAATAAGGAAAGTAAATTACATTTTTTACGGAAACGCTTACAACTAACCAATGGAGATGTGAAAGCTATGATAAAGGTATTGTAAAAGACTGTTTGCAAAACCAAGTATTTTATTTTTGTTTAGTGACATTTCAAAAGTACAACCTGATTGTTTTGTTTTCCCATGTATCCATGGATAATGCTATACCATGTTTTCATCTTTGTCAGACTCATTCACGTATCATGTCCTATGATTTGAAGAATAATATCTTGCCAACGTTGAACGTTGTTCAAGAATCACTTTCTTTATCATCGCGAGAACTTCGAAAATTGATCCTTAGAATGCCTTCTATCATAGGGATGGGGGTACGAAGCTCTACAGACAACCAACCATCCTCCTTAGAAAAACGTATTCATTTCTTTCTAAAACAAGGTAAAGATTACAAACTGTACATTCATTTTTTCTATATTCTTTACGGTTTCGACTTATGCCCCATGAATTCGTTACAGCGAACATGAATTTAATGGATACAAAACTTGCCGTGTTGAAACAACCAGCATTGCTTCAATACAGCATAGATTTATCATTAAGTCCCAAATTAAAGTACCTTATTGAGGAAGTTGGGGTTCCCAAGGATGCTATAGGTCGTATTGTAAAATTAGCACCGGCATTGTTTGGCTTATCACTTGATCGTACATTGAAGGTGACTGTTTCAGCTATTCGAGAACGCTGCGACTTGTCGAAAGATCGAATCGGAGCACTGATAGCTACCGAACCCAACATCTTCACCCTAAGCCTCAAGAATAAAATTGAACCAACCTTTACGTTCTTATCCAATATCCTTCAAATATCTACAGCTAAAGAGCTTGGTTCTATCATCGAAGCAGCACCTCGCGTTTTCATGCAAAGTATAGAGACATCTTTAATGCCCAAGTTTGAACTTCTACTGAAGGCTCTTGAGGTAGAGAGCGAGACGAATGGACGATCACTCACTTCAAGTAAGGCTGTAAATAATGCAGCTGGTATATTGAGACATAATCCCGCTCTACTAACAACAACTCTCTCAATTTTTCAAAAAAGAGTCAATCAATATCTAATGGAAAAATCTTCCTTACAAGAGGCATTGCAGCCCCGCTCGCATGGACGGAAGAGACTATTCAACATTTACACCAAGGATCCTGTTGATTCATCAAAATCAGCCTATGTAATAAAGCGGAAACGTCAAAAGGTTATCGAATTATCAAATGACGGAATGACGATTCTTAGAACTTTTTCTAGTGTTAATGAAGCAGCAGAATCGATGAATGTTAGTGCGTCGAGTATTTATTTGGCATGTTCAAAGAATGGTAAAGTAAAAAAGCGTCTATTCCGTTACGCATATGATAATGACCATGAAAACACATCATCAGTAACCACAGGGACATCACTTCTACCATGGAATGATAACCAATTATTTTTATCCTCTGACATAACACTCCATGGCATCAACTCTGGTTTACGTGATCTCTTCGACCCGAAAGCATCTACCGTTACTTTGTCTTTATTCGTTACAAGCTCCATCTATCCCAAGGACGACATTCATCTTGCTCGAGGATCACGGAAAGCGGGGGGAATAGCAATACATTTTCCAGTACAGGGAAAGGATATTGGTATTCAATTACGATCGTGTACTGAGCAATCATTCGGAAATACTATGCCTGAGAGTGAAACTGGATCTAATTTTTCGAATGGACTCATATTGTGCAACTTTCCCTATTCACGTCCATCAAGGAATCGTTGTGATCTGTATGCTTGTCATTGCGCACTCAAATTGATTTACCAGTTGATTAAACGCGCTTGTTTGCTTCGCAACAACAATGTGGGGGACAAGATGAACTTGAATGTACAAGTAAGAATATATACCGACTCTGGTTATGCATGGAAGATTTTACAGGATACCAATCAAGTTTTAAAATGGGGCTCAGTCCAGTCTATGGATGGTTTCGTCTTTGATGGCGACTGCCCAGAATCGATGGCGAACATTGACTTATTATTCCCGTTAGCTCAAATGATGTCTAAAATGACACAAGGGAATGATGCGTTAGATCATTCAAAGGAAAGGGAGAAGAATATACTGCCACTGAAACGGTTATCAATTAATTTTTGTCATAGCGCTGACATTATTTTGGATGCAGTTGCAGATGGGTACATGACTAAGCTTAACGCATTTGCGAAAAATGCAGCCGCATGGGGATTTACCAAATATTAGCAATGATAAACTTGATACGTAATCATGTGATCAATTATTTTAGGATTCTTCATGATTATGTAAAGTAAATAAATCTACGAGATGTTTATGAATATGCTGAATGCATTTGCGGAAAATGCTTTTGCCTGGGAATATACCAGAGTATATTTGCTATATTCAACTTGATTCGTTTACATCATGTAGTCAAAACATTTATAATGTATCGCTGCATGAGAATATGAAGTTACTACGAGATGCAACAAAATGAAAAGGACCCGAATCCTCAACGCAACAAGCGTTCCCTTCACATTCACCCATACGGAGCGTGGAGTATTCCTCACTTCCTTACAAAGCTCTGGAGAGATCATTCTGTAAAGCTGCCCCTATGTTGTGGGTAGTTGTTATAATGCACCCTAGTAACAATGCGCGCTTTTTCTCACGCCCTCATCACTCTGGGCTGTGTAAGACCCTCTGTTTTGCACATAGCCTGGATAAAATACGTCAACATAAAAAGCCTTATCATCCTGGATCATTTTGTAGGTCGTATTACATTTTGTTAGGGGGGAGCTCGTTGTGTTTGCCCACATCCCGACAGCTGCCGAAATTTCTGTATATCTCGAGGCATGACGTTATCACCTTCTCCTTGAAGGATGAGAAGTATGTACCGTCCGAATCTTCCATCAGGTCCCCTCTCGCCTACTTCTCTGCCACGACCTTGCTTTATCTGTCACATTGAAGAGAACGTGCGTAATTTGTTGATAATCACGTTGATAAACTTGTATGCGGTAGATCATATCTGGTGTTGTAAATATCAAATTATGACTACAAACTGCGCTGTATATATTTTCTCATAAACAAGCGAAGGAACCTTCTGAGACTTTCAAACTCATGCATAATTTATCGTTTCACAAAGAGTCCTTGCGGTCATTGCTAGTCATAACTAGGAAAGTAGATAAGAAAACAAGTTAAGACAATCTTTCTCTTCATTCACACTATATGAAAGTTTCCATAGGATCAGCCTCATTCATCATGAGCGGTTCCATCTTTGTAAGTTAATCCTTTCCCCCCCAAAGCAATAGATATGATATAGATGGTTCTAGGTTTACTTCTGCCATAAAGAGAACATTTAAATAATCAGGTTCAATATCAGGTAAATTCATAATGACATGATGATATTGCATGGGATTTAAATGTCTGATAAAATTCCGAGCGCCCATAGTATACACATTTAGCTTGGGAGCCAACATTCATTCTAGTCTCGATGGAATTGTAGACCCTGAAAAGAGTTCGGATTTAAATCATTCGCATACACTTTTATATTCTGTCATCGATTTGCCAGAGGTATAGCAAAAGGACCCACTTCTGTGCATGCATTTACAATAACCAAGAAAGTACGGTATAATCTGTTTGCTTCTTATTCATGATTCATTAAGAGCTGCATGCTTCATAAAACGTTTCCACACGTTTTCACGATTTTACAGTACAACAAATTTCACCCACATTATTACCACTTACTAAAAAACGCCAAAGCTATACAAGCGGCAATTACTACTGCATGCTACGTACGAGTGAAAGAAAAGCCATCACAGCAGCATAGTTCTGCGCGAGAACAGAAGCATCACCAAGAAATAACGACTTTAGACACACTCTCCTCTTCTTGTACAGCTACAAAGAGTAACAGATAAAGTCTCTGGGTAAGATCTTCCATGTCGTTTGTAATTATGGATATCCAATATTGTGAATATGCTCATATGTTGAGTAGAGCGGGGAGAGATATAATGGCTAAATATATATATATACTCCATGCGATTGTCGACGTCTACTGTCGCAGCATGTACCTAGAATCCATTCTCGTATTGAGAACTGTGTATTATAAACGAGATCTAGCCTATCTCTCTCCCTCTTTTCCTGATCGTGTGGCATATTTCCTCTTTTCTAGCTGTTTAATTTACCACAGAATCTCTTTTCTAATATTTTTTCTTGTCTTGTCTTTTCTTCTTACCATAAACCACTTGAACCTATAGGGTACATCTTGGATTTATATAAATCACACATACACATCATATAATCACCCCAAAATGCCTGTCGACTTATTGAATCCTTCTGCTGAAAGTGAAGCTAGAAAGCATAAACTTAAACGCCTTGTACAGAGTCCGAATAGTTTCTTTATGGATATTAAGTGTCCTGGATGTTTCCAAATTACCACTGTGTTTAGCCATGCACAAACTGTCGTTGTTTGTGGTTCTTGTAATGTCATTTTATGTCAACCCACGGGTGGAAAGGCAAGACTTACAGAAGGTTGTAGCTTCAGGAAAAAGGAAAAGAATTAACAAATAAGTTTATATATTTGAATACTATATTTGAACCTTTATTCATGAGCATATACTGTATTTACAGGAATGAGTTAGATGGATAGGTTAGAGTTAGATTACGATCAGTATTACTATTCTCACTATGAAAAGACTGATCAATTTGTTACTCTACTTATTTCTATACGCTTGCGTAGCTCATTCTGAAACTCGTTTCTACCAAGGACGGTTTCATAAGTCTCATGGGAAATTTTTAGTATCTTATCCATATTTCATTCACTGAGGTACAATCGCCTTATGTATACTATGTGAACGGTTCTCGGAAAACTCCAAATCAAAATTCGTTGAAGTTTTTGTTTCTCATATAAATCATGATGCTGTTAATGACTCTACAGGAATCGTCAAATAATGGGTTTCAAATGTTATTTTACACTTTCTATCCCACAACGAACGAGATGTAGAAATTTTTCCTTAATAGAGGATCATTTCATTCTACGACATAGTCAGAGGCCAGTATACTCGACTCGAATTTGGATGGCGATGATTTAAAGCTCTCTTCAAATCATTTGAAAATCGTTTCCCGTTTATTTAGCTATTCGTTATCACAAACAGAATGGGTAATAGAACATACATGATTCAAATTTCAAAACAACAATTAACAATGTATAATAATCAATCTGTAATTTATTGGCAAGAGTGAGAGCTATATGACGTCATCATCATCGATGTACAGAGTATAGTACATCAGTACATATTGTCGCTTGCATTGATGCTCATATTGTAGAAACAATTATTAAACCCCAACATGAAGTCCATTGCAATATTCAACCTGATTGGTGCGGTGTATGCCTTTACAGTAGGCTCACCAAGTAGAAAGACATGGGGGATTTATTCGTCGTTATCCCGGCTATTCGCCACCAAAGCGAAACCTGGTGAATTTGAGTACGCACTCATTTTTGATTGTGACGGTGTTATTATTGAAACCGAAGAACTCCATCGTTTAGCATATAATGCAGCGTTCGAGTCTAACGATTTGAGAATTGAAGGGAAGCCAGTCATTTGGACTACTGAATATTATGATGTGCTTCAAAATACTGTGGGTAAGCGTACAAATAATGTAGGATTGTAAGAACTCTAACCACATGTACTTCTAGAACCTTTTCTTTGCCTATGCCATATTTGTAGGTGGAGGTAAAGGGAAGATGTTTTATCATTTTCGCACAACGATGAATGGGAAGTTTCCAACCTCAAAAGATTTCAAAGCACCACCCATGACAGCAGAAGAACAACAAGCCTTGGTAGACAAATTACAAGACGAAAAAACAGCTCTATACAAGGATCTGATTGATAAGAAGGCAGTTTGTCGTCCAGGTTTACTACAGCTCATGGACGAGGCATTAGCCAATCCGACAATTGCCGTGGGTGTTTGTTCAGCGTCCACCAAAGCAGCTGTGACCAAGGTTTTGGATGTTGCTCTCGGTCCACATCGACGTAATCAACTGGATGTCTGTATCCTTGGAGATGATGTGTCTAAATTAAAGCCGGATCCTCTTATTTATGTAACAGCTGCACAAAGACTTCAAATTGATCCCAAGAGATGTGTTGTGGTTGAAGATAGTTTAGTGGGATTGAAAGCTGCTAAGGGAGCTGTGAGTCATTCTCTTCTTTTTTCGGGTCTTTGTAATAACTTTATCGGGGTTTCCATTCTCAATTTATTCAATATTGCATAGGGTATGAAGTGCGTAATAACCTATACAAAAAGCACCGAGAGGGAAGATTTTTATGGTTATGGTGCAGATGCAAAAGTTCCTGATCTTGCATCAGCAGGCGTAACATTGGATTCTATTTTTGGTCCGCTGGGAGAACAGGGATTGGATGCAGAGATACTAGTTGGAAAGAAAGATCCAATATCGCAGAAAAGTACACCAAGATAAAACGGCGTCAGAGACATCGTTAAAATGACAAATTTTTAATCGATAAATCGATCCATGTACCCTAAGTTCGATGTTCAACTTGTAGTTTTACTAGGGCATTCCTATTCCAGCCGACGAAAATCTGCCGCCGTCAATGAAGTTCCTGTTTTAACTAAAGCCTGTGCCATTATGATAATGTATATTCCAATTTCAATACTTGCGGACACAATACCGGAGATATTACTCAGGACGCATTAAAAAGCAATACATTGATTACCGGATTTCTCATTGGCTTTTTTGAAACAACATAATTATGATTAAAAATTTACAGCGTCGCTTCTATCTATTTATTGCCCGTTCTTACGTTGGATCCACGAAGCAACATGAGTTCCCCAAGCAAGTGGTCCGCCTAAACTTCCAAGGACATAGTACCATTTTATCCAACTTCCGTCTTCATAAGCTCCTGGTTCCTGAAGTAAAAGAGAGCTTTGGAACAAAGAATAACCACAAGATGAGAGAAAAACCAAGGAGATGATACCCAAAACACCAGAGGGCATTTTAGAAAGGATGGGACCAAGTACTTCGGATGAGGGATATTCATCTGGTGTGGTGTCTTTGACGAGGGCTACGGATCTGGTGACGGGAGTTTGCTTAGTCGGTGAAGCAGGTTTGGGTGGGACTGATATCGCCTTAGGAGTAGAAGTCTCCTTGGATATTGGATCCTGTTTGGTAACGGTTGTGTCTTTAGGAGTAAATGTAACAACTGAGCCTTTTAGACCGATCTTTCCGTCGCCCCGCTGCGCGAGTATCTTTTCATCATCCAATTCAGCGGACTTCGGTTGTTTTTTCGCCACTGTGACAGGAGATTCGCCCTTAGCCTTCGCCGCCTCGAGCTGTTCCGCCTGCATAAGTAGATACGTCTGCAACAGTGGTCGTTGAGGACCGTCTTGTTTCTTGGCGCCTATATTAAAATCCAACAATACAACGATGAGATTTAGGGATATTCAATTCATTTGTATATCAAACATTACACGAGAAGCTAAGCAACGAAAGAACGGTTACGATCGATCATAATCTGACGATATCCTTACCATCGGTAATATCGGCAGCGATTGTATTTACTAAAAAAGGTGATAAATGTAAAGACAACAATTTAGAAAAGAAAATCAACATAGGGAAAAAGGGTATGTCGAAAACTAACTTTGCTTAGAAGAGGTTGGAGCTTGACCTGATAATGCCTCTAGATACCCAGCCGTATTCGCCGCAGCCCCAGTAGATACGCGTGATGACGTAGGAGCCTCTGATGTAGCCTTCATAGGATCACTCTTAACTTTACCTGATAACGCCTCTAGGTACCCAGCAGCATTGGTCACTGCCCCAGTGGATGCGCGAGATGTCTTAGAAGTGTCCGAGGTTGCTTTTTGAGCACTTGGTGCTTGACTTGATAATGCTGCTAGATACCCAGCAGCATTGGCCGAAGCCACAGTAGATATGCTAGACGTCGAAGGACCCTCCGATGTAGCCTTAGGAACAGTTTGAGCTTGACCGGATAAAGCCTCTAGATACCCAGCAGAAGTGGCCACAGCCCCAGTAGATAAGAGAGATGCCTTAGAAGTGACCGAAGTAGGCTTAGGAGTTTGACCTGATAATGCTGATAGATAGCCAGAAGCATTTGCCACTGCCCCAGTAGAGACGCGTGATGTCTCGGTAGTGTACGAGGTAACCTTTGAAGCACTTGACGCTTGACCTGATAATGCTTCTAGATACCCGGCAGCATTTGCCACAGCCCCAGTAGAAACGCGTGATGTCGAAGGACCCTCCGATGTAGCCTTAGGAACAGTTTGAGCTTGACCGGATAAAGCCTCTAAATACCCAGCAGCATTGGCCACAGTCCCAGTAGATACGCGTGTCTTAGAAGTGTCCGAGGTAGGCTTAGGAACGCTTGGGGATTGAGCTGATAATGCTGATAGATACCCAGCAGCATTGGCCATCGCCCCAGTAGATACGCGTGATGTCTTGGTCGTGTCCGAGTTAGCCTTAGGAAAAGTTTGAGCTTGACCTGATAAAGCCGCTAGATACCCAGCAGCATTTGCCACAGCCCCAGAAGAAACGCGTGATGTGGTAGTAGACTCAACATTAGATATCGGAGCATTAGGCGCTTTACCTGATATTGCCTCTAGATACCCAGCAGCATTGGCCACTGCTCCGGTGGATAAACGTGATACTCTGGTATTTGTATCAGACGACGAAACAGTTGGAGCCTGACTTGATGACGCCTCCTGATGAACAGAGGCACTTGCCACAGGAGCAGCCGTTTCTTGTGATGTCTTAGTAGTCGGTGTATTGTCTTTTGGGGCTTTTCCCACTTGACCTGATAGCGCTTCTAGATACCCAGCTACATTGCCCGAAGTCGTAGTAGATACGGGAGACGTTTTAAATGTATCCGTTATCCTTTTTGGAGTGTTTTGAGTTTTCCCTGACAATGCCTCAAGATACCCAACAGTGTTAGCAGCGGAACTAGTGGGCACGCGCGAAGTTCTGCTGGTTTCAGCGGCTTGAGATTTTCCTGATAATGCTTCTAGATATGCAGGGGCATTTGCAACGGTACCTGTGGATCCGCGTTGTATAATAACAGTTTCTCTGGTTTCCGTTTGAATACTTTGAGCTTGAGATAAAGCTCCGAGATAACCACCCATAGCCTTAGACGTATTTACACCTTGTATCTTTTCAGTACCTGATAATGCATCTAGATACCCAGCTATAGAACCAGTGGATCCTCGTTGACTCCGTTCATCCTTTACATGCTCATTGTTTGTCTTTGCTAACGAATTCGGTATTTTGATAAAAAATCAACGTCAAAATTACATACGTAGCCTATGAGTCAGTGAAAAAATATATTCGATCTCGCAGACTTACATGCCGTAGGATTTTTCCCAGCTGAGCCGGATAAGGCATCAAGATAATCTTTCCCAAATGAGAAAAGGGTGTTGCTATCATGTTGAATTGGATTGTTTCGGATGGAAAATATTTGGAAACAATAGACCACTCGTAATTGCGCCAGAGTAACAAGTAACGTTACTCTTCTCATAGCTAATGGAAACAGATGAAACAATCCAGAATCAGGTTGTCGTACCTCGTCGGATGATGCTTTATGATGTGTGATAGATATGTAGAGTGCATTTCGCTGACGAACTCCTTACCGTAAGTCCTACAGTAAGTACCAGGTAGACTACTACATGTTCTACAGGCATGTAAAACGCGCCAGGTTCAATAAAAACAAAAGATTTGAGATTTGAGAAGACTGTTATCGTTCGTGCATGCGGATGCTTATTCGTCGTGAATGAAGAATGAAGCAATCAATGATTGTATGGCATAACTATTTAAAAAGTCATGACATACGTGTGTTCGCCACAAACTCAAGTCATGTTACGATTTTACACTATCGACATGACAATATATAACTACCATTTGATTTGATCTCATTGCCTCCTTGAATATGTATTTGGGTTTCCTTACCACTTATCTTGAATAGAGTCACAAAAATTCCTTATTGGAGACGTAATTTTGTTCATGAAGTGTATGTATTAAGTGTTATTCGGTTCCCAACTGTCACAGATAATATGGGCACGCAAAACACAATTGAATTTCATTTGTTGAATCTTTTGCTTATGACGATTTCTCGGACCCTGACAAGCATATCATAGATCTTCGTAAATAATTATACAATTAATAAATTATATCAGAGACTGTATCCAATAGAAATTTAAATTTTTTTCATTATGTTTTTTAATAATAACAATAAGTTATAAGGAGCCTATACGCGATCTGCATAACAACAAATCATCAAGGTTACATAAACGTGTCTCTATAGTTCACTACACCAAAGAAGTCACAAGATACAAAAGTATTCGATTCATCCCCTATTCTCTATTCTTTTTACTACAATAAAGACGATAGTTCCTATCCAAACGGAAGTATATATAATCAATTGTGTAATAAGTCGTCCCGCACGTTTCATGAACCTTATAACCCTAACCATTCAACACATCTTATCGTCGATTACCTTGTATTTACCAGAATTATTATATTCATCAACTCTTCGTCTTTCTTCAACCAGTAATCTTTTGCATGATCTGATTCAAGATAATTATTTATGTTAGTTCAACGAGTGCATATATAAATCTTAGCAAAAACCATACTATTCGTGTTTTGATTGTTGTTCCATAAGTAGAATGGATCTTGAACTTACCTGTAAAGCTTGCAACTTAAGGGGACTATCAAAAACAATCCAACAAAAACAACAGGTATTGCCACAGATAACATAATAACCACCATCTTTGTCAGAGGCATTTCACCGTCCTCGTCTTGATATTCCTCTTGCATTTTTTAAAAAAATTCAGAAATCGCTTTTATAACTTGAGTGACTGGATGAAAAATTCCGGAGACTTCAGAAAACCCACCAAATCGAGGATTTCGTATCGGGGGTGCCACAGTCTGCTTCGACCGAAATTTACTGTAGGATGCCGTAGAACAGTACCAAGCAGCGCGCGCTGCTCGATATGACCCCTCTAGTATTTACCACGGTGAAATAAGCAACATCGATAGCTCCACCATTT
>Ga0169931_10012590_pt1 | contig 11701 bp, 12 predicted proteins | sample Kivu_15m_20L_FD_129675 | JGI IMG/M metagenome (GOLD analysis project Ga0169931, IMG submission 129675) | Freshwater microbial communities from Lake Kivu, Western Province, Rwanda to study Microbial Dark Matter (Phase II) - Kivu_15m_20L... | ecosystem: Environmental > Aquatic > Freshwater > Lake... | reverse complement strand
GGGGCACGCCCACGATCCAGGATCGCGACGTCGCATCCCGCGTCGACAAGCACACGCGCGCAGGCCACACCCGCGATGCCGGCCCCGAGCACCGCCGCTTTCACGCGCGGGGCATTCCCGGATCACAGTCGGTCATGAATGCGTCGAGCCGCACCACTTCATCGGTCTCGCCGATCGATGACGCCGCACGATGGAGTGAGCGCAGGCAGCGCAGCACCCCGCGATTGGCTTCATGCGACCACGGCACCGGACCATGTCCTTTCCACCCATTGCGCCGCAGTGAATCGAGACCGCGGTGGTAGCCCACACGCGCGAAGGCGTAGGACTCCAGGACGCGGTCCTGCGCCCATGCGTCGTCGGCGAGGACAGCCCAGGCGAGGGAGCTCGTGGGGAAATCGCGCACGACCTCGCTGGGATCGGCCCCCGACTCCAGCGCCTGCGCGGCCGGATCGACCGGGAGCAGGGTCGGTGGCGGACCACCGAGCAGGTTCTCGCCGACGCTCATCTCAGGTGATCGACGCCGCGTAGATCTCCGCGATCGCCGCATCCAGCGTGGCGGTGAACTCGGCGTCGGACATCTGCGCGGTGAGTCCCTCGCTCAGCGCGCGCGAGAAGCTCGCGATCATCCCGTGGTTGTTGGCCAGGATGTCGCATGCCTCGTCGCGTGAGTAGCCACCGGAGAGTGCGACCACGCGCATGACGCGCGGGTGCTTGATGAGCGGTGCGTAGAAGTCGTTGTGGCTGGGCAGGGAGAGTTTGAACACGACCTGCTTATCCGCGGGAACGCGATCCAGGCCCGCGAGCAACTTGTCGAGGAGTGTCGCCTCGATCGCTGCTTTCTCCGGGCTGTGAATGTCGACCTCGGGCTCAAGGATCGGGACCAGACCCGCGTTGAGGATCTGCAGGCCGATCTCGAATTGCTGATCCACGACCGCGCTGATACCCGCGTCGTTGTGGGACTTGATGACCGAGCGCATCTTGGTCCCAAACACACCCTTGGAGACCGCGCGTGCGAGGAGTGAGTCGAGGTCCGGCATCGCCTTCATGACCTGGGCACCATTGGCCTCGTTCTCGAGTCCCTTGTCCACCTTCACGACGGGGACGATGTTCTTGACCTTCCAGAGATACTCGGCCGTGCCCATGCCCTCGATATCGCGGTCCATGGTGCCCTCGAAGAGGATCGCCGCCAGGACGCGATCTCCCGTGAAGGCGGAGTTCGTGATGATGCGCGCACGCATCGCGTGCACCAGGTCGAACATCTCCTCATCATTAGAGAAGGCGCTCTCGTCGATGCCGTAGAGCTTGAGGGCCTTTGGGGTGCTGCCACCGCTCTGGTCGAGCGCGGCGATGAAGCCCGGGGCGGAGGAGAACTTCGTGGCCATCTCCTGGTTCATGCGTATCCCTTTCTGGAGGTCACCCCAAGCCTAGCGATCAGCGTGCAAGCGTTTCCATTCGGCTAGAGGGCATGACCGAACACGTGCTGGCGCACCCAGGTGTGCATCGCGATGGCCGCGGCCGCGCCCACGTTGATGGAGCGGGTCGACCCGAACTGGCTGATCGCGATGCGCTGCGCGCACAGGGCCGCGAGCTCGGGCGAGAGCCCGGAGCCCTCCTGACCGAACACCAGGACGCACGCCTCGGGCAAGCGCGTGGTCTCCAACGGGGTCGACGTGTCCCCGGTGTCAATGCCAATCAGTGGAAGGGTGGATTCCTGCGCCCAGGAGGCGAGATCGCCGGGATGGGGGTGGTGGTGGACGTGTTGGTAGCGATCGGTGACCATCGCACCCCGGCGGTTCCAGCGTTTGCGCCCGACGATGTGCACCTCGGCAACCAGGAACGCGTTCGCGGTGCGGATGATCGATCCGATGTTGAAGTCATGTTCCAGGTTCTCGATCGCGATGTGCAGTGGATGCCGGCGGGTGTCGAGGTCCGCGACGATCGCCTCGAGTTTCCAGTACCGGTAGTCGTCCACGACGTTGCGGGCATCGCCGTGCGCGAGTAATTCGGGATCGAGCCGGTCGTCGTCAGGCCATGGTCCGACCCACGGGCCGACACCCACCTCCGACATGGATCAGGCGAGACCGAGGTCGGCGAGTGAGTAGGCGGAGAGGTACGTGAGTCCGCGCGCCTCCACCGCGGCCTTGGCGCCGCGATCGACGATCACGGCGACAGCCACCACCGTGGCACCCGCTTCCTCGAGGGCTTCGACGGCGGCGAGGACGGAATCACCGGTGGTCGAGGTGTCCTCCACCGCGAGGACGCGCCTCCCCGCCACATCGGGACCCTCGACCCGACGGTGCAGGCCGTGGGTCTTCTCGGTCTTGCGCACGACGAAGGAATCCAAGGACCGGCCGTCCGCCGCAGCACTATGCAGCATCGCGGTGCCCACCGGATCGGCACCGAGGGTCAATCCGCCCACGGCGTCGAAGTCGAGGTCCACGGTGAGTTCACGCATCACCGTGCCGACGAGTGGCGCCGCAGTTCCGTCGAGGGTGATGCGCCGGAGATCCACGTAGTAGTCCGCCTCGCGGCCGCTGGACAGAACCACGCGACCGTGCACCACGGCCTTGTCGAGGATCTGCTGACGGAGAGCGGACCACGCGGCACTCGGCATGCACCAACCTTAGGGTGAGGACGTGGCCACCGTCGTCGTCCTTCCCGATAACACATGGGCTGCGCGCGATGTGGTCCTCGACGGGCTCCCCGACGCGGTGGATGTCGGGGGAACGAGTGCGACCGAAGTCTGCGGCGAGTTGGTTCGCACCAACCCGAGTCCACCCTTGGTCGTCGTCGCCTACGGATCATCCTGCGCTCTCCTGCCGGCGGTGGCATTGGCGCAACGCACCGCCCATCGCCGCGTGAGCGCCTACGTGCTGGTGGATCCCGTTCCGCCGGCCAGCTCGGATGCCTGGCCCGATGCCCCGGTGACCGTGGTCACCGATGATCCACAGATCGTCCGGTTGTCGACATTGCGCGGGTGGTCGGTCAGCACCGTGGATGTGGTGACGGTGATCCAGCAGATCACGGGTGAAGCGGACTAGTCCGACATCAGCGCGGAGCGCACGCGCGACGCCGTTGCCTTGCGCACCAGTGAGCGCGGTGCGATGCGCAGGAATTGGGCGAGCATCCGATACCGCGCGGACGGGACGCTGATCGCCTTTCCCTTCATCGCATCACGCCACGCATCGCTCGCAACCCGGTCGACATCGAGCCACATCCATGCGGGTACGCCCTTCATTCCCACACCCATGCGCTGGTGGAACTCGGTGCGCACGTATCCCGGGCACAGGGCCGTCACGTGAACACCGGTGCCGCGGTAGCTCGCATTCAGGCTCTCGCTGAAGTTCGTGACCCATGCCTTCGCGGATGAGTAGGTGCCGGACGTAATCCACCCAGCGACGCTGCTCACGTTGATGATGACTCCACTGTTGCGCTGGACCATGCGCGGGAGGCACGCGTGGGTCAGGCGCATCACGGCGGTGACCATCACGTCGATGGTCTGCTGCTCACGTTCCACAGACGCCTGGGCAAATGATTCGCGGAGGCCGAATCCCGCATTGTTGATCAGGACGTCGGCACGATTCGCGATGAGCGACGCGACGCGATCCACCTCGGCCCGGATGCCAAGGTCGGCGGACTCCACGGTGACGCGCGTCTGCGTCGAGAGCTCGATTGCCACCTGGTCGAGACGTGCTCGGTCCCGAGCCACAAGCACGAGATCGTGGGTGGGGGCCAGGAGACGGGCGAAGCCCAGCCCGATTCCCGAGGTTGCACCGGTGATGACCGCGGTTGACCGTTCCGACATGGGCACATCCTTGCGCGGATCGTGACGCCCCGGGAGGCCGTACCGTAGAAGGGTGCGCAGGGTGATCGCCATCGCGTTCGGTGTTCTCGTGGTTCTCGGCCTCGCTCCGGCTGCGGCGGCGGCGCCGACGCCACGGATCGTGAACGGGGCCCCCGCGGATCCCGCTGCATTCCCCTTCGTTGCAGCCCTGCTCGACGCAGACTCCTACCGCACGCAGGGGGTCTACCAGGCGCAGTTTTGCGGCGCGAGCCTCACCGCGCCCTCTGTGCTGGTCACCGCGGCACATTGCGTGGTGGACCAGAAGACCGGTGAGCGACTCGACCCCGCGGAGATCCTCATCAGTTTCGGGCCAACCCTGAAGAACGCCACCCCGCGCGTGATCGGGATCACCGAGATCACCGTGCACCCGAACTACCGCCTCCGCACCGCGGATAACGACATCGCGGTGCTGACCCTGGCGCAGCCGATCACGGATATTCCCGTGATCCCCGTCGTGAGTCTGGCCAAGCTCGAGGACTACACCACGGCGGGTACCAAGGCGACGATCGTCGGGTGGGGCAACACCGCATCGAGCGGCAACGTCTTCCCCGATGCCCTGCGCAGCGGTCAGGTGGAGATCTTCCCGAGCATGTCGTGCGGTAACGGGAAGTCCTACGTCGTGGACGGTGTGCGATTCCGCGGATACCGTTCCAGCGAGGCGTCCGCAGCGAACATGATCTGTGCGGCGGGGGTGACCGCGGACGCCGAGGTGATTGATGCGTGTCAGGGCGACTCGGGTGGTCCTCTCCTCGTCGGCACGGGAGCAGAACGCCGGCTGGTGGGTGTGGTGAGTTGGGGCGAGCGGTGCGCCAGCTACTTCCCCGGTGTCTACACCCGCGTCAGCTCGGAACTGGAATTCCTCCGTGTGACCGGTGCGATCCCGACCGTCGCACCGACCGCACCCCCGCGCGTGACCGTCGTGGGTCGTGATGGTCAGGTGCGTGTGACCACCGTGGCCCCGTCGGATGGATCAGAGGTCACGGCATTCGCGGTCAGTGTCATCGATGCCGCGACCGGTCAGGTGCGCACGTGCGCATCCGCCCCCACCCGACGTACGGGAACGTGCACCGTGAGCGGACTCGTGAACGGAACCCGTTACCTGGTGAATGCCATCTATGGGAGCCCGCTCGGCAACTCCCCCGTCTCGCCGGACGTCGAGGTGACTCCCTCGACGCAACCGATCGCGGGCGCGATCCGGGACTGGACACGCGATGGTGACCGAGTGCGGTTCCGCATCACGCCCTCGGATGCCAACGGTCAACCGGTGGCCGGCGACCAAGTCATCTGCACGAATGCCGCGGGTGGTGTGATCCGCGGGGCACTCGCGGAGGGCCGCGCCGCCCTGAGCCTTCCCCCGGGGACCTACTCGTGCGTCGTGCGCATCGAAACCACCGCGGGATCGGCGGAATCGAGTCCCACACCGGTGCGAATCAGCCGCAGCTGAGCTGCCCGCACATCGGCGGTCTGCGCCTGCACTTGCAGGAACATCGCCTCGCGCACCCGGCGCTCCGCCGACGTCCCGGTCAGCATCGCTCCACCGGAACGCGCCACGACCACCGCCTGCGCCGCCCGCGCGGCGAGATCGAGTGACGCGGCGCGGATCTCACGGCGCACCAGGGGATCCCCATCTGCATCCGTCAACGCGTATGCACGTGCGCGAAGTTCCCGTCCCACCGAGGTGATTTCCTCCGCGAGTTCCGTGGCTTCCGGCGAGCGCGATACGCCGGCCAACTCGGAGACCGCACCTCGCACTACACCGAAGATCGCCGGACCGGCATCCGAGGTCGTGCGGTGATCACGTTCGATCCACGCCTCCACCGGTTGCACGGATGTCACGCACGCGTCGGGGACTACGACGTCGATGAAGGTGATGGGTCGGGTGTGGGTTCCCCCCATCGCGAGCAGTCGTAGGGGTTCACCGACCTCCATTCCCGCGAGCAGGCTGGAATCCGAGTGTCCCGCCGGAAGATAGAACGTGATGAAGTGGTTCGCCCATGCGCCGCTCCCGCGCGCCATGACCATCACGACGTCGGCGATATCCCAACTCGTCACCCAATCAAGTCGACCGTTGACGACCCATCCATCCTCGGTGCGGGTGGCGAGGGGATTCGGCGGCCCGGGTCTGCGGACGTGGGCGAAGGCGAGCGCACCGAGGTAGGCACCCGTGGTGAGGCCGGCCAGCCATCGGTCCTGCATCCCGCGTGCATTCGGCGACAGCTCACCGACCTGCGCGGACGCGAGCGTGCGCATGCACCCGAAGTGCTGGGTCCAGCAGAACCACACCGAACCGTCGGCCATGGCGAGTCGCTCCGCCAGTTCGCGTTGCTGGCTCGGGGGTTCCAGGGGTGCACCGAGCAGTCCCCCGCGGGCAAGAGCGTCGATCGTCGACCGCTGCACCCCGTCGGCGTCCGTGCGTGCCGCATCGTCGGCGATGTGATCGAGGAGTGCGCTGGCCTTCGGCGCGAGCGGCTCGGCCGCGGGGCCCAGGGGATCCACGCGGTCACGGTAACGCCGCTAGCGTTGCGGCGTGCGCTACCTGGTGCCGCGGATGTCCGAGCACATCACGTCGATCTTCGGCGAGATGTCCACGCTCGCGGCAGCAACGGAGTCGATCAACCTCGGCCAGGGGTTTCCAGACACCGATGGCCCCGAGGAGATGAAGGAGATCGCGCGCGCGTGCATCAGTGAGGGTCGCGGCAATCAGTACCCGCCACCGCACGGCCTCCCCGCCCTCCGGGAGGCGGTCGCCGCGCACCAGAAGCGCTTCTACGACCTAGACATCGACGGGGATACCGGGGTCGTGATCACCACGGGAGCATCCGAAGCGCTGAACTCCGCGTTCCTCGCGCTGATCGACGATGGGGACGAGGTGCTGGTCTTCGAGCCGATGTTCGACGTCTACGCCGCGGGTATCTCACTTGCACGCGGTGTGCGGGTCGCGGTTCCCCTGTCCGGGCCGGGGCTGCGTCCGGACATCGATCGCCTCCGCTCCGCGGTCACACCACGCACCCGGGTGATCCTGATCAACTCCCCGCACAATCCCAGCGGGATCGTGTTCACGCGGGCCGAGCTGGAGGCCATCGCCGCGATCGCCATCGAGCACGACCTGCTCGTGATCAGCGACGAGGCGTATGAGCATCTGTGGTTCGACGACAACGTGCACATCCCGATTAGCACCCTGCCCGGCATGTTCGAGCGCACCGTCACCATCGGTTCCGGCGGGAAGATGTTCTCCTTCACCGGGTGGAAGGTCGGGTGGGCCAGCGGACCCCGCGACCTCATCGCCGCCGTGCGCGTGGTCCGGCAGCACCTGACCTACGCCTCCGGGGGTCCCTTCCAATTCGCGATGGCGCATGGACTCGGCATGCCCGATCAGTACTACACCGAATATCGACGCTCGATGTCCGAGCAGCGCGACATCCTGTCTGCCGGTCTGGCCACACTCGGATTCGAGGTGATCCCGAGCCAGGGCTCGTACTACGTCACCACGGATGTGCGCAGTATCGGAGCACCGGACGGACTCACGTTCTGCAGAGCTCTGCCGCATCGCGCGCGCGTGGTCGCGATCCCGCACCAGGTGTTCTGCGATGACGAGTCGGTGGGCAAGCCCTACGTCCGCTGGGCGTTCTGCAAGCGGCCCGCAGTTCTGCAGGAAGCCATCACGCGCCTCGGCGCATTGCAGATCCCCTGGCAGCCTTAGCGGCCCTCCACCGTCAACGTCAGTCCCTCACCCGAAGGCTGCGATCCGATCACGACTTTGTCGCCATCGCGCACATCACCGGACAGGATCGCCATCGCGAGCTTGTCCCCCACCGCGGTCTGGACCAGGCGCCGCAGCGGTCGCGCTCCATACACCGGGTCGTAGCCGGTGTTCACCAGCCACTCCTTGGCATCCTCCGTGAGCTCGATCTCGATGCGACGATCCGCGAGGCGACGCTGCAGGCTCTCGATCTGGATACCCGCGATGCGGTGCAATTCCTTGCGGTCGAGCGGATTGAACATCACCATCGCGTCGAGTCGGTTGAGGAACTCCGGACGGAATTGTTGGCGCACCACGTCGAGCACGAGTTTCTTGCGCTCCTCGAAGGGCATGTCGGTGTCGATGAGGTACTGCGACCCCATGTTCGAGGTGAGGATCAGAATCGCGTTACGGAAGTCCACGGTGCGACCTTGGCCGTCGGTGAGGCGCCCATCGTCGAGAACCTGCAACAGGATGTCGAACACTTCCGGGTGCGCCTTCTCGACCTCGTCGAGCAGGATCACGGAGTAGGGCCGACGACGTACCGCTTCGGTGAGTTGACCGCCCTCCTCGTATCCGACGTAGCCGGGTGGGGCACCGACGAGACGTGACACCGAGTGCTTCTCCGAGTACTCGCTCATGTCGATGCGGACCATGGCGCGCTCATCGTCGAAGAGGAACTCCGCGAGAGCCTTCGCCAACTCGGTCTTGCCGACACCGGTGGGGCCGAGGAACAGGAACGAGCCGGTGGGGCGATTCGGGTCGGCGATTCCGGCGCGCGCACGGCGCACGGCATCGGAGACCTCCTTCACCGCCTCATGCTGACCCACCACACGGTGGCCGAGTTCGTCCTCCATACGGAGCAACTTCTGGGTCTCACCCTCGAGGAGCCTTCCGGCCGGGATGCCCGTCCAGGCGGCGACCACCTCGGCGATGTCGTCGGCGGTGACCTCCTCCTTGACCATCGTGGCTTCGCGTGCCTGGGTCTCCGCGGTCACCCGGGCAAGTTCCTCCTCGAAGGTCGGGATCTCGGCGTAGAGGATGCGCGATGCCTGCTCGAAGTCGCCCTCACGCTGCGCGCGCTCGGCGGTGGCGCGGAGGTCGTCGATGAGCACCTTGATCTCACCGATGCGATCGAGTCCCTGCTTCTCCGCATCCCAGCGGGCGCGCAGCCCGCGCAACTCCTCGTCTTTGTCGGCGATTTCCGCGCGGATCTTCTCGAGTCTCGCCTTGGATGCGTCGTCACTCTCCTTGGCGACGGCCAACTCCTCCATGCGCAGTCGATCGACCTGGCGCTGCAAGACGTCGATCTCCACGGGGGACGAATCGATCTCCATGCGGAGCCGGCTCGATGCCTCGTCCATCAGGTCGATGGCCTTGTCTGGGAGGAAACGCGAAGTGATGTACCGGTCCGACAGTGTCGCAGCGGCGACGAGCGCGGCATCGGAGATGGCGACCTTGTGATGCGCCTCGTACTTCTCCTTGATACCGCGCAGGATTGCGATCGTGTCCTCGACGGATGGTTGGTCGACGTAGACCTGCTGGAAGCGGCGTTCGAGTGCTGGATCCTTCTCGATGTACTCGCGGTACTCGTCGAGCGTGGTGGCGCCGATCATCCGCAATTCACCGCGGGCGAGCATCGGCTTGAGCATGTTGCCCGCGTCCATCGCGGAATCGCCACCAGCACCCGCACCGACGACGGTGTGCAACTCATCGATGAAGGTGATGATCTGACCGTCTGATTCCTTGATCTCATCGAGGACGGCCTTCAGTCGTTCCTCAAACTCACCGCGGTACTTGGCGCCGGCGACCATCGCACCGAGGTCGAGTGCGATCAGGGTCTTGCCCTGCAGTGACGTGGGAACGTCGCCCTCGACGATGCGACGAGCAAGTCCTTCGACGACGGCGGTCTTTCCCACACCGGGGTCGCCGATCAGAACCGGGTTGTTCTTGGTGCGGCGGGAGAGCACCTGGATGGTGCGACGGATTTCCTCATCACGACCGATGACCGGATCGATCTTGCCTTCACGGGCGCGGGCGGTGAGGTCCACGCCGAACTTCTCGAGGGCCTGGAATGTGCCCTCCGGATCCTGGGTTGTCACGCGCGCTGATCCCCTTACCTGTTGGAGTGCGTCGAGTAATGCCGTGGGCGTGGCGCCCTGCTGGGCGAGCCGATCAGAGACACCGGGACCGCCGTCCTTGGCCAGGCCGATGAGCAGGTGCTCGGTGCTGACGTATTCGTCACCGCGTTCCGTCGCGAGCTCCTGCGCGGCGTTGAGTACGCGCAGGGCCGGCTGGTTGAACTTCGGTGCGGCGACGGAACTCCCCTGCGCGGAGGGCAGAGACTGGAGTGCCTGGCGCACCTCGGTGGTGAGCTGCTGGGTGTTCGCCCCGACCGCGTCGAGCAGCGCCGAGGAGATCCCCGGTCCGAGCTGGAGCAGCGAGTCGAGGATGTGCAGCGGCTCGACCTGCGGGTTGCCATTGGCGGCTGCGATGCGCACGGCTGCACCGAGTGCGTCCTGGCTCTTGGTAGTGAATTGCATGTCCATGGTGATGTCGTTCGCTTTCTAGTGGTTCCGTGAGCGGCGCTGCGGTTGCCACACTTCGAGTGCACGCGAACGTGCGTGGGCGGTGAATTCCTCGAGCCGCGTGCGGAGGAATTCGATCTCGGCCTGGAGTTCGAGGACGCGGCGGATGCCCTCGAGGCTCAGGCCCTCGGCAGACAACTGCGCGATCTCGCGCAGGCGGTAGACGTCCATTGCGCTGTAGAGGCGATTGCGGCCGCCGACGCGCGTGGGTGACACGAGTCCGAGACGGTCGTACTGCCGGAGGGTCTGCGGGTGGAGACCCGCGAGCTCGGCTGCCACCGAGATCGCATAGACGGGTGTACCCGAGGGAACGCTGAACTCCTCACGCGGCGATGTCATGACGCACCACCGGAGAGAGTGAACAGGTCCTTGCGGGGATCCTCCGACGACGTGGCCTCGGCGAACTTCTCCAGGGCTTCCCGCGCTTCACTAGACATGTTCTGCGGCACCGCGACGTGCACCGTGGCCAGCACGTCACCGTTCTTGCCGTCCTTGCCGCGCACACCCTTGCCGCGCACCCGGAAGGTGCGACCGTTCGCGGTGCCCGCCGGGATGCGCACCTTCACGCTCTCGCCCCGCGGAGTGGGCACCGAGATGTCCGCACCGAGTGCGGCCTCGGCGAAGGTGACGGGCACATCGACGGTGATGTTCTCGCCCTTGCGCCCGAACACCGGGTGCGCTGTGACGGTGACCTTGACGAAGAGATCGCCCGCAGGTCCGCCACGCTCCCCCGGTGCGCCCTTGCCCTTGAGTCGGATACGTGAGCCGTCCTTGACGCCCGCCGGAATACGCGCCTGCACCGTGCGGGTACTCATACCGCGACCGGAACCACGGCACGCGGTGCAGGGGTCATCAACGTAGAGCCCGCGCCCCTTGCAGGTGGGGCACGGTTCGGCGAAGGCGAAGCCACCGGCGTTGCGCGCGGTCTGCCCCGATCCATCGCAGGTGGGGCACATGCGCGGGACGGTGCCGGCTTTGGCGCCCGTTCCCTTGCAGGTGGCGCAGGCACCCTCGCTGCTAAGACGCAGGGGAACAGTCACACCGTCGAGGGCATCATCGAAGGACAGGGTCAGATCGCTTTCGAGATCCTGACCACGACGCGGTTGCCGTGCCCGGCCACCGCCGCGCCCGCGGTTGAACACGCCACCGAGGAAGTCACCGAATCCCCCCGAGTCCTGACCGAACAGGTCCTCGAAGTTGACGTTGTACTGACCGCCACCGAAACCACCGCCACCGAAACCACCGCCCCCGAAACCACCGGATGCGAAGAGAGCACGCGCTTCGTCGTACTCCTTGCGCTTCTCCGGATCAGACAGCACGTCGTAGGCCTCGGAGACCTCCTTGAACCGGGCCTCGGCCTTGGCGTCACCCGGGTTCTTGTCCGGGTGCAGTTCGCGGGCCAGTTTCCGGTACTTCTTCTTCATCTCGTCCGCGGATGCATCCTTCGACACACCCAGGACGGCGTAGAAGTCCTTCTCCAACCAGTCCTTGTTCATCTACTCACGTTCTTGTCAGTCGGTGCCCGCAACG
>Ga0169931_10012589_pt1 | contig 11702 bp, 3 predicted proteins | sample Kivu_15m_20L_FD_129675 | JGI IMG/M metagenome (GOLD analysis project Ga0169931, IMG submission 129675) | Freshwater microbial communities from Lake Kivu, Western Province, Rwanda to study Microbial Dark Matter (Phase II) - Kivu_15m_20L... | ecosystem: Environmental > Aquatic > Freshwater > Lake ... | reverse complement strand
TTGTCAAAGCAAACCTTGCTCATATTTTTTATGGGAAGAGAAATTAAACAATGCAACCCTTTATGTTCGTCAACCTCTTTGGGGGAGGCCAGCAGGAGATGCAACCACCCTCTGTCGGTCAGACAGGTCGGATCTTCAGCGGTGGGTTCCAAGACCCCCGACAATGGATTCAACAGGAACAACGTGCACGTCCTAATGCTCTTGTCGCCACGTCACAGCAGACAGAAGTGATGCGACTCAAGGAGCAAGGGAACGTTCACTTCCGTAACGAACGCTATGAGGAGGCTCTTAATAGTTACAACTTAGCGATTCGTGCCGATAACACTGTACCACAACTCTTTGCAAATCGTGCAAATACGCTCCTAAAGCTCGAAAGACCCTCCGAGGCATTGCTCGATGCAGACCGTGCGATTGAGCTAAATCCCAAATGGGCCCGTGCACATTTCCGCCGTGGCCAGTGCATGTTTGCGCTGCAGCACTACACAGAAGCAATAGAAAGTTTTAAAGCCGCGCTTAAGTTTGTCACAGATGAAGGGGAGCGAGAGGACATGGCGAAGTGGCTTGCTAAAGCCGAGTCGAAACACATCACTACGTGTGCTGCCCTCAGCAACATCTCGACACCCCGCCACTTACGTCAACCTAGCACCCCCATCACGCCTATCAGAAAAGTCACAGAAGAGTTTGAAACCTCTTTGTTCAACCCGCTTGAAGGGAAGGAAATGAGCGCGGCGAATCAACGTAGGAAAATCCTCGAGGAGGCTTTCTTGACGATGAACGGGCTGGACTCATTTCGAAAACAACAGCACGAGGCAAAGAAGGCCAACATCCGTAGTGATCTTCTTTCCCCTGCACTTGACGAGGAACTAACTACGTCTTTCAAAGTCTTTGAGAAAGCGCAGGAGGCTTTGCGCGTGGCTTCCCTTGGGGAGGATCGTGACGTGTATCAGAAGGCACTGGTGGAACGTGACCGTTGCGCTGAGACCTTTCGAAAACTCTACACGGACGTCATGAAGTCCCTTGAGGCAATGGAGCAGCGCGATGTGACCGTAGCGGGAGACTGCGATCTCGCACTTGCCACCATGCAAGCAGAAAAAGCGAAGCCAATTGCTGCCACATTGTCCGAAGTCTTCGGGAGCTCCTTCAGGGACTCAGATCTCAGCAGGGCGATGCTTCGCACAAACCATGCCATGACCGAGCTCCGGGGAGCGCTTGAGATGGAGTGCCAGGTCGCGGCTTTGGAGTCCTCCGTGGGGCTCCTTCAATGTAGTGCGGATGCTACGCGTGTCTATCAGGAGCTTCAGCAGGCCATCAAGCCCGAAGAGATCACAGCCTTCCAGCATATATCCCAGCAACGCGCGACACAGCTCCGAGCGCTGCGGTCGTCCTACTTTGCCAGGATGGGGCATTACTGTGATGAATTTGTGGCCTCGGGGCAGGAGACGCAGCAGCTCCTGCGTGAAGAGGCTGAGTTGGAGTCCGAACGCTTATCACTGGAGCGTCGACGTATCAAACTAAACGCAGAACTCGAATGGAAAAAAGTCCGCGGTGTCACTGAGGTGGCCAAGGATAAGGCAGACATTGACGAAGTCAGAGGCATGATCGTGGGCGTTGTTTCACGGCAAACAGTTCTTCAGGAAAGATTGCAGGCTTTGATGGCGTCCGTGCGGCCTGAGGTGCAGTGGAAAACCAGTGGGGCACATGTCACTGCCCGTTCTCGCGTCACGCGTTGGATCAAAGGGTCCGGCCTCTGGTTGGATTGTTCTCTCAGTGACTTTGACAGCCTACGCGTTCTCAAGACAACGCACGAATCGAAGGTATACCATGCCACACTCCATGGCCAGGCGGTGGCGATCAAAGAAATTGTGATTTCGTCAGATAAAGTTCGCTCGCGATTTCAGCACGAAATTGCTGTGGTCTCCCACATGAATCACCCCAACGTGATCAAATTGAGGGGAGTCTTTTACGAAGGGCCTTTGGCGTTCCTCGTCATGCCGTACTACCATGAAGGCACCCTCAAATCCTATCTCGAACGTGAGAAAGGAAAGATCCCGATGTGGCGTCTCCAAGACCTCTTTCGGCTGATTGTCTCATCCGTCGCTTACATTCATGACAACGGCATTCTGCACAGGGACTTGAAGCCCTCCAACATTCTGATGGAAAACAACGCACGCTCTATCGTCGTTACAGACTTTGGCATTTCGAAGGTGACGAAGAGCGAGCTGGGAGATTCCAGCGACTATACAGCAACCGTGACCGCCGCAGGAACACCCGTAGGGACCCACATGTTCATGGCACCCGAGGTGCTGTCTGGGGAACCGGGGACTTTTGCATCTGATATGTGGTCCCTCGGGGTGATGATGCTTCAAATATCTTTGCAACCCGAGACAGAGGCACCTGTCCTCCTGCCTGGGCAGCCCCATGTTATAGTGGATCACTCTCTGGTTGGAAACGAACGACTCGCACAGCTCCTCGAGGGGATTCTTCAAGCGGATCCTAAGCGGCGACTCACAGCATATGACGTGTTAGTCCACCCGTTCTTTACTACCTCGCTGGTCGAAGAGATGTCCGACAACAATGCCATCGTAGAGAGCGATAAAAAAATCAGTGTATTCACGGCCCACATGCACGCGATCCGTATTGCTGTACCACAACCCACACTCATCAGTATAAGTCGTGAGAGAATCTACGACAGCATTCATGAGATCTTCGAGAAATTCGATGCCGTCGCGTTACTACAGCCACTGTTTGTTGTGTTTCGAGGGGAAGAGGGGATTGATGAGGGGGGTCTGACCGCCGAGATGTTCCATCTCTACTTCTCTACAGTAGCGACAGACAAAAGGATGCCGCTGTTTCTATGCGCGGACAATGCTCAGGGCTCGGGCTCCGAGAATGAGGGCAATACTTCGAGTCTCGAGAAGGAAAAGAGCATTGTCATCGGGGCCTCGTACCTACCTAACCCGGACCATACCATTCCTCTTTCCTTCTTCACTACATTTGGCAAAGTGCTATTGAAAGCGCTGGTGAGCAACCGCCCCTGTCCCTTTATGATCGCCGGTGCGGTGCTGAAGTACCTCGTGGGACAAGCCCCAACCCTCGCAGACCTCGAGGAGTACGACCCTGCCCTAGGAAAAGCATTGCGACGTATGCTACTATACTCTCCCGAAGAGCTGAATGCCGTGGGGCTTGACTTTTCGGATATAGTTCCTGGATCAACGCAGCTAGTTGACGTCAACAACGTCAAAGATTATGTACAGAGACGTGTACAACATGTCTTGATCGGCTCACGCAAAGCCCAGCTCGAGGCCATTGCCAAGGGATTCTTTTCCTGCACCCCGCTCAACGCCCACATCAACATTCTGTCAGCCACAGAGCTCCATATGCTCATGTGTGGGGGAAAGCACATTCAGCCAGAAGTTATTGTCAAGTCTTTGCAGTTTCAGAACTTCCCCAGTTCAAGCAGAACACCACAACTCCTCATCGACCTTTTACAGCGTATGACACAAAACAGTTTGCGGAGATTTCTGAGACTATGTACGGCCTCGGTTACGATTCCACACTCAGGTTTGTCGCGGCCCATTGTGGTTGTCAGGGCAGGGAATCTTCAAGCATTGCCAGTAGGACACACGTGCTCCCAGCAGATTGATCTACCTGATTACAACGACGCAGAAATTCTGAAGACGAAGCTCTACATAGCACTGGCGCATGTGAACGATGGCTTTGGGTTCCAATAAGCGTACGTACACATAACCTACTTAATCGTTAATTGTGCTCATTAATGCTAATTTTTCATTTTAATTATGTGTTGCGAGATATTTTACACGATACGTAGGAATCTGAAATCACTGAGAATGTCTGTGTACAGTGAATGGAAGGAGGGAAATTCCGTAAATGCAAATAAGAAATTCATTCGATTGGTGTGAACAGATACTAACTCAATTACCACACATGGACGTTTCCTACCAGGACCACCTTGCCCGCATCATGGCTCGCCGACGTGAACGCGGTGTCAGCGCACAAGCCTCCCCCTCCTCAGGCATGGGCGGCACAGGGTCCTCCCAACCACAGCTCGTGCCCTTGGTGACCCGGAGTTCCCCTGTGCCCCCGGCGAGCCCTACCGCAATGTCGCAAAGTAGGCCCTTAAAGAGCCTTCCGATGGACTATGCCCCCTACCCCCAGCCCATACAGCCGCAACCCATGATGACCCACCAATCTCAGAGGACGATATTCCCTCTCTCGGAGGGGACTGCTGCCCATGCCGGGGGGTCCCTCCAAAGAGCCACAAGCCTCCAGCCCCACATGCGGAGTGTAGAAGTGGACGACAATGTATCTATCGCGAGTGGACGTCAACCGAACAATGTGACGAGAGAGATGCTTATACCCTCCTCGCAGCAGCTCTTAAAAATGTACACGTTACCCCCACCTCCACCCCCACCAAACGATCCTGTACATTTTCGGACGGACCTTGCTTCAAATGTTTACATCCTTACGCAGGGGGATTGGTTCATTAAGTGGTCCGCAGACAGAAACCACTGTCATCATAGGTTGTGTGTGTTTCGGACTCGCTATGAACCTTACGCTATTGGGAGCTAGTCGCTTTTACACCCGTAGCGCGGCTTGGCCATGACCTCGCCGACCCGTAGGTGTACCACTCACTGGGTGGCCAGCCCCCTTAGGGCTGTCGGGTCGACCCTCCAAGGGGCCGCCCCTTCGTTTACTAGGGCCACTGCTACCCACCCTTGGGCCATTCCTGAAACATTTTAGAATCGGAAGTCCTCCTGCCTCATGCCCCCTGCACCCTCCTTGTGCCCTTTGGGAAGTGTTTGCCTGACGGCCACAGCATTCTTAGTGTGCTCCTCAGAATCTCATACTCTTCGTCGTGGAGGTATATCTCCTTCCTGAGCATCGCTCTGCCCGCCCTTCTGTCGGCCTCTTCATTCATTTCTCGTGGGACCCACCTGCGGGCTTCCTTCCCCATCATGGACAGGACGTGATGAATTTTTTCTCTTACCATATCCTGTTCCACCACCGCTGTGTGCCACTCTCCCTCCGTTTGTTCCACCGATGCCATGTTGTCCCCCTCGAATAATATCCCTCTCAACTTCAATCTCCATGTCGCCGCCGTCAGTATCAGCTCAGATATGTATTCCATAAGAGTAGACGAGGCCCCTGCCTCTCCCTGTACGATTGCCCAGTACTCGTAGATTAGTTCGCCGTCTTTCCATATTGCACCTCCGATTGAGCCCACTTTATTTTCCGGGTTGTATCCGCCGTCATATGCCGCCCTGTATATCCATTGGCCTTTATCCTGGGCCCCTGTGAAATCTTCTCGCCTGAAGACTGCCTCCTTCGCCCCTAGTTTCGAGACCAGTGGGTGAGCACCGTGGCACCTAGCGTACAGTGCGAGACCCACCCTAGCAAACACTGTCGCTATCCTCATGACTATCTTCTGTTTCTTTTTTAGTTCTCTTGGGTCATTCGTTCCCGGCCAGTAGACGATGTCTTTTGTCACAAAACCGAGCCAAATCGCTGGGTGTATCGGGTTAGGTAGTCTTAGTTTGCCAGGGGTTCGCTCTAGTAAAGTGATGCATTCCCTCTCTGCTTCCTCCACATCCTCTTTGGATACGTGACCTAGAATATGCACTAGGTCCCCAACAAACCCCCTACAATCCTTGTGGGAGCAGTCCGGAGTACTGCCTGTTTTCAGTACGGCTCCTGATCTCAGTCTCAGCAGGAGATTGCTCTCTGATTGAGTCAGTTCGCTAAAGTAGTGGGCCCCTGTGCGGACTCCCGCAGTGACCGCCGACCACTCGTGCATGATGTCGCCCGCCCCGTGGAGCAGTTCTGCCAACTGTCTTCTCCTCACAGCTTCCCGGAGTTGTTGTGTTTCCAATTTATCCTTCAGTCTATAGACGATATTCCCCGCCGATATCCTCCCCTCATTCAACCTAATGACAAAGGGGAATGCGTCAGGAATATGGACGCACTCCTGCGATTCTGTAAGCTGGGGCGCTGATATTTGTATGTCTGTCACCCGTGTCTCGCTCACTCTCCCAAGCACCTCTAGAAATGTCCTATCCTTCTGGAGATGCTTTTTCAGGCTAATTTGGAACATCTTAATGCTGCTCTTGACGTGGGGGGGTAGGGCTTTGAGCGTCACTATTTCACTAGATCCGCGCCCTAGGTGGTCCATGGCCGCCCCCAATAGCCTAATGTCCGCTTTCGCGCTGGCCTCCCTACTGTCCTCGTGGATGACGTACCACGACAGCTCTTCAACCCCTCCATCTGTGCCAACGCCTATCGCTACTATCTCTGACCTCGTTCGTCGTGTGCCCTCAGTCTCCAGCCGTCGGGCCCTAAGTCTCCATGCAACCTCAACCGCCCTGGGTCCCTGGGATGATCCTTCTCGAGTAAGAGCGTGGTGGAGCCTAATCTGGATTTCAAATGGATCCTTGTGTTCGCTTTCCGGTTGGTTGGTGTACTTTAGCGATTCGCGGATCGTCCTAGGCCACCTCCGGAATGCTCTGGCATGCTCTACCGCCATACTTCTCGTTCTACCTTCTCTAGCTAGAATGCGATCCATTATCCCGGTGAGCTCCACTGCGGAATCTCTCGCCACGTCCTTCATTCCCAGCCCCCCTAATCGTGCCGCTAGGTGGGCCATTTCCACATACCCCCCGTTCTTGGGTCCGTGAAGAGGTCCTCTTATCTCTTCCTGAAATTTGATTGCCCATTCCCGGTGTGTTAGGCATGAGTAGCATGCATAGGTTGTCGCCGTGGTCACGTGGATAGCCACCATCAGCGACGCGTCCACTAAAGGTATATCCAAGCCCCAGGCTCCCTTTTTCACTGCCACCTCACACCCCTGGCAATACGGCACCGTGGCCGGGTGCGCGCATCTTTTGCACTTCCTTTGTGAGCAGGGTCCTGGTCTCAGGTGTACACAAGCCCCTAGTATTCTGCATGCCGCCTCCAATTTGAAGCTCTTCCCTTCGAACGTCACCATCTCGTCTGCCTTCTTGAACGCATCCCTCCTGCCACCCGGACCTATACCGTTAAAAGCGATGGCTACCACTTCCAAGTCCTGCCCCTGTCGCTTATAGAGGTTTCGTGCTAGGGTGAACCTGTGTAGTCCCCTCTCCAGGTTTGTGGAGACTATGATATTGTCATCCGCAAATATTTCCACGGCTTCTGTCATGAATGTCGGATCATCTTCTGCTGCGTGTGCGTTCAGTCTGTGGGCTACCGGTGAGCATAGCAGTGCCCAAAGAGCTGGTACCACTCCATTCCCCTGTGTGCCACCCGATGCCGGCTTCATCTGTACTGGGTTACTTGAGTGGACTTTTATCGTTAGGGTCACACTTGCAAACATGGCCGCAAGGGCTGCAAAAAATCCTGTGTCTCCCGTGACCCCATCCAACGCTGCCACTGCATCATGTTGGATGCGGTCCCATGCCTTCACCAGATCTGCCTTGATAATGTATAGCGGCCTATGGTTCTCATTCGCTGCGTCCACCCTGAGCAGCATCTGGATTATCACATCATGAGCCTCTCTCCCCGTCACCGAGGCGTACATGTTCGGGGCTGCAATCGTATCTACTACTCGTTTGAGACGGAGTTGCAAGCAACAGTGGAACCATGCGCGTAACATTCCAAATATTCCAATTGGCCTGAGGGCCTTCTGAAGGTACCTGTGCGCGTCATTGACGCGCATCCCCACTGCTTTGCCCGTGGGAATTCCAATTATTGGCACCTCAACCTCCTGTTTCGGATTATCCAACCACGAATCAAACGCTCTCCCCACCATTTCGAGTGCGGGCTCCCCCATCAAGTTTGCCATATGTGCCGGGTAGTCATTATAGGTTGTCGTCCTGCGGATTGCCTTTTTCCTGGCTTCTCTTACCTCCTCGGAGGTGAAGGCGGCCCTCAGTACCCCTGATATTTTGTGCAGCTCTACGACCAGTCCTTCCGGGACGTCGCTGAAAAGCTCGCTTTCCACCGCCCGAAGGACGAAGGACAGTTCCTGAAGTGCTTGTGCGTACACTCTATTTGGTTCCTCAACTACTATTGACTCTGTGGGTTTGCCAAATACGCGCCGAGCCAGCTCTGTCGTGTTTAGGACCACGAGTGTCATGACCACTTTTCGTCGCCTCTGAATCTGCGCTCTCACCTTAGTCCTTGTGAAGGCCTCTGACCTTAGCCTGGCTCGTCCCCGTGGGTTCCCTGCTACCCCTTTCTTTCTCCTAGCTCTCTCTCTTACTCGTTTCCATTTTGTTGCCAAAGAAACCAGTTTCTGTGGTGCATCTGTGAAGCTCTGCATCACCGCTCCCAGGGCTTGGTCTGGTAGCTCATATGCTCTCTCGTGTGGTGGGAGTGTGGGCCAAATGCGACCCATTTGGTTTAGCGCCGTCGCTAGTGCCGCCCTGTTGGGTACTGTTCTATTTTGTTTACTGATGCTAGGCCTGATTATTTTTTCTGCGGTGGCCTCATGCGTGGGTGCCCTTGCGATTACCATTAAAGGTCTGTGGCAGTTCGAAAGACTCTCTAATCCATGTAAGACCCGGACTGATTTGGTGTCAAGGACTTCCCCCATTACCGGTCCCCAAATCGCCTGGGCTCCCCCCTGATCTCTAAGTGTCTTGGGGTCAAAGCCAGTCGGCGGGGTCGCCAGTCTCAATAAACCTGCTTGGTACAATGGCGCCTCATATTCGCTGAACTCCTTGGTTGGTTTCCCTTCCTGTCCCATATTTAGGTCCCCAATTACCACTTGGCTCAAATGCTCCAATGCGTATTGCGTTATCCTCTCGAGAGTTAGAGTAACCATCTCCTTCATTCCGCTTCTAAATGGGAAGTAGACGCCGTGTACTACCAATGTCCCTCCCCTTTCCCACTTGAGGTGGATGGTGACCGCGTCCTCCCCTAGTACCTCGTATCTGAACTCGCCAGGCAGGGGGGATGAATGAATGAGGAGAACTCCGGATGGGCCCGACAGCCTTCCCACAATCACATTGCTTCTCGCGACGTGTATGCTCTGTCGCAACCTTTTGTATCTCCTGTCGTAGAACTGAATTGCATTGTCTCCCGGTGCCGTTTCGCCCCACCTGCTTTCTTCCGCCTTGTCCTTTTTCCCTCTAAACTCGGTCAAGAACACGATATAGTAGTCGCATGCATCTTGGAGCGTGTCAAGGAGGTCAAGCAGTCCTTGTTTGACATGGCCATCCTCTTCCATGACGTTGGAGGCGGCCCCCACGTTCAGGGTCGCGATCGCAATCCGCGCCGTGTCCCGTTCCTGATCGACCCAACCCATTGGTGGTGGTGTCCCAAACAGTGTTTCCATTAGAACTCAGGGTGACTTGAAATTTCCTAATCTTAAACCCAGAGCTGATTTACCAAACTTATGTTGCCCTTCCTGCCTTCCTGGGGCTGAAAGATGTTGAAGTCCTTATTGTGTTGTTTTTTGTTTTTTTTTATAAAAAGTTTAGCCGCTCCCTGCCCCTATGCCGCTAGTCGAAATAGAAAGAAACGTAGAGTAGAAAATTCAAAACCGAGAGGAGAAGCCACATTAAGACGATAAGGAAACAAGACCTCTATTTATTTGACCTCGAGCCGCTGGACCTTCACTTCTCGAGCTTGGGCCCCGGTCGCCTCTGGGGTGCTCGCTCAGTAGCTGTGAGCATGTCAGCCCTTCCTATGTTCTGGAGAAGGGACAGCATCTCGTGGTGCGAGATGAACTCATGTACCCCACGGTGCGCGCGGCATGCGTCGATCTCCGTTTGAACGATGAGGCGGTCCATGCGCCGCTGGATGTTTTCCGCGACGAATCGAAGGGCCTGTGCATGCAGGGGTGGCACCATGGGCCCGGGCGCCGGGGCACCGTCGACGATCCAACGGTACAGGTCGGGTATCGCCCTGACTTCTGCCGCCAACATACTAGCTCGGGCTGAGGGGTTACCTGGAAGCAGGTGTGGCTGCACCAGGCGCTCGCGCACGTGGTTCCCAATCAGGAATCCTGGGGCCGCTGCTGTGCGCTCCAAAGTGGCTCGAGCTGTCGACGCGTCATCCGGGGGAGGTGCCATACCTGGGTTACGGGCCAGTCCTATAGAAAGGAGTTCTGTCCGCGCCGTAACTATCACCATTGACGGGCTCAGTGGGGGACTCTGACCCAAAGCCAGGCCTGTCATCATCTGGTTGGCATCCTGAGGGAAGGTCGCCGATGTCACCGGCGTGGGGCTGGTGGGGGGGCTCCCTCGCACTTCTAGGGCAGATCCAGTCAATTTCTGTGCCTGGGGTTGTTGCTGTTGCCCCTCATGGTTACCCACGGTGCCTTCTTGCACTGGCCCGGGGCCTCCCATGACTTTCGGTGTCCCCTCCTTCGGCTGTGGCTTGGGTGCCGCCGATGCGAAGAGGGGAGACTTTGTTTTCTTCCCATTCCCAGGTGCCCGCGCTGCCTTGAGTGCCTTGAGTTCCTTGCGTGCTGCTAAAGGGGACGGGCTCTGCGAGATTACTGTCTCGAGTTCTTGGCCTTCGAGCTCTGCCAGAAACTCCCACGCCTCCTCATCGATCTCCATGCCTCCCTTTTTCATGAGCTCTCGCAAGCTTGGGTAGTGTCCCTGGCTCTCCGCTGCCCTTTTACGGAGCGACCACTGACAAAACTGGATGTCTACCTTCAGTGGGAGGCTCCCTGGATCTCGTTGGCACATGCGTGCTGCTGCTGCATCCACTGCAGCGTCCCTGGCATACAGCAGCAGGGCCGTGCGCGCGCCCTGTGGCCGTTCCGCGACCTGTTCGACTACCCCATCGTTCGCATGTACCCACTCTCCCTGGACGCTGGAGCGTAGGAGTGCCGTGAAGTGACCCGGGAAGCTAAGGCCGATCGCTAGGATGCCATATTGGATATGGGGTTGCCCCCCATCCTGTTCCTTTTTTTGCTGGAACGAGGCCGGGTAGCTGAATGCATCTGCCATCCCTTCCCCCTCTTGGAGTCCTACTCGTACGAGAACGAACATCCCTTTGAGGTGAACTTGCTCCCTGACCGTATGAGTGGTGCATTTTTTGCACTGCTTGCACTCCATTGACTCTGTGTACTCGTGCTCATGAAGTAGAAGGTCCTCCATAGGTTCTTGGACCGGACCGATGGTGAAGTAGGCTACATGTTCCATAGCCAGGCTCTCGCTGCCGCATAGGCAGGTGCGTATCACTCGGCGCTCGTGGTAGAACGGGAGGGAGGCTTCTTTCCCAAGCCCTTCCATCCAGACCTGCGAAGCCTCAATGAGGTCGATGAAGTTGCGCCCACTTTCGTTGATTTGACGGAGAAGCGGATCCACCGCCTCTTTCATCAGGGCGTTTCGCGTAGGGTCGTATAGGGGGGAAGCGTTGGAAACATCGAGGAGGGGTGCAAGGACTTCGTAAAGGGGCAGGCCCTTGAGTAGGCTGAGCCATGTCTCCTTCCCTCCCGGGATGTGAAACGCTGCGGCGCGTCCCATGACTTGTGCAAACGTGATGGCCGCACAGCGTGCCTCGCCATTGGCAATCCCTTTCAGGTGAGGTGGGTGGTCGCTTGACTTTACCATTTTCACAAGCTCTGTCATCAGGACTGTTCTTTTTTGGTTTTTTTTTTTTTTTTTTTCTTCTCTCTTTTTTTTTCGCCCGGCTGGAGGGTGGGGGGCACTTTTTTTTTTAAAAAACGATTTTTTATTTAGACTGTG
>Ga0169931_10012588_pt1 | contig 11703 bp, 7 predicted proteins | sample Kivu_15m_20L_FD_129675 | JGI IMG/M metagenome (GOLD analysis project Ga0169931, IMG submission 129675) | Freshwater microbial communities from Lake Kivu, Western Province, Rwanda to study Microbial Dark Matter (Phase II) - Kivu_15m_20L... | ecosystem: Environmental > Aquatic > Freshwater > Lake ... | reverse complement strand
GATAAAATTTTTTTATGTGACCTCCATATTCTTTCCTACAACTATCTTCGTAATCAGTTACAGATTCTGTATCATTAGATTTCATAGTCATCGAACGTCTTGGACCTTGAAAACTATTACTATCAGCATCATTCGCCCATTTCATCGACGTCATCGAAGTTGTTGGAGCTTGATAATTGCTATAGTTAGTATTTTTCACCCAACTCGTAGCTTTACTCCATTGATCATTGTGTTCATGTCTCAAAAGATGTAAAGCTACGTTTCCTCTGTAGTTAGTTGATGATGATTCATTGATTGAATGAATGTTGCCAAAATATAGATCGCGATACATGAGTAGGAATACACCACAATCGTAATCTCCAATTTGCTGTGGTAGGTTTGAATGAGCTAACAAAGTCCATTGTTGCAAATTTATCTTCCCTCCTGAAACGTCCGACAGATATCTTAGTGTGTTTTGAAGGTAAAAGTTTCCGAGGTTATCGCTATGATATTGCGAGTCAAAACTTTCAATTCTTTTCTTCATGAAGTCAATAACGATTATAAACCAATGACTACCCAAGACATTAGCAGGTATGAATAGAATGTCGAGGTCGAATATTGATTCGGTCTGTAACTTCGAAGCTATGTTACTAGCCCAACCATTAACCATTTCAAAGTCATATCCTCGATATTGTTGACTCATACGATCATCACCTAATAACAATGAAAAAAGCAGGATTGAAGTGCTGAATCTTTAATCCTGAAGCCTTTGTATCTCTGTTTAAAATCAAGTCAAACATATAGGTTATAACCTCATCATCTAGCCATATATCACGCATAAGCTTCACCATAGAACGCAAGCGGAGTCGTTGAAATGACCCATACGTGACAGAACCTGATTCATATAATACCATTTTCTCATATAGACCTTCTGGTCGTTTTAAAGTTGATGTCTCATCAAACTTTCTTTGGAGACGGTCCCAGTCTGAAGAATTGATTGGATGAAAAAAAGAAGATGCAGATACTTCAGACTGGGACTATCCCAGAAGATAGTTTGATGAGGTATCAAATTTAAAAACCAGAAGGGTTATTTGAGACAATGGTATTATATGAATCAGGTTCTAGTGGCTGAAAAAAAGATGATTCAGAATTCATGACTAATAGTGTTACGATGATTTAATTAGGTCACAAGTTGATTGTTTTTACAACTACTGTTTTCGTGTTTCGTAATTCCTTTTGGACTATTTTGTGAGCATCGACAATGCGCGTTGACAATACTAAAATAGTTTGAATGCATATCGCGTTTTTGGCTCAACGCACACACTATTCAACATACATACACATAGAAATGAACCAATGGGATAATTGGCCAGTAATAGCTAATTCATTTATTAGTATAGATACTGGGATGGGTATTGAGAAAGCTCAGGATATAATTAAAGCACGATATATAAGAAATACGACTGAGGTGATTATTAAGAAAGAGAATTGTTACAATACAATGTAAATATGCTGAATTGGATGTGCGTAATTGATAACTAAAAAAGTAACTTCACCAAAAAAACGCAAGCGGAGTCGTTGAAATGTCCCATACGTGATAGAACCTGATTTATATATTACCATTTTCTCATATAGCCATTCTGGTTTTTTAAAATTTGACACTACATCAATATTTCTTCGGAGAAGGTCCCAGTCTAAAGTATCGATTGGACGAAAATAAAGGATGAAGATAAAAGAAGATGCAGAATCTTCAGACTGGGACTGTCCCCGAAGATAGTTTAATGAGGTATCAAATTTAAAAACCAGAGTGGCTTTATGAGAAAATGGTATTATATGAATCAGGTTCTAGTGGTTGAGAGGAAGATAATTCAGAATTCGTGACTAAGAGAATTGTTACATTACAATGTAAATAGGCTGAATTGGATTTGCTTAATCGATAATTAAAAAAGGTTACGAGCTATTTTTCTTAGAATGAGCGTAACAGATGGGCGTTTGTTTAGAATGAATGTAACCGGTATGTCAGTTGATCACCGGTCAGCTTTTATCCAGTGTCGTCTGAATCGGTTATGTTTTTCTGCTGACGTGTAATTACAGGATTTTTGGGCATTGGTTCATAGTGTGAAAAGTACGTAGTCATAGTGGGAATGAGGATTTTTCACACTACGTATGGGTTCACACTATGCGCATAGTGTGAAAAGTAGTCATAATAGTGGGAATGACGTTGCGTTTCACACTGTATGCGTAAGACACCGTACTTGTACAGGAGCAGCTGGCCTAAATAACGCCACCGCCATCCGCCTCATCCAATGCTCTCTCTCGTCTGGGCGTCAGCGGGCTGTCGTATACTGTAAATACTGTAAATAACGTAAGAACTCAATACTGAAAATACCCCTCCCATCCCATCCCACTCCAACGCCGAATAAAGTAATGTCTCTCCCTTTATCTTCAGACGCTAATCAACTTGCGGTGCTCTTAACTACTCTGACCCAACCGAATACGGAAGCGATTCGTCATGCGGAAACCTTGTTAAAGCCTATCTTGAAGGATGCGAGGTCGGTATCACCTTTGGTTGAAGTGTTGGCTGCTCGAGAGGTACAACCCGACGCTGTTCGACACGTGGCAGGGGTATTGCTGCGTAAAAGACTATCTTCGCATTACCAAGAACTACCGCTGGACTTTCGCAATTCAATCAAGGAACAAATATTGGTCATCATGTCGAGTGAACCGAACCGCAGTGTACGCAATGCTGCCGTTGGTGTAGCGGCAGCTCTATGTAAAGCAGACGCATCCTTGCAGGAAACCGAAAGAAACAATAACAATGCCGATACCCCCGTGAATGCTGTCCACAGTGTTATGCCTTGGCCTCAACTTTTCATCTTCTTGTCGGCCGCGTCGCAAGATACCAACATGGATGCAAGAGAGCTTGCTTATCTTTTGCTTGTAGAACTAACGGATACTGTTGCGTCGTATTTGTCACCACAATTCTCTTCCATGGCGCAGCTATTTTATCAATCCTTGACGAGTCCCAACGAAGTGACCAAGGTGAAAATCGCATGCATCAAAGCTTTGGGGACACTTCTGAGTTACCTATCAGATGAAGATACGACAATACAACCCTTTGCAGCGTTGATACCACAGCTGCTTATTGTTTCACGACAATTACAACAAAAGGGTGGAGAAGATGATGTGATTTCTACTGTACTGGATGTGTTGTATGATCTAGCATTTTGTCCAAGTCCGGCAGTTACATCTCATCTACAAGATATTCTACTCTTTGCACTTGGATGTCTTGTCGACACTCAATTGGAAATGAATGTCAGAGACTCGAGCAGTCTTGTCATATCGGCCTTTGCTGAGTCTAAAGCTAAGAGTCTTGGAAAGAATCAACCACTGCTTGCTGCATTATTGGATGCACTCTTTACTATTATTGAAAATAGTAAAGAAAGTGCTGCTGGAGCATTATTTGCCAACAACCCTACGTGGAAAGATGACTTTGACAATCATCGCCAACCAAGTACCGACTCACGAGAATTCAAACATGACGACGGAAATGAGGATAATGATGACGAAGATTATGATGAAGACTCTCCCAATGAGGTGTCTATGGCACAGGGTACTCTTGATATGCTTGCTTGTGAAATTCCGTCTAAATTTATCTTCCAACCCATTATGACCCGAGTTCTTACACGGCTACCATCAGTACATGCACATCATAGAAAAGCAGCCATGGCTTGTCTAGGTGTATCGATAGAGGGCTGCTCTGAACCTATGATTAACCACTTGAAAGATATTTTACCCCATGTCCTTCGGGCTTGCAGTGATCCAGATTCTCAAGTACGAGAATGTGCATCATTCTCGCTTGGTCAACTTAGTGAGCACTGTCAACCAGATATACTTGATCATTCCCATGATATTTTGCCCATTGTCTTTTCTCTTCTCGATGATTCCATCACTGCAGTTCAAGTAACATCGCTTTACGTCTTAGAAATGTTTTGTGAGAAATTAGATCCTGCTAGTGTTCGACCGTATTTAGATTCTCTTGTTCGTAAACTGTGTCATATTCTAGAAACGACTTCAAAACGAAGCTTGCAAGAAATGGCCTTATCGGCTCTCGCTGCCACTGCAGTAGCAGCGGAAGAGGAATTCACCCAGTATATGAATCCAGTCGCAGAGTTGATTGGACGACTCATGACCATTCGCGACGAGAAGATGCATTCATTGAGGGGCCGAGCACTTGAATGTATGGGTCATATGGCTATTGCGGTAGGCAAGGATAGCTTTCGCCCTTACTTCCCTGATACGATGAAATGTGCATGTGAGGGATTGACTTTTGATAATACGGAACTTCATGAATATGCATATGCCCTGTTCTGTAATTTGGCTAAGGTAATGGAAAGTGAATTCAGTCCTTGTTTGGGAGAGCTTATCCCTCATCTTATAGCAGTTGTTAACCAAGATGAATCTGCTTTCGAGACTGTGGAAAAGGATAATCAAGTAAGTATCTCATAATCTTATCGTGTCTGCTTTAGACAGAATCCCAATTTCCTACTATCCTTCTATTTTTGCATTATTTGTAGGAACCAGGCTTAAGTAGTCTCGAAAATGACTCAGATGATGAAGAAGATGGTGACGGCAACGGTAAATACGTATTCAATGTCCGAACGGCTTTGATAGACTCAAAGAAAGGTGCTATTTCAGCCATTGGAGAAATAGGAACGTATTGTGGACCTGCTTTCGTACCCTTCATGGAGGAATCTATGAAAGCATTAACTTCTGCTTCCAATCATTGGCATCCAAGTATCAAATACGCTGTTGCAGAATCGCTACCTTCGTTAGTAATTGCCAGCGTCGCAGCGAATCATAGTGGTAAAGTTCCATGGGTAAAAGGTGATATTTCTGGATCGAGTCCATTGAGTTCTCATACGAATGATGTTACCTTGGCTGTTTTAAGTTTACTTGTACCGATGATGAAATATGAGGACGAGGATGTTGTGGGTAAAGCATGTGAGGGAATACAATCTATCATAGAGCTATGTGGACCGCATGCGCTCGCTATGGTAGTGAATGATTGCCTTGGAAATACACTATTATTGTTAAAAAAAGAAGCACCCTGTCAAGGTACCATCGAAAGTAATGGAATTGATGATGAAGTGGACGATGATCACATGTCTTTCATGTCATCAGTCTGTGATTTGGTAGGCACTTTTGCCAAGGTTATGGGATCTTTCATGGTCCCCTATCTTGCTTCTTTTTTGCAACCACTGGTTACGAATTTCATGAAATCGTCGTGTCCTATAGACGATAGGTCTATGACCATTGGTTGTCTAGGTGAGTTAGCGCAAGAGCTAGGAAAGGGAATCACCGATTACTGGACATCAGTTTTCCTACCCGCGATTGAAACTGGATTGGCAGACGAAGGCATCCACGTCAAACGTAATGCAGCCTTTTGCGCGGGAGTATGTTGTGAACATTTAGGTGATTCAATTAACATGTTCTACCCGAAACTATTACATGCTCTGCATCCACTTTTTTTGATCGATGATGAAAACAGTGACTGGTCAGCGGCTAAAGATAATGCTGCAGCCGCTGTAGCTAGAATGATTATAGCGTGTCCAAATAGTGTTCCTCTTATCCATGTGATGGGACCCTTTCTTAAAGCGTTACCACTCAAAAGTGATACTTCAGAAAATGAAGTCGTTTACAATTGTTTAATGGGTCTTATCTCCATGAACCGACCAGAATTGCAAGGTTACGGACCGGAAATTCAGCGGATTGTCACTGAAGTTCTAAACGATGAAAATAATGACGTCAACGATGACCTTAGAAGTAAATTGAGACTTATCACGGGATCGTTGACATAATTTATTCGATTGAATTAATTATTTATGGTTTGCATTAGTTTAAATATTTTTTACCTTGCTTTAGAGTACGCACACGAACTGCGTCTTTTATGAAAATATGTAGCATGAGTGCAGCAAGAAAGTGATAAGTCTATAAAGGGGTCTTAGTCGTCTTTATGTGCGTGATGGGCCTTTTACAATGGATGTAGGCGAATATGCCTTTCCTAGCTCACCCTGTCGCTTGACTTCTTGTTCGAAGACCATATTAACAGGTTGTTCATTAATTATCAGAGAGCTTGCAGTCGGAATACTTTTTATATACTGAAGATTTAGTATACCAGCTTCTTTTGCAATTAGAATGGGATGAATCTGAGCCACTCGTAAGTGTCCTTCTGGAGAATAGCTGTACAACGAACGTGATGAAGACAATGGAGTGGCAACCGTTGAGGGTTTGGTTGTCACTGAGCCATTCGGTTTCGAGGAGATAGAGAAAGCTTGTTCCAATATCATTTCCGGAATGAAACTATCTTGTATGATTTGCTTGAGTCTTAAAACGTCAGGATGATTTTGATGAAGGAAAGATATATGTCTTTGATTATGTGAAAATGGATGTGCAATAACTGAGTCTGATGAAACGACACTGGAAAGACGAGAAAGCTCTTCCAGAAACTCTCGGCGAACAGGTTCACTCAGATCCGAGTGTAAGGAAATTACATCCATACTTAGTAATATTGCTGCGTAAGCGATGAGACTCGGTTTAAATGAATCTGTATTAGTCAACGAAGAGGATGTGGACGAGCTCGAAAAGGCAAGACCGGGGAGACAAATAATTGCAAGTTCGGCTAGATACCTGGAAAGTTCATGAAGGACATGAAGAACGAGCTCCTTCGAATCACAGTCAAAGGGTGTGTGACGATCTTCATCCTTAGTTTGTAAAGAGATCCTCTTTAATGACCACGATGGAGTGGACGGAATGATCATTAGGAAATAGGATACGAAGCACATAGGTGTCACGGGATTGACTCGCCAATCCAGGGTTTGTAGAACAATTCGCTCCATACGCTCAATGTCATTAGGGTAAAATTGGCCCCTACTCAACTCGACATAGGCACTTAAACGAACGCATCGTCTACGAAATTCTTGAGGGTTGGCGCTTGAGAAATCATCTTCGGTGGTATCAGTACCGTCATGAGTGTGATGCTGACGAATCGAGTCAGCATGAATTTTCATCGCCATGTACAGACATGTCATCGCTGCAAGTTGATACATTCGACTGGATAGATCACTCGTTCCTGGGTACAGACATAGAAATCTATCAAAGTACTCCATGGATATATACACGACTTGACGATCGAATTCAAAATGGTCTACCACACGGTAACACCATTCACATATTTTTGGTCTCCATTGAGAATGTTGTCGTGGCATTTGAAGGAACCGATGTGATCGAGTACTCGAATGTGTACGGTATGATAGCTCTCGTTGAAGCGACGCAAGGAGTTGGGCTTTCAAAAGATTGTCTTGTTGATCACGAACGAAGGAATCCATATCCTTGGATAAATTTGGTTTATGATCGTTCCCAACGAAAGCCTTTTCATGATGATCCAAGGTAGGTTGAACATGCTCGCTTTCGACGATACGTCTCGTCATCAAATCATCGTTTTGAATCATCACATATTGCATATCAATCAAGCATCTAGAAGGTAAAGTAGACTTTGAATGTGAAAGAGGATCATGCGATTCCATTGGAGCTCAGCATCTGTTTTGGACAATCTTCTATTTCTGCAGTGAATGATGTATTAGAAAAAAGGTCGGTACGAATGATTCCAGATGATTCATTACCGGTACACACCACCACACTGTAGGACTGAGACAACTTATTGAAACCGTAATTCAAGATTGGGTCGGAAGATCTAGTTTATAATAGCTTTAGAATTAGCTAGATTTGTAACTAAAGTGCATGGGAGCGCAAATTTACAAGACTATTCGATCATTCAATAACTCTGAGAGTTATACAGTAGCAGTGATTCTTTCTGACAATCAGAAACGACTCCGACGCGAGCGAGTCGGCTGGTTTCTTCACTGACGACGGATGACAGATGAGAGAGATGAGAAAGTACAAAGTACTGTAGGGCTACTGGTACATGAGGCATGAGGCCCTTGTTGCCCACAATAATTCTGAGGGAATAATGAATTACCGTGACGGAAGTTCCGCGAGGATAAAATCAGGCGATCTTAGTAGAACTGTAAAATATTTCAGTTTAGTCTCTGGGTAGTAAGTATCCAATGGAAAAGGCTGCTCATTGTTGGGCTTCAATGAGGTGAGAAATACAATAACAATCCGGTTAGATAATTGACAAATCCATTCCAAACTTATTAAACCTTGGACTGAAATCGTTACTTACTTCATGAGCCCGATGAACCTCACAAATTCCCCCTTCTGGCATTGGCATTTTCGGTATAGACTCGAAGTTTTAGGTTGAAGCCGCTGTGAAAAACCAGACCATGGTCGGAAAGAAGGTGATGACGAGGTGGAAAATCATGAAAGAAAAATATCTAGAATCCGAAGTAAACGAATGACCCCTGACACTAAAAGCGGTATTTGATTACAATATCTCCATCAATATAAAAAAATTTACAAAGAATTTTATTGTTTTATCAAAAGACTCCTTGTTGAAAACTAATTTACTATTCTTTACCTTTATTTAGCTAAGGTTTATAATCTATTCTAATGAAACTCTGACTGTAGTTGTAGGAATGTTAAGACGATACAAGGATACGAAGCACTTGGGTATCACTGGTTAAAAATAACAATATGGGATCTCAATAAGCATTTACTCCAAACTCCCAATATCATTAGGGCAGATATCAATACTTGTGCTGTAAAATTTCCTCGATGCATGCCGCAGGAGGTCAATTTATATCCATTTCTATCTTATTAATCGTTTAAGACCATCATTATTTCTTTCCTTCTGTAATATCTTTTTCAGAAAATTTCTTTTCCTATGTATGTTTTGCGGATATTTATCCCTTTCGATCTCTCCTACTTCTATGTTTCTTGGAGAACGTAACGAGTAAATAACATCCTATGAGATTTTTTAATTCATTTTCAGCATCATTTTCTTTGTTATTGGTTTCATTATTATCATTTCATCATCACCATGTCACGTGAACTCACAACAGCGAATGACGAAATACATCGAAAGATCATCATAAATCCTCACATGATTTTTGAAATAATTAGACTCGAAAGATACTACTACTAATGTTAAATGCTATAGCTTGACTGGAAACACTCAATCTATTCCCTGAAGATAAATGCCCTACTCCATGTATCTCTGTTCATGAATTTAAGTAACTCAATTATTGAAGTTCAAATATTTGTGGATAATCTCTTTTTCTTACCATTGCTAATAGCTACCTTAGATGAGCAAATATAGGTTCTCTAGAACTCAGGGTATAAGTATAGATTCTATTAGAATTATCCCTTAAACTACTGTATGAGATATAAAGCTCACGAAACAGTTGATATATAAAAACAAAGATTACCATCCCATCTACATTTTTTTTATTCTTCGTGCCACCGGTCACCGATACTATAATAACCGAATCATTTTTGTTTTCTTTTCCACCTATGACTCAAATGATTCCTCGCAGATAGGATTCGCTAATCGCAATTGCAACATATCATTATCACTATCTTCAAACTCCGATGACTCGTTGGATCGAACTGATAGAGTCTTAATGTCTTGTCTCGCAAAAAGTAAGTCACGGAAAACCGTGTGATCATTCGTTATCAAACCTTGATCAAAGCTTTCTTCACTACTAGGAGCTTCTATACTTGTGTTTAAATTGATGTCAGTGGAATTGAAAAAAATCATGGGATGCTGCTCCCTTTGGGTATGTGAGAGCTCAACCTTGTCGCAATGTGGTTGTCCGACCAGAGGCATGTTGGATGTCGAATCTGAAACGATTGTAGTTAAAGTTGTTTGAGACACTCTTCGTTTGAGATCCATTTCCATGGCGTTCACCCAGCCCCAACATCCCTTGTCCTTGTGTTCTGTAGTACCCAAAAGGTTATTACTAGCGTTGGATGATGGCGTGTTGACAAGTGGTTGCAAAGGTTTTCTACTCTTCAAAGGTGTGATTGTCGGTTGTTTCATGATATCAGCAGATGGTTTTACTGAGTAAACATGGTTCTCGTCGTTACTGAACATCGATGATGAGGTCGGTGGTGATTGATTGGTGTATATATTATTGGGCATGGCGTTTCGATCGCAAGTACTACGTCAATAAAAAGATTTCAATGATTGTAAATGAGCGTACACAGGGTATGTATCGTGTATCTGCATAAAGGCAAAAGGAACCGCACAAAACACACAGAGTGTCTCAGCAAAACAACGGTTCTATTCTGCGTACAGCAGCTGTACTCTGTTTCTACCGTAGGACCAACGCTCTGTTGTACCTTGTCCTACACATCAAACGGAAAAATGAAAAATATTACCTATGACGCCGACACTGATGAAACGAGCCGAGACAAACTATCGACAGAGCAGGAATCCATCAATCAGATGAGCTTTTTATACGTAGCCAAGAATGTATTGTTAGTAGAAAATTACTGTTTTCCAGCGCCGATTTGGTCGAAGTGAAGTTGAGAGAATTGAGGATTCAGATGAAGTTGAGAGATGAAGCCGTGATCCATCTTTAAATGCCGCCCGTTCCCTAATCTGATCATCAATCTACGCTCTCTTCAAATGATCGATCATTGTTGTGAATTGCTGTGTTCATCCTTTATAACGACGCCGTGAAAAACAAAGTGTTTGTGTGGTACGAATCAGGCACATCCACGGCTTTATTTCATACTTTTATCTAAATCGCATATCATCGGGTTCACATACACGTCCCAATGACAACAGAATTCCTCCAAACCACCCGCATCTTATGTAGATATCTGTCATGGTACAAGTGACAGGTATACAAAACCGATGACACTCTTGCTGTCTTGATGAAAGATTGGAGACTCCAATTATTTAGAACTTAGCAGGAGGACACACGTACAACTGAAGAAGCAACCAATTCATAACGCATCGAGATTGGTTGCTGAAAATTCATTCAGAGGTTTGAGACAATACTCCAAAAGCTCAAGCAGTGACGTCTTACCATGCTTGAAAATAGTATCAATTGTATAGCTGGATGAACTAGTCAAAGCTTGCTCTGATACCAAAACATTATCCATGGAAAGCAAACGAAAGGCCAATGATTCTTTGTGTAATGATTAACGTCGATCTATAGAAGAGAATCGTAGAAAGGCTTGATTCTTGCGACAAGTGCGGGAGAAAGATCGTTAACCTGTAAAACGAATGCATAAAATAAATATCATCTGTTACAATTTTTTTAAAATCCTCGTCCTGTTTCATTTCCATCTGTTCCCCCCATTCCAAGCTTGCTTACTGCGTTGTAGAATACCATTAACAATTTTATTGTTTTACAGAGGAAAACAAGTTTACTGAACAACGACTATGAGTATATAAATATTGGATCTCATCGCATGTTAATTTGTAATTATCATTAAGTAAATTATACAGGTCGTTGAATATGATAAAGCAAACAAAAGAAGACTCAAATGCACGATAAGGAACCATTCACTTAATTATGCCAAATGAGCACTCTTGGTTGTATTGAGTATTGAATGGCATCATGCAGATAGGGTTTTAGGTGAATCGTGATCATGATCAAAACGCGCACATGATAGACAAAAGAACTAGCGAAGGAATACAGTACTCATCTAGTACGTGTAGTACCTAAGCTAAATGTTTACTCTCTATCTACCTTATCGTATTACTCGTATGCATGTTATATTGTACTGATACTTGATTGTTCTGTT
>Ga0169931_10012587_pt1 | contig 11703 bp, 8 predicted proteins | sample Kivu_15m_20L_FD_129675 | JGI IMG/M metagenome (GOLD analysis project Ga0169931, IMG submission 129675) | Freshwater microbial communities from Lake Kivu, Western Province, Rwanda to study Microbial Dark Matter (Phase II) - Kivu_15m_20L... | ecosystem: Environmental > Aquatic > Freshwater > Lake ... | reverse complement strand
TTGGAGGAAGGCACAACCGCACCAGAGATGATGTTGTTGCCGTACATCAGGGAGCCAGCGACGGGCTCACGAATGCCGTCGATGTCGACGGGGGGAGCGGCGATGAAGGCAATCACGAAGCAAACGGTTGCGGTTAGCAGGGTGGGGATCATCAGCACGCCGAACCAGCCAATATAGAGGCGGTTTTCGGTGCTGGTAATCCACTGACAAAACCGCTCCCATGCTCCCGCATTTTCGCGGGCACGAAGGGTAGTAGTCATAGTAAAAGTGCCAATGAATAACAGGGATGATGGATGAATAAAACTACTCATCCCCATGCAGTGTAAAGTTTCTCTTGGACAGAGAAAATCGCGAGCAAAGAAAGTTTATTTCGTTGTACAAAAGTAAATGGATTAGCCCGGTGGCCAGCCCAGGCTGCGTCCCCCCAGCAGGTGTAGGTGCAGGTGGTAAACCGTCTGGCCGCCGTCATGGCCGGTATTGATGACCACCCGATAGCCGTTCTCCGCGAGGCCAGCTTGATCGGCAATCTCCTTAACAGTTAGCAATAAATGCCCCAATAGTTCTTTGTCGTTGGGGGTGGCGTCAGAGAGTTTGGGAATCGGCTGCTTAGGAATCACCAGAATGTGGGTCGGGGCCTGGGGGTTAACGTCGGTGAAGGCCAGACACAGATCATCCTCATAGACCACGTTAGCCGGAATTTCTTTGCGGATAATTTTGCCAAAGATGGTGTCGCCACTCATGGGAAAACTTGCCCTATAAAGACGTTGCTATTGTCCCATTAATCGCCGGGGTACTGGGCCAGGCGCGATCGCAAAAGATGGCTGGGAAAGTGGATGCCCCCCGCAGAGGCGGAGAGCCTGTGCTCTGGTGGAGGAATCAAAATACTCCTTGCACCGAATCTGAAGGCCCATCATCGGGGCTACCATCAGGGCCAAAATAGCGAGGGACAAAGCTGCCGTGCAGGCCGTAGGGCACATGGTGGGGCAGCTTGAGCCGAGAAACGGGGCCAGCGGTAATGTCTTTACCCTCTAAAATCACCAGGTCAGAGCAGCGGCGCTCGGCATTGTACATCAACACCAGCACCCAGCCATCGTCCTCGCCTTGGCCCTGGGGGCGGGGTACAAACAGAGGCTCGCCCATGAACCCGCGCGGGGCTGCGCTCCACAGGTCGGTGTTGCCTGTGTGGGTGTCGAGCTTGAGGAGGGCCTGGAGGGGGGCATTGCCTTCAGGGGCGTGGGCGGTGCCAATAAAGAGATGACGGTAGGGCCGCCCCACCACGTTAGGGTGCAGGGTGGGAAACTCGACGCAGCGGGTGAGCAGCTTGGTGATCGCGGCTGTGTCTGCGTCGATATCGAGACTAAAGCGCCACAGCTGCCCGGCGGGAACACGGTCGAAGTCCACCTCGCGGAAATCGCGGCTGCCCTCCAGGGAGGGGAAGCTGTCGTAGCAGATCGAGTCGACTACCACGTGACCGTCTTGCTCAAAGGCATTGGCGTGGTGAAACACAAAGCAGGGTTCGGTCTCGATCACCTGCATGGGGTCGCCATTGCGGGGAATGATCAGAATTTTGGTGGGCTGCTTGGGGTCATAGCGAATGCATTCTGCGGCCCCCTTGAACCCCAGCAAAAACGGCAGTGGCCCAAAGCTGACTGGATTTTGGAAAAAGATGGCGTAGTTGGGGGTGAGGGCAAAGTCGTGGATAAAGGCAAAGCCAGGAATGGTGTGGCTGTGCTGACTGAGGGCATGGCCCTGGAGATCTAGCTCGTAGAGGGTGATGGTGCTAGAAAGTCCAGCTTTAACCGAGAAGCCGACTAGGCGCTGCTCGCCGTGGTGTCCGGGGTCGATGCGAGGGTGGGCGGTGAAGGATCCACCGGGGGCAATCAGCCCATTCAGGTAGTCTAGGCCGAGGGTCTCTAGGGTAGACGGATCGAGGCGGTGGGGTTCGGCGGCCTCCCACAGAGCTAGCAGTTTATCGGCCCAGTAGACAATATGGGTGTTGGCAATATTCTTGAGTTTGAGGTCAAACAGGTTGGCTAAGGGGCCGCCGGGCTTTTGGGTGCCAAAGACGCCGCGATAGAGGGGCTTTTGGGCCTGCTGCTCGGCCAGATAGCCCGCCGTGCGCACAAAGCGATTGCGAAAGTAGGCCTGCCCATCTCGCAGGGCGATGCTGCTGATCATGCCGTCGCCATCAAAGGGGTGCTTGACAGGGTGACCGTGGGTATCGAGTAGGCCGGGGCCATTGCGAAACAGTGTGCCTTCTAGCTCTGGAGGGATGGTGCCCTCCAGGTCGGTCACCCAGTAGCTGTGCTCGTTGGGCTGGGAGCGAAAACCGCTGCTCCAGTCATCTCGGGAGTAGGTGGCGGCGGTGGGACGGGGTTGAGTGGCAGTCATGGTAGTGGGGTGCGGGTGGGTGCCCGGTGGCGTGAGCCCCCGGATTTGGGAAAGAATCAATCGAGGTCGCCGACGGGGACGGGATGTTCGGCGATGGTGGGGGCGAAGAGTGTCGTGGATACCGTCGCCATTTCGGCGGGGGGCAGCGGCGCTGATTCGTAGTCTTCAGACCCCTGGGAGCAGGTGGTGGGCAGCAAAAACAGCAGGGGTAGGGGCAACAGGGTGGTGAGGTTGGTAATCAGCACCAGCTGCCACAGATGGTCAAAGTTGGTTTCGGTGACGCCGAGCCACTGGGTCAGCACCGCCCCCATTTCGTGGGAGAGGAGCCCGGCCAGATTGACGACCGACATCAGCAGGGCAAACAGGGTGGCCTCTACGCCGGGGGGGCAGAGGCGGGCCGACAGCACCAGCACCGGCATGAAGGCAATTTCGCCCATGACGGTGAGCACCAGGCTATCGCCCAGGCTAAACCACTCGTCGCCAATGCCCAGACTCCGGTTGGTGTGGGTGACCAACAGCAGCATGGTCATGCCTAGCCCGCTAGAGAGCACCGTGGACCAGGCAAAAATGGTGCGAAAGGGCACGGTGCGCAAAAACCGCTGAAATACCCAAATGCCCAGCAGGGCCGCCAGGCTAGTCACCAGCCGCACCCGACCCAAAAACTCGGGCTGAAAGCCCAGATCGTTGGTGGTAAAGAAAAAGAAGGCGGCATCGGCGGTGGGGGTGGCCTGCCAAAGAAAGAGAAATAGCGCTGGCATCCAGATCGCTCGCTGGCGAAGGGCTTGCCAAAGCTGTTTGACCTGGGTATTGACGACCACCCAACTGGGGGACTCGATCGGGTCTTCGGCAATGAGCACCGCCACTAGGGACACAATCAGTGGAAAGGTGGCGGTAATGCCGAATATGGTACGGGTGCTGACGTGCTGTAGCAGTGCCCCGCCCAGGTAGGCGGTGAGAACGCCGCCCACCGCCGAGGTGCCCCAGGCCAAGGATTGCAGCGTGCCAGCGTTGCCCAAGGACTCGCCCCTGGCCCGCTCGACCACCAACGAATCGACAATCACATCGCTGACGGCTACGGAGAGGGAGCTGAGGGTAATGGCGGCGATCGCCCCCCAACTCGACTGCACCACCGTCGCCAGGGCCAGCCAGGCCCCGGCCCCCAGCAGTCCCGAAAGAATGAGATAGGGCCGCCGCCGGTAGCCAAAAATTGGCAACCCATCGGACAGCAGACCAAACAGGGGCTTGATCGTCCAGGGCAGCGTCGCAATACCCGTGAAGGCCGCCACCGCCGCTGGGGTGAGGCCCAGGTCATCCTTCAAAAAAAAGCTGACCGCCAGCCGCGCCAGGCTCAAAATGCCCTGGACAAAGTACACCAGCAAAATGGCCGCGAGTTCTGAGGTCAGGGGCTGGCCAAGCAGAATCCGAGTCTCGACAAAACCTTTGATGCCGCTGGAGGAGGAGGGGGATGGGGAGGGGGAAGAAACCGTCATGCCGTAGTGTATTGTCTCGGGTATTGTCTCGGGTATTGTCTCGGGGCGTCTTGCGGGGGCCGTTGCCTGGGAAAGTAGGTGTCCTGGGGAATTGCCCTGGGAATTTGTTAAGAAATGTCAATAGCTTTCCCATCATAACCCGCTGGCTGGGGAAGGGAAGGGCTAGGGCTTTTCTAGGGGAATTCGGATCCTGATTTTGAGATCTGAATCAGGCCAGGTCGTTGATCAGGCGCTCTCTGGCTTTTCAAATACCCCTTTACCCCGGTGGGTGGGGCGGTGTTGCCTGGGAGACCGGAGGGTAATGGGCAAAATTACCTAGGAGTTTGACCCGATTGGCATCATTTTGGAAGGCGTGAAAGGGCCGATATTTGGCAGAATCTAGCTGTTTGGGGCTGGTATTGCCCCTGGGACGGGTTGAAGCTTTGCCATTGACTCCTCTGACGAATGCTGCAATAGTTGAGCGTAATTCTTGGCTACTCACCAAATCTGGGTTAATCAACGGGTTTTGCGATATAGCGCACTCCTGTTTTCCCTATGGATTTGGTATGTTTGCCTAGCCTTCAGTTCTTTGCCTCCCCCGCCAAACGATGCAGTATTCAGCCAAGCTTCTTGTTGCCGCACTGTTTGCCCTTAGTCCCGCAGTCCATCCCGACGTGAGGGCCGTTGCCCTGGCGCAGGTGGCGCAGGTGATGCAAACCCCTGTGTTTTCCTTGCCCGAAACGGTGCCGTCTGGAACGACCCTATCAGTGCAAAGCTCTCCTAACCTGGGGGTCGCCGTCCAGGCTCTGCAGCAAGACTTTGAGGCCGCCTACGAGGGCACAACGGTCGGCGTTGAGATCGCCAGCAGCGACGATGCCCTCAAGGCGTTGGTCGATAATGAAGCTGATCTGGCGGCCATTGGTCGTCCCCTAACCCAGGCAGAGCAGGCAGAGGGCCTGACCACGGTGCCCCTAGAGCGGGCCAAGATTGCTGTGATTATTGGCCCCGACAACCCCTTCACCGGCAACCTGACCTTTGCTCAGTTTGCGGCCATCTTTCGGGGCGAAATTACCGATTGGTCTCAGGTGGGTGGCCCGCCGGGCCCCATTCGCTTTGTCGATCGGCCTGAGATCAGTGATACCCGTCGATCGCTGAGCCAGTACGATGTGTTTCGTACTGCCCCCTTTGAAACTGGGGCTACCGCTGACCCCGTGGCCGAAGACGATACGGCCATGGTGATTCAGGCCTTGGGCCGCGACGGCATTAGCTATGCGATCGCCTCCCACGTGCTCGATCAGCCAGGGGTGAAAATTGTGCCCATGCACCAGACCCTGCCCGATGATCCCCGGTATCCCTATTCTCAGCCCCGCTATTTTGTCTATAAGGGTGAGCCTAGCCCGGCGGTGGCCGCCTTCTTGGGCTACGCCACGGCACCGGCCGGTCTAGCGGTGATAGCGGCGGCCAACGGTGCTGAAGTGGAGGCCATTGCTGATGCGATCGTATCCCCAGCTCCCACCCCCACTGCGACGCCAGGAGCGGCTGCGACACCAGGGGCGACGGCGCCCCCCGTTCCAGCCGTGCCCGTTGACCCCGCCGTGACCCCTGCTCCCGCTGAAACGGGCGCTCGCGGTGGCTTTGCCTGGTGGTGGCTACTGCCCCTGGCGGCTCTGTTGGGGGGCCTGGGCTGGCTATTGACACGGGGTAGGTCGGCTCCGATCGCCGCCGCCCCAATCGCCCCGCCGCCGCCCCTTGAGCCTCCTGTGGCCCCGCCGGTAGCTGTGACCCCGCCGCCGGTAGTTCCCCCGGTCGTGCCACCAGTTGTCATGGAGCCGCCAGTTGCCGAGGTCATCCCGGAACCCGTTGTTGTCCCCCCAGAGCCAGACATTATTACCGTAGAGGAGGTTTCCCCTCCGGTTGCACTGGTGGTTGCACCGCCCGAGCCGCCGCCGGTTCCCCTGCCCGCGATCGCCATGGGTCTCGGGGCCGCTGGCTTGGCCACTGGGGTGGCCGCATCCCTGGCCAGCACAGAAGATCAGACCGCTGTGGAAGCCAGTAAATTCAACGTCGTTGGCCACCCCGCCGATGGCGATTTAGACCTCTCAACCCTCGACGATGGCCTGCCCCCCCTGCCCGATGGCTACGGGGATAGCCGCATTGTACTGATGGCTCGCGACCCCCAGTGGGCCTACGCCTACTGGGATACCCCCGACAGCCATAAGGCCCAACTACGCCGCCAGGGGGGCGAACATCTGGCCCTACGGCTCTACGATGTCACCGGCATTGACCTCGACGACAAGGCCCCCCATAGCCTGCAACAGTTTAGCTGTGACGAGCTGGCGCGGGAGTGGTACATGCAGATTCCGGTCAGCGATCGCGACTATCAGGTCGAGATCGGCTACCTGGCGGGCGATGGCCGCTGGCTGGTGCTGGCCCGCTCCAACACCATTCGTATTCCCCCCGTCTACCCCTCCAATTGGACAGAGGATCACTTCCTCACCGTGACCTGGGACGAAAATCTGCGGGGTAAGACCATCATGACCCTGGCAGATCCCTTTCACCCCGATGCCGGTGCCGGTCTCCATGAGCAGCTCTATGCCCTGGCCCAGGAGGGTGAAGCGCTACGCGTCGACGGGTCTCTGTTTGGCTCCATGCCCCATGTTGCTGGTTCTATGGCACCGCCCGTCAGCTCGTTTATGTTTCCCTCCGGGGCTGGTCTGGGCGCGGCGGATATGGGGCCAGGGCTGACCATGTCCGGGGTTTCTGGCTTGACGATGTCGGGGGTTGGCCTCTCTGGGCTGACGATGTCGGGAGTAGGCTTCTCTGGGTTAACAATGTCAGGCATGGGCCTCTCCGGGTTAACAATGTCAGGCATGGGCCTCTCCGGGTTAACAATGTCAGGCATGGGCCTCTCCGGGTTAACAATGTCAGGCATGGGCCTCTCTGGGCTGACGATGTCGGGAGTGGGTTTTGGGGCCTCTATGCCACCCCTGCGGCCTCGCCAGTTTTGGCTGGTTGCTGATGCCGAGCTGATTGTCTACGGGGCCACCGAGCCCGATGCCACCGTGACCATAGCGGGTAACCCCATTCAGCTCACTGAAGAGGGCACTTTCCGGTTCCAAATCTCTTTCCAGGATGGCACTGTCGAGTACCCGATCATGGCTGTGGCGGCTGATGGCGAGCAGAGCCGCAATGTGCACATGACCTTTGAGCGGCAAACGCCCAGTCGCAATACTAATACGAAGGAAGAGGCGCAGGATGAATGGCCGAATGTGTAGTGACTTCTGAAGGCCTAACCGCTTGTCAGCCTCGTTCGACCATGCTGTTACTCAAAAACTTCTGGGGACTTTGCAGTCTGAGACGGATGCGGATGGTCATCATACTAGAAGTGGCTGTCATTGAAAGTCCCACCGCATTCGTTCCAGGACGCGGGCAGTAGCATAGTTAGCTGTCATGACATCGGTCTTAGAGTGTTCCAACTAAATACTGATCCAGAGTCTCACCGCGACCGGCCCAACGGGCCGAGTTCGCGTGAGGTAATCGATGCATAGGCGTGACGCTTTAAAGCTACTGGGTTTGCTGCTACTGGGCAGTAGCAGTAGCACGTATTGTGGAGGCTCAGGCTCAGGAACAAGTATGTCGAGCAAGAGGCAAACTGTCGTGATTGGTGCCGGGCTTGCGGGTCTTTCGGCGGCAAGGGAATTGAGGAAAAACGGACACGAGGTAGTTGTCTTGGAAGCCCGTGATCGGGTTGGCGGGCGTATTTGGACGAGTAGCAAATGGGCAGACTGGCCTCTTGATCTTGGCGCAACCTGGATACATGGTGTGCGGGGCAACCCCATTACTGATTTGGCGGATGAAATACAGGCCAGTCGCCTGGTGACGAGCTATGACAGATCGGCTACTTACAACACAAACGGTCAGGTGCTCACTGACGCCGAAGAAGCACGTTTGGAAAACATGAGAAAGCAGGTTCGCAGAGCTTTGCGAAATGCTCAGAATCGGGATGCTGATGTTTCGGTGCGGCAAGCCGTAGCTTCACTCACGCAGCCGTTGCCGTCATCCTCGGAAGCAACTCGTTTTCTTGGCTTCGTTTTAAGCAGTGAGATCGAGCAGGAGTATGCGGGTAGTGTCAATCGCCTTTCCGCCCACTGGTATGACAGTGCGGAGCAATTCGACGGTGATGATGCCTTGTTTGTTCGGGGTTTTGAGGCGATCACCGACCATTTGGCAACTGATAGTCGGATAGAGCTTTCGCAGGTGGTCAAAGAAATCCATTGGGGGCAGCCCGAGGTACGGGTGATAACGGAGAGAACGGAGTTCGTTGCCGACCATGTTGTTGTCACGTTACCGCTCGGTGTATTGCAAAGCAATAGTGTCTGGTTTACGCCTGAATTACCTCGCGAGAAGCGTAATGCCATTGCAAAGCTTGGTATGGGAGTATTAAACAAATGCTATCTGCGCTTCAACCAGGCTTTTTGGTCCCATGACGTAGATTGGTTGGAGTATATTTCGGCCCACCATGGCGAATGGACTGAATGGGTGAGCTTCAAGCGAGTGGCCCATATGCCCATATTGCTGGGTTTTAATGCTGCCGACCGGGGTCTGGAAATTGAGGCTTGGTCTGATCAGCAGATTGTTGCAAGCGCCATGGAAACGTTGAGAACTATTTTTGGAGCTGATATCCTCCAGCCTATCGATTACCAGATTACGCGCTGGGCAATTGACCCGTTTGCGCGTGGGTCTTACTCTTACAACGCGCTGGGCTCCACACCACAAATGCGTAACACGCTGGCCAGGCCACTCAATGCAAGGCTATTTTTTGCAGGAGAGGCGTCTCATCAAGATTATTTCGGGACAGCTCACGGGGCATATCTGTCTGGCCTGCGTGTAGCCAAGGATGTCCTGTCGACATGATTGGTTACCGCCCAACCACGGGCTGTAGCTGGCGACCTCCGGGCCGCAGGAGCTGAGCCGGGATACGCTGGCTACATCACTCGCCCTGAGGCCCCGCGCGGCAGGTATTCGCCCATGCCCGATCGCCCCAGCCACTGCTCCCCATCCACAATGCATTGGCCGCGTAGAAACACCTTCTTCACCTTGCCAACCACCTCGCGCCCCTCAAACAGAGAGTAGTCCACCAGGGAATGGTGGGTGCTGGCGCTGAGGGTATGGGCTTCGTTGGGGTCAAACAGCACCAGATCGGCGTCGCTCCCCACCGCGATCGTGCCCTTGCGGGGAAACAGGCCAAACATCTTGGCCGGGGCGGTGGCGGTCAGCTGCACAAAGCGGTTCAGGTTGATGCGCCCCGCCCTCACCCCGCCGTCGTAGAGCAGGGTCAGGCGCAGCTCGACCCCAGGGGCACCGTTGGGAATGCGGTTAAAGTTTTCGCGGCCCACCTGTTTTGACTTCAGCAGGCCCAGGGGATTTTCATTCATGCAGAAGGGGCAGTGGTCCGTGGCGACCAGCTGCAAATCGTCGAATTGTAGACCACGCCAGAGGGCATGCTGGCAGTCGTGGTCGCGTAGGGGCGGCGTCATCACCACCTTGGCCGCCTCAAAACCGGGGGCGTCGTACTCCGACTCGTCCAGAAACAGATAGTGAGGACAGGTCTCCGCAAAGGCATGGATACCGCGATCGCGCGCTTCCACCACCGCCTCCAGGGCTTCCTTCGCTGACAGGTGCACAATGTACACCGGCACCTCCGCCAGCTCCGCGATGCGAATCACCCGGTGGGCTGCTTCCCCCTCCATGAGGCGCGGGCGAGTGAGCTGGTGATACTTCGGTGACGTATTGCCCTGCTCCAGGGCTTCTTCGATCAACGCCTGAATCACCACGCCGTTTTCGGCGTGGAGGTTGACCATGCCGCCATGATCGCCCGTGCGCCGCATGGTCTTGAAAATGGCCGCATCGTCAACCATCAGCACGCCGGGGTAAGCCATGTAGAGCTTAAAGCTAGACACCCCGTCGTGGTTAATTAAGTCAGGCAGCTCGGCCAACGACGCTGGATTGACGTCGGTGAGAATAATGTGAAAGGCGTAATCGACACAGCACTGGGGCTCTGCCGCCGCCAATCGCCGGTCTAGGGCCGCCTTAGGACTGTCACGGTGAAACTGCTGGGCAAAGTCGATGATGGTGGTGGTGCCCCCAAAGGCCGCCGACCGGGTGCCCGTTTCGAAGGTATCGCAGGTGTAAATGTCGTTGCCCATGGGGGTTTCCATGTGCACATGGGCATCGATGCCACCGGGCAACACCAGCAGCCCGGTGGCATCGTGGCACTCAGCATCGTCTACCGAAAGGTGACGGCCAATGGCCTCAATGCGACCATCTTGGATCAAAATGTCGCCCTGGTAGTCGTCTACCGCCGTGACAATGCGACCACCCTGAATGAGTACCGTAGCCATAGCCAGCCCCCAGAAACGAAATAGCTAAACGAAACGGCTGTGCGAAACGGCTGGCCAAATTGGCCGAGCCGATTTTCCCCAACGGGGGCGCAGCGTTGCTATGACTATAGTGAGGGTCTGGGGTCTTGCCCATTAAATAAATATGCAGCCCTAGCTGCGATAGTGCAGCTCCTCCAGCCAGGTGCAGAGCTCATCGGCCGAAGCATGGTCGATGGACAGTTGGCTCATGGGGTCGTAGGCATTCCATAGGGGGTGGCCAGAGGCGTTGGTAGCTGGCCACACTCGGGGCTCGGAGGTGGCGTCTAGGTAGTTGAGGACGGCTTGCCAGACGGAACCCAATTTGGCCACTCGGCTAGGGAGGTTTCCGGACGTATGGATGGGCCAGTAGCAAGTATTCACGGTAGATCTCCTTTTGCGTCAAAGGCTTTTTGCCTATAAATTCAGAATATATTTCTGTATCTAAAATTACAAAAGCTTTCTGTCATGGTAGGTATGAATCATTCTCATGGAAAGATCAATCATGGGTCGATGCCGTTGAGCAGGTTCGAGCCAACCACTGGTCCTTGGTCTTTGCCCCCTCTGGACTGGCGGCCATTGCCATGGCGGAAGCCAACTATCAGTCCATTTTGCCGCTGCTGGGTACTCCCAACCAAAAATCTGTGCTGGTGGTGCGCCACGACAGCACGGTTCAAGTCCTGGGGGATCTGGCTAACCAAACCATTGCCCTGGGGGAGGCGGGGTCGGCCACGGGCTACTATCTGCCCCTCTACGATCTCTATGGCCTGACCTTGCAGAAAGTTGAATTTGCCCCCACCCCCGCTACGGCCTTAGAGTGGGTGGCCAATGGTCGAGTGGCGGCTGGGGCGATGGCAGAAGACGACTTCCAGCAGTACCGTAAGACGCTGGAGGAGGGAACCTTTCGCATCTTGCACACCAGCCGCCCTGTCCCTCCTGGAGCCGTCTTAATTAGCCCCGCCGTCGATCGCAATCAGCAGCAGTACATTGAGCTGGCGATGCTGAATGCTCCACCCACCCTGACCTCTGATGCGGGCTATGTTCCCAATGCGGCCCCGCCCGACTTAACCCAGCTGATCGCACTGGTCGAGAAAGTGCGACCCCTGGAAGCTCGGGTGAAAGAGCAGCCCGCCGTAAGCTGTTATGCATTCAGACTGCACTAGTACAGTCGCCATGAGAGCCTTTTAGCAAGGGCCTTGCAGAAGTCAGTATGCAATTTAGATGCTCAACAGCTTACTGACCATCGAAGTAGACACGGAAAAGGCTCTGCCGCCAGGCAATTAGGAGATAGCTGATAGCCAAGATAAACCTCGTCTAGCTTGAAACCCAGAGTTTACCCTCACCCTAAATCCCTCTCCCTGGGAGAGGGACTTTGAAGTCTTTTCCGGCTCCCCGTCTCCTCTGGAGACGCTTCGCGAACGCCCTTT
>Ga0169931_10012586_pt1 | contig 11703 bp, 8 predicted proteins | sample Kivu_15m_20L_FD_129675 | JGI IMG/M metagenome (GOLD analysis project Ga0169931, IMG submission 129675) | Freshwater microbial communities from Lake Kivu, Western Province, Rwanda to study Microbial Dark Matter (Phase II) - Kivu_15m_20L... | ecosystem: Environmental > Aquatic > Freshwater > Lake ... | reverse complement strand
AGGATAGATATCAAGAATTTTAAAAATGTTAAGTAAAATTCGAAAATCTCTTAAAGAAAATTAAATATACATATTAAGTCTATATTGACCAACTTATTGCCAACAAAAGTATATTAAATTGAATATTATATAGATAAAATAATTTAATTATGGATATCATACTTATGGATCAGAATCAATATCTGAAGAAGAATCGAGCATATATTAAACCATTTCTTGATGTTTGATTCTTTTTGCAATCTCATTTTGTATTGCTAGCTTTATTTTAATCAATGATTAATTGGCTTAATTAAAGGCTTCATCATCTTATTATTGTTAAATTTTCATTCTTTGCTAAGGAACATTTAGATGTAGTCCATTTCCTCTAGGCCTCCAAAAGACAATATTGACTAATTGATGTTAGAAAAATTTTGTATCAAACTTCATATATCTTACTACATTTTTTAAGGTATGTGCATAGTACATCATATCAGATAACTTATATTTTATAGTAAATTCTTCTATTTTATGGCGTGAATAGAACTGCTTCAGTAATTATCTTTTTTATCCAAGGGTTTTATCAATGATGGCAGTTCTAGATTTTTCAATTAAATATGATTTTGAGCCTAATTGACTATGTTGATTATTTAAAATTATGCCCCATGTAACTAAATATTGTTTTAGTTCATCCATTTCTTCTTTTGAATCAAATCTTATATACTCAGCGTTCTTATCATCACAAAATCTAAATATTTCATACATCTTTCTTACATCTGTCAAATTTCCATATCGATTTAAAAAATTGTGTGTAAGTAAACTATATTATAAATGATTTACTCAAGAAATGTGTTAAATGGTATATGAGATTTTTAAAAAAGTTAGAAAGGCTTAAAATAAAATTTTGGATCGTATTTTTCAAGCTATTATTTTGTATAATAGCGGCTTATTTGATTATTTTTTCCTTATTTTTTATACTGATCAAAATTGATATTATATCTTTTTCCATATAGAAATTTTCCTAAGGTATGAAAAATATCGAGTTTTTATAGTTATGGTTCATCTTTTTCAGCTTTTATTGAAGTTTGAAAGAAATTACCAAATCCAAATTTCTTAATTTGAGGCTTTTTTTTAATAAGATTGCCGTCTTAATCATAAAACTGAACTTCATATTCTTATTTCGCTATTTTTGGAGCATATTTAGCTAAATTCTAAGTTTTTTTAAGAAACATTAAATTTTTAGCTTTTCTGGCATCTCCAGAGCTTAAGGCTATAATATTATCTATCAAAGTGGCATTTTCTACCATATTAGCATTCTTATCTTTTAAAAAAGCATATTCATAATTGTTTGAAATGACATTATTTATAATAATTTTCATTTTTGTTTGAGTATAGGCTTTCATCTTCATGACTGATATATTTTTTAGTTTTGATAAACATGATAAACTGGATCCTTAATTCAATATATAGAAAGGGTTATATATCTATGAATTTAGGATAAAGACATATTTATTTCTATTCCATTTCACATTTTCTAAAATCTTATACGCGTTTAATCTAAAATGACGAACTTAAGCTAGCAGCTTAGAATTCATTTCATCATGAATTATTGGAAAATGATGGAATAAAAAAACTTTTTATTCACGTTGCATTTTACCACGAAAATAACGTTCCATCATCTGAATAAATGTTTACTAAAAAAATTAACCTTCTTCTTTTTAATATGCATATTCATAAGCCCACTAATGTTATATTTGATTATATTCAAGTAATCCTGTAACTAACTAAGTTTTCCCACATCCTGATGGCCCAAAAAGAAAAAGAATTCTTTTATCCATATTTTCGAAAAATCTTATAATTTATTTCATCTACATCTCTAAGACATTCTAAAATATATTCACAATTACTTTTGTTACAAACGTGCTTTTCTTTAAAAGATTGTAGTACTAATCAGTTTCATGGTCCTGATTGTTTGGTTTTGTATTTTACATCCTTATGCTCACTTACCGCTAATTTATTATATAGAGATAATTAGGCTTGTCACATATAACTTAAATTTAATCAACAAAATTTTATTATAATACGATAGAATCTGATATAGATTTATGTTATTACATACTTTCGATGTACAAAAGGAGCTATATTAAATGATGAAGATTACAGTCTTAACTGATCAACTTTAGAAACAGTCTTAGAAAAGGCTATAATAATTATTAATATTATTAATAAGATGATACTAAACAGGTTTATAAATCATTAAAGCACTTTCTTTAATATACAATAAGTTTTAGCATCTATAATTCTCAAGATACAAATACAATAACATTCGTGCATCTAAAATAAAAATAATCAACCAAATTATACACTTTTTGTAAATTTTATATCAATAAAAACTATTCATATAGAGATTATCATGAAATGACGAACTAACAAACATAATCATAAGTAAAAAATATAAAAAATCATAAAAAACTTACTGTTTTTATATAAGTTTCATCTATTATAATAAATTGCTATTAAGTAAAAATGTATTTTGTTTCTTTTTGGTTTATTAACATCTATTATATCCTTTGGTGCAATCATATTAATCACTGATTTAGAAACTTCTTTAAACTAAATTGTTTATTTAGGCACAAATAATCGATTCTTATGTTAGTTGCAGTTATTATAAAGGGGCTAATGATTCTTAAGTAAGCTCATTTATATATTATTCATATTTATTTATAAATATTATTATAAATATTAACTAATAATTGAGATTAGATGAACTCATCACTATAACTTGACATAGTTGGACAGCAAGGCATCCAACATAAAAGCATAATAACATAAAAGAAGTTTGAAATAAACAGCATGAAATGGAAATATTAAAATATATTCAATTTAACTATTAAGTAAGATTAACTACTTTCAAACCTCAAAATAAAAAATCATCTATGCGAAATGAGCAATAATAAAATAACAAAAGTCATATAAATACTATATCAAAACAAAGTATATCAAATTTAAGATATATACCATTTGCATCTTTAAAAAAATGACAATCACTAAAAATAAAAAAATAAAGAAAGCACAAATACTAATAGCAGTGATAAAAACGATAAATAAGCAAATTAAAAAAAAGTTTATATCTTTAAAAATATAAATAAACGGGGCAAATAAAAAAACAAAAAGGATAAAGATAATAGAAACACTAAAAACATTGCTAAAAACTTTTGTAAGGCATTTTTATTATATATCCATTCATAAAAAATGGCTAATTTCAATAGAAAGCAAATTAAATAAGCAATAAAGATTTATAATGACTTATGCTAATAAAAGAAATATAATAATACACTAATAAAAGCTATTATATATAATAAAACAATCGGTAGTTTATTTAAGATTTTCCTTAACGAATAAGCCAGACAATGGATCAATTTTTCAAGAGTAAGCGATAAGAATCTACACGAAGAAGCCATTGGTATTTTTTTAAGTCTTTACTAAAAATAGGGATAATAATAAGAAGGAGAAATGGAAGAATCTTCATCGATGATGTTTGGATATTCAGAAGATTCGTACTAGTAATAATAATGATAATTCATCATGATTTCTTTAAAGATATCTGAGTTTACTATACCTTATTATAATATACATAAATTTATATTATTCATGTATCATTTATGCAAATTAATAATACTTATGATTGATGATGATTGATAATATTATAATAGGATGATTTTTATTATGATTGATGATGATTGAAGATGACTGATACCTTAATATCCATTACTATAGATGATGAGATCATTTCATGATAGTATATTATGATAGTATATTAATGATTATTCAATAAAGAAATTAAACATCAAAGTTATATCTATTCTTGTGGAAGTTATTCCTATCCTTCAACTTGTACTTATCCCTATTATTTTACTTCCTATTCTTTCTATTAGTTATTCAATGCCACTGCCAATGTAAATCGCTATACATGCAACTACTCTTGCTCAGATAAAATACATCTATATAATAATAAATATACGCTGTTCCATTAGTCCCCCAATCCTAACCCCAGGAATTCTCAATCAGCCAACAGTTTCGACCTTATCGAACGTCCCAACCTATTATTTTTACTGCATGCTCAGTTGAAAACTTTTGATTTTTAGGATAAACTTGATATAGTCCTTATTTATATATCAAGAAATCTCTATAAACAGGTATTGTTGTGACTACTGGACCATAATTAAAGATCTATTGTCTTATATTTTATGTCTATGATGATACACAATAATCTCCAATTTTATATCTAGGACAAGTTTTAGTCCTTTAGTTACATTGCTATTAAGTTTCTTATGATGCACCGTCATATTCAGCACAAGTATTATCTACTAATCCATATATCTTAGCGTAATCAAGAGTTCTTGTTATTATACCACTTTTACAGTTAGAATTTATAACTTTATCACAAAAAACAGGTGTATGTGGTGATAAGTTAGGGAATTATAGTTCATTAGATATGCACCATCTATCAGTAATGGCACTAACTGCTGCAATTGAATATGAAGATGAACAGTTACCTTGAGTGAGAACTGGACGTGCACATGCGGGAAAAGCTTATCTAAAATTATAGCTTTAAGGAACTATATTTTCTTTATTTCCTGGATTACATCTATATAAAGAATCCTTATTAGATGGTTGAGCGTTGATAACTTTTTTTGCATCAACTAATTTATAACCATCAAACATTTTAACGCTACCAACTTTGAAAGTTAAAGATTGAGAGTTCAATTTATTTATATAATCTGCATCATTAACATCAGTTGTGTACACATCTGGGCCTGACTTCCAAAAAGAATTGAATAAAGCTATTAGAACAATCAATATTAATACACCAAAAACTATATGATATGCATACTTATCAAGAAAATCTTATTTTTTCTTTGATCGCTATGCCTGGGCTCTTCTAGCTCGCTCTCTCATCTCAGGATCTGATTAAACAGCCTCAGGTCCATCTTTCTTCGGTGACTTTGATTTTGTCATAATTTTTATATATAAAAGCACGTGTTAATTTATATTAAAACACACTTATTAAATCACTTTGGAATAATACAATTGATATAAAGAATATAATTTTTTGATAAATAATATAAGATAGTATCATAATTAGTTATGAGTATGTATGTGGTATGACTGCTCAACAATCTCCTAGATAGGAATCTACGATGACATTATAATGATCGTGCTGCGTGATGATATTTTAATATCTTATCAAAAACTCGAAGACTGCCATAACAATACTTCTATCCTCTTAAAACATATATAGTATATCTTAGCATCTTAGACTGCCAGTCTTAACTGATTCTTTTATTATATTTTATTTTATATTAGTATATTGCTTAAACGTCATATTTAATTCTTTACATAATTCCTCTTATTATTTATTTATATATATAGTCCTCTTCTCTACCTTCTATTGAAATATATCCTTTCTTATTCTCCTCGACTATATATAAATATATCTACCTTATCTGTATATTAAATCTCTTTCTTTTTATTAACAATATTAATAATACGATCTTATTTCTTCTTCTTATCAAATTCATCCTCAACCTCTCCCAAAGTCCTTAAACCCTTCTTCTTCAACGATTTCAACTATTAAATCCTCTGTCTAATCTGCTTTTACTTAATAATATCACACACAATTCTATCATGCTACTAAATAGTATTATAACGTGCAAATACCTTCATTATACTATATATCTATTTCTATTATTTAGTCCTAGTCTTATCCAATCTCACCTGCTATTTAATATCCAATAAATTTCTAGATATCACAAACTATTTCCTAGCTATCCTCTACGATAATTTATGATTATAAATATTCAATAATCTATATTTAGACCTTAACTATTCTTCATTATCATCATCATTAAATTCCATCTATGCCAATAAAAACTATGCATCATTATCATACTCTATCTAAAAATCATTACGCTTAGGCAAATACCCTATTATCTCACTCGGCAACTTATTTGCCTTATTATACTTATCCGTTCGAACTATTGGTACGATAGATTTAATAGGCTGAATTACTATAGGAGGAGGATTACTTACTATCTTTATGTCGAGATGGATAGGCTCATATATCAAATTACCATCATTATCCTTCTTTGTTATTAAATTTTATGACTATTATATACGTATAGATACTGGCAAGAAGCTATGATTATTTATATATTTTTATAGATAATGATTTTAGACTTATTATTTATTTTTAGTCTTGATGACCTATGCGATATCAGCCCAATTGCCAAAACCATGTCTAAATAACAGTAAAACTACTTTGATATTCCCTAGAAAAGCAAGAGTTATTATTTAGCAGTCCAATTTTTATCAAAAAGTGGATAATCAATTTGCCTTAACATACTATACTCCTTTGGATATGTTTATAGATTGCTAAAACAAATCAAACAATATATTTATTAACAACTAATATTTATAACTTTAAGATAATCCTGTATATCTTTACGACATTATTTACAATATATAATCTTAGAAGGATTAGCTATCAACTATATAGATTTAGGGGTACTTTTTAGAGATAAAGATTTTATTAGAGAGATTCATCGATCATCTCATTTAAATTTTAAGCATGCATTTAGAGGGTTTGATTATTATTAATTATATATAAATCAAAAACAAGTACAAAAATCCAAATCCAAATATAAATCCAAAATATAAAGGAATTTTAGTTATATATGCAAAAGTAAAAGTAAATAGTGACTATAAATATAAGAAAAAGAATAAAAGATTATCATTCATTAAGATTATCATAAATGTATATATTTATATATATATTAGTAAAGAAATTTATGTGTTTTTACTTAATTTTTTTATTATATTAAATAAAAGCGTATATATCCAAAATGAAAAAGTATACATTGCTTCTTCTCGCCTTTGTCTTTGTCATAACCACTTTCGCATACACTTCCAATCGCAAAAAATCATAAATAGCATCAACATCAAGAGCGTAGAGCACTCCAAAAGACAAAAACAAAAACAAAAAATAATAACAAAATTAGAAAAATAATAAAAATATGAAAGATTAAAAGAAAAAGACAAAAAAGAATAAAAATGAACAAAATAATGAGCCTCATTATCTTCAACCAAACACTTTATAATTTTGGTTGAATGCACTCTTAGCAACATGTAAAATATGTGATTATATAGTTTTAGCAACAGCTGGTGGTTTTTGTTCAGGAATGACAGTAGGATTGAACTCTCTGAGTACTCTCAATTTATAACTTATGTAACGTAGTTAAAGCAATTAATAACGAAAAATGGCAAATAGAATAATCGGTGTAATAAAAGACCATCATTTGTTTTTAGTAACACTTTTAGTAGGCAACGCATTAGTACTTTAATCTTTACCACTTGTTATACACTTGATTATGCCTGATTGGGCTGCCATACTGTTTAGTACTATAATAGTATTAGTTGTTGCTGAAGTAGTTCCAATGTCATTATCAACAGGAACACATAAATATATAATAGCTTATTACGGTGCCCCTCTTGTCAACATCATGATAACAGTATTCTATCCAATATGCTATCCGATGGCTAGAGGCCTTGATAAACTTCTAGGGAAATAACATAAATAAAGAATATTCAGACGTGATTTCATGGCCTTAGTAAGAAATTAACATAAAGTACATATGCTTTTATAAAGAATCAATTGAACAAACTATAGGTATAATTTATCGGCCATATTATGAATTAAAAGAATCGTACTATGTAATAATTAATGACACCTTTTGATAAACTTATAACCCTTTAAGCCAACTCTCTAATTGATGATCAATTTATACATCAAATTTCACATCATCAACATCCATACATACTCATCTCGAAATAAAATAATATTGTCGGATATGCCAAAACATCATAGGTCATACATCAGTTTATGGCAAAAAAGCAGTCGTCTCGTCTAAAGGTCTAAGAACTACTTAAATAAAACATAAATACAAAGATCATAAAGATATACTAAGACTGCATTGCTATATAAACTTTCAAAATATTGAATGAAAATAACGTCAGATTAGTCATTATATGCAAACAAAAAAAGAGAAGTATTCATGCAGAACATTAGATACATACTGGCTTAAAGGTATATGATGTAAATTATCTGTTATTTAGACTAAAAGTTGGTAGTTAGAGGGATAAGATGGGGCAGGAGTCGTCACTATATAAGATGTTATTGGATAAATGGTTGATTTCCCTAGAAAAATATTAAGAAAATCAAGCAGCTTGGTGTTTTAAAATTGAAAAAAAGGGTAATATTATTATTATTGATCTATATAAATTTTATCATTATTTGAATTTAATTCAATTTATTTAAGTTATATAAAATGGCTTAGTTTTATCAATACACAAGAGCTAGAAGATAGTTCGGAAGACCTCCAGCATTCGCAGATACAAGTCCAATCGGAACAGCCTTTTACCCTACCCCAAAAGACCAAATCAAAAGCTAAGATTACGTACTCAGAAATCCTAATTTTATCTAACTTGATAATATCACTGATCTTTCTGTTCATCAAGTGAACACTATGAGAGTGAGCACTGGGTAAAAAGGCATGCTTCATCGCGAGGGAGGGTGGCCTGAGACTGTTGACCCGACATAACCACAACAATATGCAAGATTCATGAAAAAGATAGACAAAGATCAAGGTTTTGCATCACAAGTAAAAGCCTTATGCTAAGTTGCATAACGTTGTATGCTCAAAAATAAGCAAATCGATATGTTCTAATAATATTTTATCAATGAAGAATCAGATCATATAGTTGAAAATATATCCACAAAAACACTCATGCTTTTCAAGTAAACTTCTTATTATTAAGGGATCCTCCAGATGTATGCAAAAGAAGTGTCAGCTAAATATCATGGCATGCCGATGGCCCTCATAAACTAGCAGTTTCTTATGCAATTCCTCGCTTTCAACAAACTCCAGATAAAATGAAAACCCATTCATATGTATGGGATATACAAAATCCTAATGCCCCTGAGATTGCACTTGATGCCCCTTCGCCAATCACTAATCTTTCTTTCAATCATAAACTTACTGATATAATCGGAGGAGGATGCGCTAATGGTATTGTTGGTATATGGGACTATCGAAAAGGAAGAGAACCAGTAGCATTAACACATGTATAAAAATCTCATCATGATCCTGTCACTCATTTCCAATGGCAAATGACAAAAACTGGATTTGAATGTGTATCTGTATCAACTGATGGTTATGCTCATTTCTGGGATACCCGTAAACTCAAATAAGATAGAGTTGAATCCTTACAAATAACTGATACCAATTCTGAAGGAAAATAAGTTGTTGTAGGCGCAACTACACTATAAAACAGTCCTTAAACAACCAGTAAATTTGTTATTGGAACATAACAAGGAACTATTATAGTCGCCAATAAAAAATTGAAAAAACCTGTATAAATTAATACTCGTTTAGGGCTTTAACATAGGCATCTCGGCCCTGTCTATTCAATTACTAGAAATCTTCAATTTTCAAAAGTCTTTATGTCAGTTGGAGACTGGTGTGCTAAAATATGGATGGACGATTTAAGAACACCTTTAGTAAAGACTAAATATCATCAAAGTTATCTGAGTGATGGATGTTTTTCACCAACTAGAGTAGGAGTTTTCTTTTTGACAAGAAAAGATGGATGGCTTGACGTTTGGGATTATTATTATCGTCAAAATTAAATCGCTTTTTCCCATAAAGTATCATAATCTCCTTTAACTTGTATTAAAGTAAGTTATGTTGGTGGTGGTAATCAGATAACAGGTGGTAAGTATGCTGCTATTGGTGATCAAGACGGAACTGTAACGATTCTTTAACTCTGTGAATCTCTTTATACGTTACAAAAGAATGAGAAAGATATAATGACTGATATATTTACTCGTGAGATGACAAAATAAAAGAATCTTGAAGCTTTAAGAAGACTCCAGTAAATGTAAAAGAAAAGAGTCCAAAAGGACATGACATCTATTCATAAAAAGTTTGAAGAGAAAAAAGTCTAAGAGATAAAGAAAGTTGAAGAACGCTTTGAAGCACTTTTAAACAAAGCTGATGTATAGTTCAAAGCTGAAGAAGTAAAACAATAATAAGAACCTAAACAATAATAAGAGGAAGAAGCTTGATTAAATCACAATACAAATATAATTCATATAAAATATTAAATATATTATTATTTATTATTATTTTTAATTGGTGAAATGTCACACAGAAAATACAGTCAGCCAAGAAAAGGTCACCTTGGATTCATCCCAAGAAAAAGAACTAAGCATCACAGAGGAAAAATAAGATCATTCCCAAGAGACGATTCATCAAAAGCCCCACACTTTACCGCCTTCGGAGGATTCAAAGCAGGAATGACTCACATTCTCAGAACTGTTGACAGAGCTAAAGCTAAATTAGATAAGCTTTAAAAAGTATAAGCAGTCACTGTCATTTAAACTCCACCTCTAAAGATCGTTGGACTTGTTGGATATATTGAAACTCCAAGAGGTCTTAGAGCATTGGCAACTGTTTGGGCCAATCACTTAGATCAAGGAACTTTAAGAAGATTCTATAAAAATTGGGTACAATCAAAGAAGAAAGCCTTCTCTAACTATCAATCTTAATCTGCAAAAGACCCTAAAAGAATCGAAGTTCAATTGAACAGAATAAAGAAATATTGTACTGTTGTTAGAGCTATTGCTCATACTCAACATAATTTACTTTCAAACATCAGACAAAAGAAAAACAACATCTTTGAAATTCAAATCAATGGTGGAAAAACTGTTACTGATAAAGTCAACTTCGCTCATGGATTCTTCTAAAAATAAGTTAGAATTGATCAAGTCTTCAGCCAAAACTAAATTTTAGATGTTCTTGGTGTCACAAAAGGTAAAGGATTTACTGGTGTTATGCAAAGATGGGGTGTTAGACATCTCCAAAAGAAATCTCACAGAGGTTACAGAAAGGTCGGATGTATTGGTGCTTGGCATCCATCAAGAGTAGCTACTACTGTTGCTAGAGCTGGTCAATCAGGATATTTCCATAGAACTTAATTAAATAAAAAGATCTATAGAATTGGTAAAGGTGAAAGAGGTGGTGCTAAGAATAACGCTACAACTGATGCTGATATTACATAAAAGAACATTACACCAATGGGTGGTTTCCCTCACTATGGTGTTGTCAGAGACGATTTCATTATTATTAAAGGATGCTGCGTTGGTCCTAAAAAGAGATTTGTTCTTTTAAGAAAATCTCTTTTGACAACCACATCAAGAGAGCATTTATAACCAATTACTCTTAAATTTATCGATACTGCATCAAAATTAGGTCATGGTCGTTTCCAGACATCAGCATAGAAGGCTACTTTCTATGGTCGTCAAAAGAAAGAATAATGATTTTATTTAAAACTAAATATTCAAAAATCTTCATCATATCACATCATTATATATCATTTAATTTTATCATCATCATATATTATTCAATAGTATTATCATACATCAATCATCATTTCAATAGTATTATCATCATCAATCGTCAATTCAATATTATCATCATGCATCAATAATCATTATATCATCCTTGTATTATTATAATATTAACTATCTAATATATATTCTATTATCTTAATTTTGAATAATATTATATATCAATAATACTTATTTTTTTTACAAAAACAAGGGGT
>Ga0169931_10012585_pt1 | contig 11703 bp, 10 predicted proteins | sample Kivu_15m_20L_FD_129675 | JGI IMG/M metagenome (GOLD analysis project Ga0169931, IMG submission 129675) | Freshwater microbial communities from Lake Kivu, Western Province, Rwanda to study Microbial Dark Matter (Phase II) - Kivu_15m_20L... | ecosystem: Environmental > Aquatic > Freshwater > Lake... | reverse complement strand
GAAAGAGACCAAAAAGAAAATAAACACCTAAAATGAAAACACTTCCTAAGGTAGCATTAAATCCCACAAAGTCAAACCAAAGGGATACATTCATAAGAAAGAGACAAGCTCCAGATCCGAACAAACCGCCTTGCAATGTACGGTTTAAAAGCGTAGTTTTCCCACTTCCAAGGAATCCAGTGATGACGGTGACTGGTGTTTTAAGAATATCCATTGGAATCTTTTGCTTTTCTTCGTTTTTCTCAGTGTTGATTGTTGCAAGATGGAGAGGAAACGCTTTTTCCTTCTTTATATTTTACCTGAAAGGGAGGAATTTTTTGAATTTTGAGCCGGCCTGTAAGGCCTAAGGCTCATAAATATTGAATATTTACGCCTGCTGGGCGTCCACTGTAAATAGCCTATGTACTGTACGTGTTTCGGTGTACGTATGCAATGAAACTCAACTTAAATCATTTATTAATCATAAAACGAACCTTAAAAAGGGTATTACTCTAGGATATAATCACAGTCAACTTTCGACAAAATACCTTGATAAAGATGAGCTATGCTTATGAAGAAAAGCTGAAGAAGATGAAAAACTCTCAGGGTTTTATTGCTGCACTTGATCAATCTGGTGGCAGCACCCCAGGGGCATTGAAACAATACGGCGTACCCGATGATTCCTATGTTGTTGGAGAGTCTAGCATGTTTGATGCCGTTCATGCTATGCGCACGCGAGTCATCACGAGTCCTAGCTTCCAAGGCAATCGAGTACTAGGAGTGATTATGTTTGAGGACACGATGGACCGGCAAATCTTAGGTAAGCCCACCGCTACCTACTTGTGGGAAGAAAAGGGAATCGTTCCTTTTGTTAAAGTAGATCAGGGTTTGGCTGATGAGATCAATGGCGTTCAGATGATGAAACCTTTGATAAAGTTGCAGGCTGTGCTCAAGAAAGCCCAAAATAACCAAGTCTTTGGTACTAAAATGCGATCCGTCATCAAACATGCGAATGCTGAAGGAATTTCGGTAAGTTGCATCTACAAACATCAGATTTTAAACTTCGACTTCCAATAAGACCTAAGAAGAATTCGGCTAAAACTTTGATTGCAGGCTGTTGTTGTGCAGCAATTTGAGGTTGGTAAGGAGATTTTGGCAGCTGGTCTTCATCCTATTATTGAACCTGAAGTTGATATTAAAAGTCCTGAGAAGGCGGAATGTGAAGCCCTTCTTAAGGCTAGTATCCTTGAACAACTCAATACTTTAAACTCAGACCAGCTAGTATTCCTGAAGCTTTCTCTTCCATCTGTTGACAATTTCTACAAAGAGTTGTGTGAGCATCCTAATGTCATTCGCGTCGTTGCTCTTTCTGGAGGATATTCAAGCGCAGATGCAAACGCTATTCTGAAGAGGAATCATGGTGTAATTGCTAGTTTCTCTCGTGCTCTTGCTGAAGATCTATTTTACCATTATTCGGATGAAGAATTCAACGCCAAACTTGATGCATCTGTTCAAAGCATTTACGAAGCTTCCGGCTGATTTTGTTGTACTAGAATAACAATAGTGATAGACAAAACAATGATGACATATAATTAGATAGCAACAAATAAGAGTCTATAATCTTCCTCTTCCTACTCCTCCTCAGTGCCTACCTATTCTGGCTACAAAATCTCAAATTTACTCTTGAGAAATTTTGTATGACAGCCCCGTAAATAAATGGATGAGATGATGAAAAACTGGACAAACAGAGAAGAGAGAGTGTGTAAACTATAAACATGAATTCAGGCATCCAGGCTATCTACTACTGTATGGGTCGGAATAAGTTAATTAAAATTGCAAGCAAAGCTTTGGCGCTTTGGCAATTTGAATTCTTATTTTTTACGCGCGTTTATGTGTAAAATAAATTACGATATTTTCATGATATACTGCTGTATAGATTATAGATTGACTGATCATCCACAACAATTGTACAATCCATCAAGAATGAGCCGTCAACTTTCCCAATCACAGCAAATATTTCTTCAGAGGCTCATGGCAGCACATGTTCTCTCGGATGACGAGGCGAAGAAAATTTGGGCCGAATTATCATCTCAAAGTGACCGAGAAGGAGGACGTGAACGTAATCTAAACGAAACTCTATCAGCCATCAACAAAAGTCTTGTACCAAATTTTTCGCTAGAGATAAAATCAGTTTCTCTGGATCTACTTGGAAACGGTGAACGGACCTTGTATCACGCTGTTGTCAATAAGGATGCAGATGCCACAGCTAAAGCAGCAGCAACACCGACTTTCGAGAAGAGCCCACATGACTTAGCCTTTGTTCGTCTCGCTTTTGAGAATCTCATTGAGAAATTCAATCAAAGTGCTGAGGATATTGCAAATGAAGAGGAGGAGGGAGGAGATAACAACAATCGTAAAAAGAAAAAACGATCCTCGTCTAGTCGTCAGATATTTGGATGTTCATCGTCACTTTCCCGTATTGAGTTGGTAAACTTGAGACTAGAGCTTCCCGAGCCTCACAAGAGCAAACTAAGTATTCAACAAGTGGAAAAACTTTTGATTGTACTGGAATTAGAAGGCTGGCTAGCTGCAGCTACACTTCAAGAAGAAGATGAAGAAGAGGGAGGCAGACAATCGGGTGGAAACAAACGCAAAAGCACAAGTGGAAGTGACAAGAGTAATAAAGCAAAGAATTTGCAGATTGGTCCTAGAACTTATTTAGAATTACCAGATCTCTTGAAAGATTTAGGTTTGGATCGTAATCACATTCCTCAAATTATCCTTCATGCATAACTTCGTTTCCATGTGATGCTGTAGGTGAAAGGTCATTCTAACACACGCGGTAAATAAATAACTCATATTTTCATCAGCTTTCAAAGCCATGTAAATAAATAACTCTTCAAGCTCTAACTTGAAGATAAAATTGAGGAAGAACTCATGATAGGCTCTGCTTGCAAACACAAGCTTCTATTTGAAGCATTGATTTCTTTGAATAAAGGTCTGGTTCAATGTAGCAAGGATGTATGCAGCAGTCGTCGAACGGGGAGTATAATAGGAGGGCAAGACCGTCTTCAGTTTTGGAGTGTCAATCACAGGTAGAGTTGATTGTTCTATTGTAATGACAACTGGAATGTGCACAGATCGTTGCGATGGAACGCTACTGGAATCCATTGTCGATACGGTCATTTCATCAACATCGCTGATAGAAGTGCATGATGACTCTGACAAGGAAGATCTCTTATTCTTGATAGATCGCAAATTTTTCATGTGCATCTGGGCATGTGTCTTCACTTGTACAGTGGTCCTATTCGACAAAGGATTAATGATAATGTGGATAGAATTTAAAGAATCTTCCATGTTGCGTGCATGATGATCCTTACCTTGTAGGAATCATTTGCGATATCAACTTCCAGTTACCTTTTCCATAAATTTTCAGGCCATGTAAGAATGTTTCATGCTCCCATTGCTCCCATCGCCCAATCTTGTTTCTTCGACGATGATGCTCATGACTTGTTGATGACTTCTTTGTCCTTTTACTGCGCTTCGATACGTCACAAGCAGACAGCGTTTTCTTGGTCATGTTGAGAGAGACAACAATCAATACAGTGTTGATGCAATGAACTCTGCTATCTTTTGCTTTCTGTGATCGCTTATTCCAGCATGGAACGTCCCGCCAAAAGAATTGATCTATCAAGATGTCATTGCAAACTTGCAGCTTGGATGACGACGACCGGAATGTACCTATGTAGGTACTGCGGTACAACAGAACAGTGTACAGAACGCCAGTACACATGTGTGACGCTGAAGATCATTCTTGCGAAATGAGATTATCTCTAGAGAGTCCTGACTGGCTGAGCTTCCGGCTGCCGGCTGCCGGCTGCCGGCTGCACACAGGGTACCTACACTACTTGTACGTTCTTTTACGTTCTTTGGGACTACATACTGAACTCTAGGTACAGTACTTGCAGCCTGTACAGGACCCTGAACCTGAACTGGACGCTGACCGCTGACCGCGGACCGCGGTCGTCGTCGCGTTGAGTTACTGTATGTATATCATTGAAATTACGGAGAGGAGACATTATATGTCCATAGCAGATGAATTGGATTCTTGGTATCTAAGAGAACGACGATCTTGTCCATCGACCACGACCAACCGACGCTTCAGAATAACTTTTGCTGCATTAAATGCCTTTCTTAGTAATGTTTATAGCCGATAGTATTTAGTTCCTAATTTAGAAATACAAATGCCATCTGTCGCGATTTCAACTGTGAATACATCTCATATCCAATAGCACTTCAATTACTAATGATGGATAGTACTCAGAGATTAGCTCTCCTTATGGCTATCGCCATATCATCGTCTTCATCTCCTAAAATTATTGCATCGACGACTGCTCAAAGTAGAGCCGATGCTTTACATACCTTGGAGCAATTCAAACGCTATGATGGGCGGATGGCTGTTGCTTTAGAATTTCTTCAGTCTGAACGGCACGTGGTTCACCTAGATGATGGAGAGAGGATTGATATTACAGCAGCAATCAAATTATTTTCATTGGGAATCTTGGACTCTTATCTACGAAATGTTTTTTCCAATGCATCAGAATCGGATAGATTGACTTTTCGATCATCTATTTCTATGGCAACTCATAAATTGGTTCAAGGTGCTGCCACAATAGAGAACGATCCAGTTGGAAATGTAATTGAAACCGAAAATCGAATGCTGGGAATGAAATTAGCCGCTATTTTAGCTGATATTGCACTTCGTGAATTCCCACAAAGATGGCCTAGCTTCATTGATGATTTATTTACACCATCACAAAACGGAGGACTGTGGTATTCTGAGGATAAATTAGATCGGGTTGGATATGGGCCTATGATTGGGGTGAAAATAGCATTAGAGTGTCTCAAACTCATCACAGAAGATTGCACTGACTCGGATTTCAATTCTAAAGTTTCAACCTCAAGGCGAAATGATATCCTCACTGGTCTGAACGAAGTAAGGGATAAATTTCTTCCCTTGATTTTTAATTTGCTTTCTCTACAATTCGCGAAACTTTTAGAAGCCAAGAAAATGATCCATGAAATAGACCAACTTATCTGTAGTAGTGGACGGAATGTAATGCAACTTGCATCAGAAGAAAAGGCTTTGTATAATTGTCAGATTACCAGACGCGAAGCCGCAGGACGGTTGACTACAGATTGCCTACTTACGATTGAGAGGTTTTGTTTGTATATGCCGATAGAGTGGATGACTGGCACATCGAACGGCTGTGACTATGTGAGAGCTTTCCTGCATCTACTGAGAGAAGAAACGTTGAACATTCAAGTTCTTGCGGCCTCGTGTTTGGAACAATTATCATTTAGAAAACTTGACTACAATCAATGGATATATTTTATATCCAATTTACCTACAGCGTTTGGTGAAGCAAATAAATTTTCCGACCCTAAGGACTTGATCGTGAAACTTCCCTTCCATCGAATTATTTCAAAAGCATTTGCAAGTCTTATATCATCTCACCTAGCCTATGTTTCAACCAGCAAAGATTTAACAAAGAATTGCGGTCCTTTACTTCAGGTACTTTCGCCATTTCTTCACATTATGACTGAAATGCTAGCCCATCCTTCACCGATGATTGCTGGTGAACAGCTAAGTGCATGGCTCGGTTTACTCAGAGAACCCGTTATTACTAAATCACAACCAACAATTCTACAGCCTTTTCTTGAACGAGTACTAAAAGCATATATTACTAGTGCGGCTCGAATACGATGGGAAGATGTTGAAGAACGTACCCATCCATTCTCGGATTTGCTTGAAGCCATCTGGTCCGATAAAGACGAGTATGAGACGTTTCTTTCAGAGACAAGATCCAGATCTTTTCAATTATTCAAACTGATTGGTGGTGCAGAACCTGAAATCGCCGTTGTTACGATAGAACGGAATCTGAATCATCTGCTTCAAAACTACGGGCAACTCACTGGGTTGACGATGCAGAGTGAATCAGTGGTTCGACTAGAAACGATTGTGCCACCCTTCGAATTAATTCTTCAGGGACTTCCTTCATGGTCAATGGGAGATGATAAAATCTCATGGACGTCAAAACCTGAACGCTCTAGGGCTGCAACCCGTATTATCGTGAAAAGTACATTACGCAATATTGCGCAAATGATTTTAGGATGGACTCCATCGGATTTATGCTTACAATTCAGAAAAGTCACTATGGTTGAGGTTCTCCAATATTATTGGCAGCATGAGCCTGAGACACTTGGGACAGGAGTAGATACGTTGCTATCATACCTTAATGCGGATGTTCCAAGTACAAAAATGGAAGCCATGTCTACAGAATCTGCAAATGAACTTCTACTTAATTTGCGAAAGAAAAGTGCGCAAGCTCTTATTGCCATTTCAAAACGCGTTCCTCATCTACTTGTATCATTTTTAGGTCCTTTGTGTGATCGGGTAAAGGTTTTACTTTCATCAAACTCTCTGAATCCAACGAATGAGATGTGTCTATATGAGTTTTTGTCATGTATAGCCACTGCCATAGATGACCCTTTTTCACGTGCTTCGTTCATTTCAAATGTACTTACCCATTCATTGAGCTATATAAACTCGCCATCTACTATTGCTGCTCTACGTGATCCGGAAAGTTTGCTTGAATTTATTGGTGTAAAAAACGTTTCTCGCGATCCTGGCCTAGCCACAAATCCATCATTTATCAAAGACGTCACTTCGCAAGTTATGGGTATGCTTTCATCTTTTAATCAACTCTTATCAGTGGGGAAGCGATGTCATGAGGCTGCGAAAAAGCGTTCCAACGGTGGTCTTCCGATTTCTGATGAATGCTTGTTGGCTGAAATCCCAACTGGCTATTGCAACTTTCCAGATGAGGGTCCTGTTGCTTTGAATGATCTCTTGTCAAATGATCCATTCGTCACATTGTGGCCACACATCTTTCCTAGATTAATTCAAGGTGCAAATGCTCTACTAGGAATATGGAAACGTGAGTGCCAAAGTGTTTTACTCCGTGATCCGCTGCAACGGTTCGCCTTAGCTGTAACGGATGACGAATTATACCTCGCTAAGAAGCAAGACCTTGGAGATGGAGGAGTGTTTGGTCGAGGTGGAACGGCCGGAAGCGTTGTTGCTGGATGGGATCGTCGCAGTAACAACATAGCTCCAAAATGGAGTTTTTGGCTAAACGAACTCAGAACCATTATTTTTCACTTTCTTGGACTGGCTACCTCCAGCCGTATATTGTACTCTCCTGAAATTGCTATTTTTTATCCTCAACTTGTACATATTATTGGTGATCGATCCAATTTATTGTCGATGGAGCATCGTCACGTTACTCATTACATGAAAAATTTTCTTGAACCTCTTCTATTGAGCTGTCCTTCTTCATTGTATCAATCACACTTAACTCCTATACTTGTTCCCTTTTTTACGCACATACAATATCGACTGCAAATCACGTGGGCTCCTGTATTTGAGCAATCTCCGAATATGGATCGGATGAAACCACTTACGACGAGGAATTGTCATCATGCTGCAAATGTTGCGAGCAGTGGTGAGATTCCATGGGTCATGGAGTACTATCCCCGAGGAGGTAAGTACCTTTATTTGAATGAAAATTCTCACGTTGAAATTTATTGATGAATGATTGTGCTCAACCTCGACTGTAAAATTACAGGAATATTTATTGGTGACGCAGAGTCGGTAATGGGGGATGAAATATCAGAAAAGGTCAGGGTTGAAATGAATCGACATTTCTGCGATATGCTTCAAACTGCATTTGCATTGAAAGGTGACTGGGCTCTTGTATTAGCAAATCAAGCAAAAAGTGAGCAATCTGTTCGTACTTTGTCTAGAGACAATGATGAACCCTTAGTAAATGCAGATGGCACACCACGAACCGCCGTACACCTTGCATTAGATGCAAGAAAAATGTTGCGGATACAGATAATGTGTCGTTATCTTCTGTTGGATGAAATTCAGGTAGCCGAACCTTTGGTTTTAGCCATTATTGATTCTCTACAATATCCCGATGCTTATATTTGCCGCCGATGCACTAAGCTATGTCATAGAATTATAGAGACTGTTGCATGGTCTGATCAATACACTGATATTCTAGGGAATCGTTTATTTTCAATTTTAGTCAGAGCAATCGTAACTGAACCGAAATGGATGATTGGTATAGAATGGGATCTAATTAATTTGATTCGGGATATATATTGCAGAATTGTACTCGGCCAAACGCTATTATCAGGAGGGCAAGGTTCAGGTATGGAGCATCCTTTCGATGTAGTCACTGGGCAGTTTGAACAAGCCAAGACTGTAAATAACCCTTTACATGGTGGTGGGCTACTTTGTAAACCGAGTTCATTACCAAGACAGATTTTAAGCAGTTTACCGGGTATTACAATAGAAATGGTACGAGAAATGGAAAACAGCATGACTGTAAAGCGTTCTCTTAAAGATCAGAAGGATGTCCTTCGTGATTTACTTCGGTTGTCCGCTGAAAAACTTAAAACATCTGAAACTCAGGACAACATTTTTGGTATGTTTAGTCGAGCCACCGAATCTGAGTCGTTGCTAAGCCAAAATGCACGCAAACCTATTGTTTCAGATCTTCCTGAAAAACTCATAACATATACCATGCTGAAGAGAGCAGAAGATATAGAAAATAAGTTTGAGTTTGAGAGTTTAGATGACTTCCTTTAAACAGAACTTCTGCCCTTAATATAAAAGAAACGAAAAATTTGAATAACGACAACTGTACTTTTACTGCTGTCTGTACAAATTTTTTTAGATAAAAATCAAATAGTTAACGCTATTTCTACAATGATGTCAGTGAACCGACTGAGATTCTGAGCATTCAATCTGCATAGGCCTGTAGCTGTATTTCACTCTACAAAACAGAAGGACACGCTACAAAAGGTGATGAAATTAAATTCTCTACACATACTTCAAATACACGAAAGAATGAAGACAAGGAAACCACTGTCTATTGCCGCAGTATGGCATCTCGTCAGCACAGGTGCCTTCGAATATCCTACGTTGTCGTCGGGAAATAAAAATAGTCGACGAATAATACCTTCGTTTACCAACCTAAAATTCCAACGCCCATTCAGTAACTGTCGTACGCAACATTATTCATCTATGATCGATGAATCCTCAACGATCAAAAATACGATGGAGAAGATTCCGTTACCCACAGGATGTGAAACTGTTGCAAGTGGATCAGTTCTTTCTTGTTCACTCTCCTCCAACTTGCGAGATTCCATAATGGTAGTAAAACTTCGCGAGGAGGATTTAACTCTTTCCGATGAAACAAGCGTTCAAAGGGTTGAAGATCGAGCTTTATCAACACCTGCTTCTCTTCGTCACTCTACTAATACAAAGAAAAATAAAACACAAGGTAAATCCTTATATCCGTTGGCTTGTCTACTGTAAGGGAAACATTATTGCTTTCATATATATGTATGTTAACAGAACAAATTGATGTATTTGGCCATATTTTTACAAAGGCGATGATTTCACAGGAAAGTCGGTCTTGTTTTCAAATGGAAGACAGGGTGTTGTTGTTGCACAAAGACCACCATTAGCCTTTGTTTTGTGTGACTTTCAAAATCAGGATACGTTGAGTAATAATGAAAATGATGTTGCTATTCTTAATACGAGAATAGCAATACAAGTATCGAATTCCTTAATTGGGAAAACTGTTAACTATTTTGGTCGAGTGGTAGATGTTAAAAAGGATGGATCTGTTACCGATTGTTTAGAATCCGTTTTGACGGAACCACCTTTTACTCAACGGGATATTTTTACACCGATTCCTCAAGTAAAAGATATTTCACTGATTAATAGCCCATTTCTTACTGGCACAGCTATGATTGATGCACTAGCTCCTATTGGACGGGGCCAAAATATGCTTCTGGTTGGAGAAGAGGGGCTAGGACAAAGGGAAATACTCTTAGGGGCTATAAAAACTCAAATCCGAGAAATGAAGAGTCGGTCGTCACAAGGGATCACTTGTATCTATGCGTTAACTACCTTAGATAACAAAGAGCGAGCCTATGTGATAGAGAATCTACAGCGTGCTGGATTACTAGATCATATTATATTGGTAACAACCCGAGATCATCATCAACATCCAGACTCACCACAAACAGATGCTGCTGCATATGCAGAAAGTGTCGCTGTTGCAGCGACAGGTATGTTTAAGTCATGGCCAATATCCCGCTATTAACATCTCCTCAATATTTTGAATGTATGTCGAAAAATCTCACGTGTATTCCTATTGAATGGCCTTGATATTTTACTATTTTACAAGCTTGTGCTCTTGGAGAAGCCTTTGCGTTATCCAAAAGTCATAATTGCGCAGTTTTTGTGGATAATCTTAATCAGCATAAAAAATTTTGGGATTGGACAACAAACGCCTTAGTTTCTGTGTATGGAGCTGGAGCCGTTGTAAAAGCCGATTTAGATGGAGGAGCCTCCTCTGAAATGCGAGCATTCTACTCGGCATTGATCCAACGGGCAGCCCGTTTCAATAGAAAAAATGGCAATGGAAGTGTCACACTGATACTTCTTACGAATATTCCATCTATTGCAGGACATCATGACGATCTTGAGCATATGGTTTTTACTTTAGAAGATTTTGCGCATTTGAATCAAAAGATTAAAGAAAGAGTAGCTATTTTGGACAAGAAAAGAATACCTCTTACACCATCAAATCTCCGAAAGATAAATATTCCTCTTCCCGTTGAATCAGATGCGGAAAGAAGAAGACGATTAGCGTTACAATATGTGGATGATTTGATAAGTATGACAGACGGACAAATATGGCTTGATGAGAAATTATTTGCGAATGGTCAGCGTCCAGCTATGGATCCACAACGAAGCATAACAAGAGTTGGCATTGGTGCAGATACTGATAGTCGCGCAGATGCACCAATTATTCGTAAAATTGTAGGTGGTCTTCGATTCGAGTTTGCTCAGGCATCGAGCTTAGATGGTGTCGAAAAGGGCGAAACAGTTAATAAACAGCTTTTGATGAGAGATGCGTACTTGTTGGCAATGAGTCAGGATTCCGGTAGCGTTCGACGATTGTCGGAGACTTGTGTTCTCTTACTTGCAGCATCCATCGGTGGCTTGGATTCGCTCATTCAGAAAGGAAAATCATCCCGACAGGTTACGGAAGATTATGTTGTAAGACTGGTGCAATATGTTGAGCCACATTTGCCATCAATCATGGTGAATATCGATAATAACATGGATTCTTCACCCTATGAACTTGATCAACTTCGAAAGGTCATTCTAGAATATGCCACACTGAATTGATTCGTTGAATAGTTACGTCATCTTGCAGTAATCTATCGTTAAATATGGTTTGCAGGTATACATAGTCGAGCTTTAAAATAAATGTTTAAAAAGATACTATCCATGCATGTAAAAAAAAGATAAATCCGCAAGCGTTTGGTCTCATGTCATGTCTCATGGACATGAAAATAACAAGTTAACAAAATATTTTGCACTGTTAAACGGTTATCATTCAAGATTGTGAGACCTTGAGACAAAGCAACATGGAGCATATGTCTTGATCAGCATGCACGCACAGTTTTGAGTCACTAGCTAGGTACTGTAGTAGTTCAGTCACAAACGCGTGCATCGTGGATTGGTAGTAATTAGAAACACTCATAATTCGTAATTACATCGGTTTC
>Ga0169931_10012583_pt1 | contig 11706 bp, 11 predicted proteins | sample Kivu_15m_20L_FD_129675 | JGI IMG/M metagenome (GOLD analysis project Ga0169931, IMG submission 129675) | Freshwater microbial communities from Lake Kivu, Western Province, Rwanda to study Microbial Dark Matter (Phase II) - Kivu_15m_20L... | ecosystem: Environmental > Aquatic > Freshwater > Lake... | reverse complement strand
GAAATCGCCTGGCCGCCCCAGGGGCCGTGAACGCTCCAGATCATCAAGCCGCTTTGGGCGATCGAATCTCGAAGTTCGCTGGCGGGGGGAAGGGCGTTCCATCGGGGCAGGACTTCGACGCAAGTCGCCCCCAGGGTTTGTGCCATCGACAGGTCGGAGGCGAGGACAGGCCTCAAGGGGCTATGGACGACCATGGTTCCCGATGGCCGATTCGCTCCGTGCGGTCGTTCCGAAACTGCGGTCTGCAACTGTCGATCCTCGCGTCGGCGAACGAATTCGGCACTTGCCAATTGAGGAATTGGCGGTCATGATTGTGTGCACATGCGGAGACCGGAGAAAATCCCCGGCCTTCGTGTTTTTTCAGGATTCCGGATTCGTTCCGCTCTGGAACCATTCCGGAAGTCGCTCCTGACGTGTCGTCTCATCAAAGACCCCGACCAACGACTTCAAGGTGTACGTCAACGCATGCCGCCGGTGCCACTCATCGATCCACTGAAGATTGATTTTTCCCGTGTCGTCGCGGACAGGGCGACGATTCGCATCAGGAATCGACAGCGGTTCGAGATGGAACAAATCACGGCGATCGTTTCCATCGACCCGGAGACTCATCTGATCGTCGGTTACAAAGACGTGTCGGATGACGAATTCTGGGCACGAGGCCACATGCCCGATTATCCGATCATGCCTGGCGTCATGATCTGCGAAGTCGCGGCCCAGATGGCCAGCTATTACAGCCACGATCTGGCCGGTCCTGGTAAATTCATCGGTTTCGGGGGGATGGAGGAAGTACGGTTCCGCGGGCAGGTGCGCCCTGGCGACCGGCTGGTGATGGTCGCCAAGGCGACGCGACTGCACCCTCGCCAGACGATTTTCGAGGCCCAGGGGTTCGTCGGCGACCAGATGGTCTTTCATGGCCGAATCATTGGCTTGTCGTTGCCGCAGATCACCCCGGCCCAGGCCGGCGAAACGTCCTGACACGGATTTTTCAGAACGCGAACCCTCAGAAATCGTGATGACAGAACCTGAACCGGAAGCTTCTCTCGATCATGCCGGCCGTGTCGGCCGAACGAACGAGCCCGCAAGCGTGGGAAATGGCGAACCGAAGGGCCCGGACGAGGCGAAACCGCGTCGCAAGGGGCATCCGCTGTTCGTCGAATTCGAAACGGTTCCCGAGGTCGTCGATTTCCGCGACTTTTTCGGCAACGATCGGCCGGTCGAGCTGGAAGTCGGCTCAGGCAAAGGGCTTTTTCTCCGCAATGCGGCGGCCGCCGAACCAGGGCATAACTTTCTGGGCATCGAAATCGTCCGCAAGTATGCGTATTACGGCGCCGAACGGATCGCCCGGCTCGGATTGACCAACATCCGCATCGTTCCAGGCGACGCGCTCGCTCTTCTGAAGCGAGTTCCTGTGGCGAGCGTTCATTCCGTCCACCTTTATTTTCCCGATCCCTGGTGGAAAAAACGGCACCATAAACGGCGGGTTTTCACGAACGAATTCGTCAAGGATGTCGCACGCATCCTGGCCGACGACGGGCACTTCGTCATCGTCACCGACGTGGCTGATTATTTCCGCATGGTTCAGGAGATCATGCGGGAATTCGAACTCTTCGTGGCGGACAAGCCGCCCGAAGAAAATCAGCCGCAGCACGACATGGACTATCTGACGAATTTCGAACGGAAGTTTCGCCGCGAGGGGCGGCCGATTTATCGAACGGCATTCACGCGGACTGCCAGATCGGCTGATGTCCAGCCAAAATAAGTGCTTGCGACTACGTCAAGGAACAGGAAGACGAGCGCCTGTCCGATTCTGATTCGGTCGAGGCGGTCTGGCCTTTTGCCGTCACGTTCGAAGCGAATGCCTTTCGCATTGATGCCGCAGTCGATCTTCGGCATGCTTCAGCGCACGAATGGCTGCGGCCTCCCGGCCTTGCGTCAGTCGACGCCGATCATGGATATCGAACCATGCGATGCCGCCCAGGATCGCATTCGCCAGAATCAACGGTTCCACGGCCGCGATTTCCGCGGGTCCGAGTGGGCGGAACGATTCGTAAGTGCCTAAAGCCAGATCTTTTGTCGCTCGGTCGAGGCGATACCATTCGCCCAGAAGCCGCGAGAGATCGAGTGCGACCGTGTCCAAGCCGATGGCACCGAAATCGAACAGACCGATGACATGGCCATCGCGGCAAAGAAAATGGTTCGGCCGCACGTCTCTCAGCACGATCTGAAGCGGCATCTCACGACTCACGACCGATTCGAGCGACCGGATCGCGAAAGGCGTCAGTCGTCGTGCCATTTCGAGGATCGAAGCCAGACTCCGAGAGATTTCCGCCGTCACCGTCGTTCCGGAGTCGCTTTGCCCCTTACGACTCCGAAGGAGTTCCGAATATCCGCCTGATTCCAGGGCGATGAGTCGACCGAGCCTGTGCTTGACGGAGCCGGAAATGCCGGTTTTTCGTAAGTCGTTCTGATTCCGGAATGTATGAAGCCTGGCCAGGGTCGTAATGACTTCGTCAACCGTTTCGGCGGCCGGTATCAGGCCGACCTGCTCGCCTTCGAGCCATGGGAAAAGTTCCGCCATTCGACCGTCAGGCAACGTTCGGAGGGTTCGCCCTTGCAGGTCTTCGATGGGAAGCGAGCATTCAGGCCGGAAGTCTTTTAGTCCCTGTAGATTGTGATGTCGCCACGCGTGCGTTTCCTGGTTTGGGCCGTCCTGTGGCCAGACTTTAAGCAACATCTCGCCAGTGAGGGATTTCCAGCGGAGAAAACGGGCTCCGCTCCAACTGTCTGGAGGTTCGAAAACAAGTGCCGGTTCGCGAGGCAGATAAGGGGATCGATCGTTGGCCAGGATCGATTTCAGGTCCTGGATCATTTGATGGCTGCCGGACTTGCGCTGCGTCTGCTCTGATTCGATGACCGTCCGAACGGGCTGGAATCATCTCTATCAGGATATCGAGGATGCGGCTCCGAATCGACGCTGGAATTTGCACGGCAGACATATTTCGACGAATCGTAAGGTCTTTTCTTTTTCAGACCTTCCGCTTGCGGCGCTGATGGCGGTAGAGGAATCCCGCGCCGATCAGCCAGAGTGCAACCGTCGTGGGTTCCGTAACGGGCTGGACGTCAAGCGTCTGGGCCGCGAGGCAGTGTGCACAAACCGTGCTGCCATCGATATGTTGCGCGAAGTTGGCGAAACCCATGTTCGGCGAATCGGGAATGCCGCCGGCGATTTTCGATCGCAAGTCGGAAACGGCCAGATCGCTGAACCTGGTGTCCGTGGAAGTCAGCAGATCCCAGTTCGCCACGGCCGCGTCCAGATAATTGCCGGTGGTGTCGTGGTGCCCGACGTTGAAGGCATGCAGAAGTTCATGGGCGACATTGCGTGCGACTGCCCATTCGAGTTCGTCGACATTCGCCGCGTTGCTCAGCTTGTCGATGAACGAGAATCCGTCGCCGTTCATGACCGTGATGCCGGCGACCTTTTCGTCCGACCCGTAACCGGCACCAGCCACAACACTGATCGTGCGTGCCGCGGCAGCCGAAGCATCGTTCGTCAGATTCAGATTGATACCGCTGTCGGCATAAGTCTGTTCGACCTTTGCAAGCACGTCGTTTTCGAACGACCGCTTTTGTTCGTCGTTCGGCGTTCCACCGTAAAGGTCCTGCACAACCGGGCTTGCGTACCAGGCTTGCGGCTGGCCGGTCAAGAGTTTGTCCGACATCGGGAAGGGGCCGCCATCCATGCGGATCAGAGCGTCGAACCGATCCTTCGAAGAAATGGACGGCATCGACCCATAATTGGCTGAAGTCGGCATGGAGACAGGAAATGTTTTGCCCGTGTTCGCAGCCGGCGGCATCGAGACCGGGTAGACATTCGGTGCGGTTTGCGTCGAGGCAGGGGCGTAGGCCGGAACGCTCGGAACCGGAGCCGGAACGATGACAGGCGGCGGTACGGCAACGACACTCGCAGGTGCTGGTGCCGACGCGGGCGCCGGAGCGACTGGAATGTACGAGGATGGAGCCGAATAGCCGCCGGAAGGAAATCGTGTTCCCAGTGGTTCGCTGGTTTCGAACAGGTTCCGGACCTTTTCGGAGACTGTTTCGCGGGTTCGGCCGGTCAGGTCCTCACCAACTTGAGAAATGGAGGGCTTCGGAACCGTAATGAGAGTCGGCGTTTCTTCTTTTTCGAAACGCTGGATTTTGCCCAGGTTCGGAACCCATTGGGTCCATCTCAGGCCGAAATCGAAGAACGTGTCACCCCGAACTTGGCTCGCGGGTGCCGTCAATGATGCCAGGATCAGGATGCGAATCGTTCTTGCGGACTTCATCGGCCGACCTCCCTGTCGTCGAATCGGATGGCCCGAATTCTGCCGTGGTACTCGCCTGTCAATATTCCGACCACACCGGATCGTCGATTTGACAACGCAATTCGGTGCAATCACTGTGCCAAAAATAGAAAATCCGACGCGTCTTTCGTGCCATTGCCTGAACACATATCGGAAACGCTGAATTTGCGTATGGTTATGCTCCGGTTCAGTAATCCTGTCGCAATCGGTATTTCTTGTCTAAAGTGTTCGAGTTTCCTGGTCAAGTGTTTGCAAAATGCCGATCGACCGGAAGAAATGACAAAGGTGAAGTCGTTCGATTGTAAGAAAAGCACCCAATCGGTGGGATCGAACGATTTTTAGGAGTTCGCGGATGCGGGCGGTTACTCCGATCTCTGGAAGCATCGGCCTGATCGGTCGGGGCTGGCATGCCGGGATGGCGATGCGACCGTTATGACCGGCGGAATCTTATCGGGACGACCCTGACGCTTTCGGAATGAGAGTCACCCCCATTGACTTCAAATCTTCCGAGACGCGAATCAGTGACGCCATCAGGCTTCTCATCGCTGCGGAGGCTTCCGAAAGCTCGGTTTTGGAAGAGTTTGCAGAGGCACGGATGGCCTCGGCGAATTTCCGGAACTTCGCGTCCAGTTCGGCCGCGCGCTGCTCGCCCAGGTGGGTCCGAATCGTTTGCGGCAAACCGGATTCGGCGTAATCGACCTGAAATGCGGATTCAGCGAGGCTGACTGCTCGATCCCGGGACTCTGTTCGCCTGGCGGCTTCGAGTGACGAGGAAAGCCGCAAGGAGATGCGATCGATCACCTCCGGCCAGGTCCTCGCCGGCTGGGCGAGCAGCGATTTCCGGCTGGGAGGGGCCGTCGCGTCGGTCAGCTGGATCGTACCGAGGTCGAGGCCATCCTGCGGAACGTCAATCTGATTGGTCACCGGTTTTCGGCCCATTTCGTGCCAGAGCGACATCCGATAACGGCCTGCGGGCACGTTTTCGAAGCGGTATTTGCCTTTGGGCCCGCAGGCCATGGCCCAGGGCGTATCCAGCACGAAGATGAAGGCTCTCATATGCTGGTGGATGTTGCAGAAGACGTTGAGTATCCCGGTGCCGGCGGGTTCGAAAACGGTCGGCTGGCCGGGTGGCATGGTCTGGTTGAAGAGTTCCCCGCGTGCCTGGACGTTGACGTTATGGAACTCGCTGTCCTCATTCGTGAACTGGATCGGCTGGCCTTTTTTCAGGACGACGACACGAGGCACGAACTGCATGGCGGCCTGGCGGACGAGGACCATTTCGCCGGCTGGTTTCGACATATCTGTGTTCTGCGGTTTTTCTTTCGCGGGATCGAGCGATTCGAGCCAGACGACCGCGGGGCTGGTCTCGGGCGAGCAGTAAGGCGGCATGACGACCGTCCCGCGAACTTCGCCCGCGATCGAAGTGGGGAAAGTCGCGAAGAGCAGCAGGATCAATGAATACGTCAGGGGTTTCGTCTTCATCGGACGGCTCGGGACGGGCGTGCGATCGATTCTTGACAGTTCTGCGAAACGACATGTCGATCGTAATGAACCCGACCTGGCGGCACCAGTGGCGGAACGACGAAATCAGGCGTGGCGATCGTTTCGGGATGCGTTCGCGATCGTTTTCCGAAATCGGTTCGCGAATCGCTGCGGACTTGTTTCGACTGTTCGGACCGTCTATCTTCGACAGAGTTGACTGATTCACGGTGCTTTCGATCCGAACGATACGACCTGATCACCAGGAGGCGGCGAACCTCATGAATACGTATGTCCGTAGCGTCCGTACGCTCACTTTGCTCACAGTCATTTCGGTCGGTCTGGCAGGTGCCGTTTCCGCCGGCGACCTGGCCAAGTCACTGACGACCGGCAAGGCGAAACTGCAATCGGCTGGCGCGCTTGCGTTCGGCCCGGAAGGCGTTCTTTTCGTCGGCGACACGCGTGGCGGGGCGGTTTGGGCCCTGGCCACTGGCGACGCGAAGTCGGCTGGTTCGATGAACGAAGTCGATGTCGAGGATCTTGGCAAGAAGGTGGCCGATCGCCTGGGCGTTCCGGCCTCGGACGTGCTGATCAACGACATGGCCGTCAACCCCGAAAGCGGCGTGGCTTATCTTTCGGTCTCACGTGGCAAAGGGCCTGAGGCTCAGCCCGTGATCTTCCGGATCGAAAAAGGCGAACCGAAGGAGCTGGAGCTCGACTCGATCGCGCATTCCACCGTGCAGCTTCCGGCGCTGCCGGACGCCACCAGGGTCGAGCGGGGCCAGCCGGTTCGCAATGACGCCATCACCGATCTGGCGTATCTGGACGGCAAGCTCTACGTCGCGGGGCTTTCGAACGAAGAGTTCTCGTCCCGGCTCGTCACGCTCGACGCGCCATTCAAGCCCGCTGGCCAGGGGGCCTCGGTCGAAATCTATCACGGCGCGCACGGCCGTTACGAAACCAAATCGCCGATTCGGACCTTCGTGACCTACCGCATCAAGGGCCAGCCGCACCTTCTCGCAGCCTACACCTGCACACCGCTGGTGAAACTGCCGGTCGACGAAGTGGCCAAGGGCGGGCACGTCAAAGGCACGACGGTCGCCGAACTGGGCAACCGCAACCGGCCGCTGGACATGGTCGTTTACACCCGCGACGGTCGTGATTACATCCTGATGGCCAACAGTGCCCGCGGTGTGATGAAGATCCCGACCGAGGGTCTGGCCGATCGCGAATCGATCAAAGAGCCTGTCCGCGGCGGCGGAATCGCCGGCCAGCCGTTCGAGACGGTCGAATCGCTCAAGGGCGTCGATCATCTCGACAAACTCGACGATGCCCGCGCGCTGATTCTCACTCGGACCGAAGCGGGCCGGGTCGACCTCAAAACGATCCCGATGCCCTGATTCGACTTCGTGCATCACGATCTTCAGGAAGGCCGGATTCGATCGACCCTTCGATCGGATCCGGCGTTCTCGATTCGTTGCCTTCGGTCCCGGTTTCGTTTGCGGAAATGGCCTGAAGCCCTTTCCACCGAAGACGTTGCCCATTTATCGGAACCTGCCGCCATGAAGACTTCAGGTTTTCGTCGAGCGATTTCCCCTTTCTTGTCGATCGCGCTGGCGGTTTGCGGCACGATCGCATTCGCTTCGTCGAAAGCGTCGGCCGACGACGAAATCCAGTTCCACCTGCATCAGGAAAACGCTGGGCAATGGGTCGTCGAAGCCCCGCATGCGACACCTTCGGAACTTAAGTCGCTCGCGACGAAGAATGATGCCACGAACTTTCCGTGGGGCGTGTTTCGCGTTCCGGCCGAGGACGAATCGGATGCCTCTCCGGTTGCGGTCGCCGGTCGCTGGCTTGTCGAAAGCGATCGCCTGCTGTTTCGCCCGAAATACCCGTTCCGCGAGGGTTTGCGGTTTCAGGTCCGGAAGTCCGGCGATTCCGCGCCGGGACACATACTCTGGGATTTCCGGATCCCGCGCGGTGGGGGCCCTGAGCCCCGACTCGTCGAAGTTCGCCCGGCGGGCGAGCGATGGCCAGCCAACTTGCTGCGCATTTATCTTCACTTCAATCGCCCGATGGCCCGGGGCGAGGCGAATCGCAGAATCGTGATCCGTGACGAGAGCGGGCGAACTCTCGTGCAGCCTTTTCTGGAACTCGATCAGGAACTTTGGGATCGTGACGGCCGGCGTTTGACGCTGCTGTTCGATCCCGCCCGGGTCAAGCAGGGGCTCAAGCCGCGGGAAGAAGACGGTGCGATTTTTGAGGCAGGTTGTCGATATACGATCGAAGTTCGCCGCGGCTGGCCTGATTCCCGGGGCGTGGCATGCGACGAAGGATTTACGAAAACGATCGAAGTGACTGCGGCGGATGACGTTCCGGTATCGCCACGAAAGTGGAAAATCGCGGCCCCGAAAGCGAAGACGAACGACCCATTGGTCGTTGCGTTCGAACAGCCGGTCGATACCGGGATCGCCTTGAGGTTGATCGGCGTGCTCGAATCGGGCGAATGCCCGCTCGACGGCAAGTCAGAGATCTCGGCCGATGGGCTGGTGTGGAAATTCACCCAGAACGTCGCCTGGTCGCCGGGGCTGCATTTCATCGAAGTCGATCCGGGGCTGGAAGATCCGTCGGGCAATCAGGTCGGCCGCCCCTTCGAAAGCGACGTCAGGGAAGGTGGCGAAACGTTGATGAAGTCGGCAAAGGCGACTCGGCTGACGTTCGTGGTTCCGGCGAATCCCTGACCGGCACTGATCACTGATCACGGATTTTGCGGATTTCAACTCCACATGAATGCCAAGAAGCGATCCGTTTCCGGATCGCTTCTTCGTGAGTTCGCCGAAAGTTGAATCGTAACGCCAGTCTGGCTCAGACTTTGCCTTCTTTGGCGGCTTCGATGGCGCGGCCGGGGCTGCCCATGACGTTGTAGCCGGCGTCCACGTGCAGCACTTCGCCCGTGATGCCGCTGGCGAGGTCGGAGAGCAGGAACATGCCGGCCGATCCGACTTCTTCCCGCGTGATGTTTCGGCCCAGCGGGGCGACGGCTTCGTAAAGCCCGGCGAGTTTGTCGGCTTCACCCACGGCCGAGGCGGCCAGCGTTTTCACGGGGCCGGCCGAAAGGGCGTTGACGCGAATGTTCTTCGGGCCCAAGTCAAAGGCCAGGTAACGCACGGTCATGTCCAGCGCGGCTTTGCAGACACCCATCAGGTTATAGCCCGCGACGACCCGTTCGCCACCGAAATAGGTGAGCGTCAGGATCGAACCGCCGGGGTTCATGACTTCGCTGGCGTACTTCGAGACTGAGGCCAGCGAGTAGGCGCTGATTTCCATGGCCGTCTTGAAGCCTTCCCGGCTGCATTTGAGCACGGGGTTCTTGATGTCTTCCAGCGGTGCGAAGGCGATCGAGTGGAGCACGAAGTCGATCGAGCCGTAAACCTCTTTGGCCTTGGCGAAGACGGCGGCGATGTCTTCGTCCTTCTGCACGTCGCAGGAAACGAGCATTTTGGCGCCGATCGGGTCGGTCAGTTTGCGGACGCGCCGTTCCATCTTGTCACCGGGCAGGTGCGTGAAACCCAGTTCCGCACCCTGTTCCAGCATTTTCTGGCTGATCGCCCAGGCGATGCTGAAATCGTTGGCGACACCTAGAACGACGCCCTTTTTGCCCTCGAACAGACCCATCGTCGATCTCCTTCGATCCTGCTCATGCGGAACGAAACCACGGCAACTCGGTGCCGTTCGTTCGCCCTGTTCTTCCTGCCGCTGGCCGTGCGTTTCCGGCTGCAAGGCCTTAGAATAGCGAGGGTCGTCATTTGCGGCAAGCTCGACCTGACCGGTCAAGTCAACGGCAGCCATCCCGGATCTTCAGGATCGTGAAACTTACTGACGCGACAACGCGAAAGACACCGATCGCCGATCCGGAACCGCTTGGCCAAAGGGGCTGGCTGACACGCTGGCCGGACGAATCCGCCGCCGCCGCCTGGGCGGAATTCGCGAATCGGCAGAAGTGGCCGGTTCCGGTCGAGATCGTTCCCGCCTATCGAAGCGTGGCCTTGATCGTGGTCGAAGGTCCGGGATACATCCCGCATGGCCGCAATGCTCAGACCGTTCTGGGGCAAGCGACGCGCGAATCGATCGCCCGGTTCGCGAGCCCGAAACGGAAATCCCTCGGGGGTCGGCAAATAGGGAAGACCGTGATGGACGTGCCGGTGGTTTATGATGGACCAGATCTCGAAGAGGTCGCGGCCATGCTCGAATTGGAACCACAGAAGGTCGTCGAACTTCATGGCTCGATCGAGTACCAGGTGTTCGCCGTCGGGTTTTTGCCGGGATTTCCGTACGCTGGATACTTACCGGAGAAACTCGCGGGCTTGCCGCGCCGCGGTTCGCCGCGAACGCGGGTACCTGCCGGCTCGGTGGCGATCGCCGGGCGGCAGACCGGGATCTATCCGTGCGATTCGCCTGGCGGCTGGCACATTCTGGGGCATACGGTGCTTGAGATCTGCGATCTTGAGCGGGGTTTCTTCCGGTTCCGGCCGACCGACCGCATCCGGTTCGTCGCCATGCCGGGCGGCATCTTGCCGGAGAATCCGCAAGGACCGGCACGGACGAGCACCGAATCGAGGGGCTGAAAATGAACTCTGACGGCAATGGCTTCGACCTCAATGCCGACATGGGCGAAGGCTGTGGCAATGACGAAAGGCTCATGCCGCTTGTGACTTCCGTCAATATAGCGACCGGTGCCCATGCCGGCGACGATTCGACGGCGATGGCCACGATGATGCTGGCAAGGCGTCATGGCGTGGTCGTGGGTGCCCATCCCGGTTATCCGGATCGGGCGAACTTCGGCCGCAAGGCCCAAAAAATCGGTGCCGGGGATGTCGAACGGCTCGTTTTCGACCAATGCTCGCATCTGGTGCGGCTTGCGCGCTCGATCGGCGTGGAGATTCCTTACCTCAAGCCGCATGGGGCTTTGTACAATCAGGCCGTCGTCGAGTTGCCGGTTGCCCTGGGGTTGGTTCGAGCTGCCGTTCGACTGAAGATGGGGCTGCTGATGCTGCCTGTCGGCGAAGCGGCCCGGCTGACTTCGAAGGAAGGCATTCCGCTGATTCGAGAGGGCTTCGTCGATCGTGGATATGCCGACGATGGCAGTTTGCTGGCAAGATCCGCGCCGGGGGCGATCCTGACCGATCCGGACGAAATCCGCCAGCAGTTCGTCGATCTTGTCGCAAGTGGCAGTATCGATTCGCTTTGCATTCATGGCGATCATCCCCGGGCCGTCGAAATGGCCCGCAATGTGAATCTATGGGCCGAAGAGCAGGGCTGGTCCGTGCGGAGCGTGTGGCAGCGTGTCGATCGTCGCTGAATCCCCCGGCCTTTTCGACACGATTCAGGATGCCGGGCGTCCCGGGCATCGGTCGTTCGGCGTTCCTGTTGGCGGCTGGTTCGACGCCGAGTCGGCGGCTTTCGCCAATGCCCTGGCCGGCAACGATCGCCTTTCGCCATGCCTGGAGATCACGCTCCGAAGCGGGAATTATCGGGTTTTGAGCCCCGTCAGGATCGGTGTCGCGGGGCCTGGCGCGGTGATCACGATCGATCGTGAAACTGGCCATGAACTTCGGTATTCCGAGTCGATCGCGGCTGATTTTGCGCCCGGCGATACGTTCCGGATCCATCATCCGTCTCGCGGATTGCGGACATACGTCGCAGCCTCGGGCGGTGGTTGGTCGAACGCCTCGATCCTGGGCAGTCTTTCGACCGAAGTCCGGCTCGCGGCTGGTCAGGTCGTCGAGGCCATGACGACGCATCCGATCAATCCCCGTCCATCGAGACTCAGGCAACTTGGGTTCGATCTCCACGATGCTGCCGACGATCCTTTCGAACTCGCTTT
>Ga0169931_10012582_pt1 | contig 11707 bp, 12 predicted proteins | sample Kivu_15m_20L_FD_129675 | JGI IMG/M metagenome (GOLD analysis project Ga0169931, IMG submission 129675) | Freshwater microbial communities from Lake Kivu, Western Province, Rwanda to study Microbial Dark Matter (Phase II) - Kivu_15m_20L... | ecosystem: Environmental > Aquatic > Freshwater > Lake... | reverse complement strand
TTATGAAAATTCCATATCCAAGGAAGCCTATGCCAATTTCATCTCTGAAATTAGAGAGGACAATTCAATTGGTAGTATCCTATTAGAAATCGATTCCCCTGGCGGATCTGCTTTGGCTTCTGAGGAACTGTATTGCGAATTGCAATCAATAGAAAAGCCTATTTATGCTTATACGAGAAGTATGGCAGCTTCTGGGGGTTACTACCTGGCTATAGCAGGTAAGAAGATATTTTCCAATCCTATATCTATTTTGGGTTCCATTGGTGCCGTTTTGGTTAGACCCAATTTCAAAAAGGCAATGTCCAAAAACTCCATCCAAACAGAAGTTTTGATCCAAAGACCCCTTTCTGAGATTTTTAGGTTCACAGAGCCACTAACGAAAAAATCGAAGGATTTCTTATCTAAGGAAATAAAAAGGATAGAAACACAGTTTTACCAAAGAGTAATGCAATCTAGGTCTCTTTCCCCCGAAGAAATGGATCGATTTGGAGGAGGAAGAGTTTTTCTCACATCTACTGCAAATAAGCTAATAGATGGTCAGATGGGTATTCTTGGAGCACTCCAACAGATCAAAAAAGATCTAGGAGTTTCTAAATTAGAAGTGGAAACACTCAGGCTTCAAAAAAAGTTTGGAAATAAATTAATTCCACAAGGTTTGAAATTCAATGGGCTACTATTTTATTCCTTATTTGGCCTTCCTTGGACTATGGTTTCCAATCGATCCAAAAGAGACTCCGAATTGGAATTGATCTCTGGAATCTCTAGAAATATCTTTGGAATCGATCTTTCATCGCATTGATTGAGAAACTGGTAAAGCATCAAAATGTATTCTTGGATATCTTTAACTTGAGTTATATTCTTACCTTCAACTCTACTGATTCCCAAGTAAGCCTCTTCCTCTTGGATACTACTCAAACTCCCCTTCTTTACCAAAACGACTTCTCCTTCGGGAGAGTAGTGCTTGTATCTGGTTCCTGGACTTCTTTTCCATGAATCTTGGTTTACAACACCTGCTTTTCCTAATACCTTTTCAATGTTAGCCCGAGGTAAGGCTCCAAGCCTCAAGACCTGATAGCTCAGACTGCTTAAATCTACTACTGTGGATTCAATTCCATAAATCGGTAATTGTCCTCGCAATATCCCTTTTACTTTACCTGAAAAAATTTTTCTAGCGGATTCAAAATCTGTGATAGAGGGCTTTCCTGAGAGATTTGCAGAGGGAGCTGACATTGGCTCATGAAGTTTTTTTAATAGTTCTAAAAATTCTTGGTGTATTGGAATTCTTACAGCCAAAGTATCTGATTCTTTAGGGAAAAGAATTTTTGATTTTCTTTGTAAAACTAAAGTTAAGGGACCTGGCATGAAACTTTGGAATAGAGCTTCAGCCCGATCATCCCACAAACAGTGTTCTAAGATTTCTGCTTTAGAACCAAAGTGTACGATGAGAGGATTATCCCTGGGTCGATTCTTTATCTTAAAGATTTCTTCACAGGAAGAATGATTACGAGAAAGGGCACCCAAACCAAAAACTGTTTCCGTTGGGAAAAGAAGAAGTTCTCCCCTGAGCAAAAGATCTCTTGCCTCTTCTAGAGAAACCCAAGGAACCACTAAGGATTCTGTTTGGTCGGATGGTTAAGTTTTACTTCGGCGGGTTTCGTTTGGACTACTTCTTCTTCTTCAACTACCTTTTTGACAGGGGGAAGTTTTCCTTGCACTAACAAAGCTAAGTAGTCATTGATTTCAGGATCATTGTCCGTAACCAGTTGCCAAAAGGAAAATCCTCCCAACTCATACTTTCTAAGAAGAGTCATCTTATCTTCAAAAGCCTTTCGGTTCATGTAGAAAGCGACCCGATCACAACTTCCATTGGAGTACCATAGAGTTGGGTCTTCGTAGGCTCGGTTCTTGTGTATGTCTGCAAACTTTGAGAGATTTTTCCAATTGGCCATTTTATTCTCTCGATTTAGTATTTCATTGATATCTGTTGGTTGGTATCTTTTGTGAATCCCAGCTTTGATCTTCTGAGCGTCTGAATGATAAACTGCCTTGGCGCCTGATTTGCAATTCAAAGCCCAGTCGTACCCATAGGTGGGTATAGCCATGAATAATTTCTCAGTCGGAACTTTTTGTTTGGCATATGTAATGATATCTTTTAACCAGACATTAGGCGCTTGCGGACCTGGTCCAGGGTTATGGTACTTTCTAGGGTGCAATTCGTAAGCCATGATTTTGACTCGGTCAGCATGTTTAGCTAAAAATTCATAGTCGTGAGTGGTGGGTCCTCTCCAATTTTCTCGGAAGTCCATAGTTATGGGTTTGTTCAATCCTTTACAAATGAATTCTATTTGTTTTTCGGCTGGAGTTTTAGGATGAACAGCCACAGACAAGAGTTTTCCTTTCTTGTGTACTTCTATTGCCAAAAGCTTAAAGAACTCTTCAAACTTCTCTTTTTTGTCGCAAGTCATTCCTTCATAATCAATGTCTATTCCATCGTATCCGTAAGTTTCTATCTCTTTCAAAATCACTTGAATGTGGTAGTTACGGATGTCACTCCTTCCATTCATTCCGATGTTCTCTTGGATTTTTTCTTTGGGATTTTCCCACCGAAAAATGGTGGGTATGATCTTTACTTTAGGATTCAGTCTTCGAAGTTCCTCTACTCTTTCTTTTCGTGCAGTTGAAGACCAGCTAGATACTAACTCTCCGTTATTCGACAATCCACCTTTCATGGTATAGATGAAAGGGTGGATTTCGTTGTAGAGGTGCACTGTTTTTTGCATGGCAGACCAGTCCGTACTCCAGGCAGAGGAACGAAAGGAAACCTTTTCTTCCCCTAAAACGGGTGCTATTTTGGTTTCTGCTACCGAGGGCGATTCTAAGGCTTGGGTTTCCTCCGATCCAAGGGTTTTTTCGGGAAGAGAATTGTTTTCTTGAGATTGCGTCTCAGTTTTGTTTGTCTCTTTTTTCTCGCCTGGGGGAAGAAATTTTGGATCTGGCTTCAAATTGTATCCATTCGGACTGAGCAAGGAAGAAGACTGTTTCCCCGCCCCAAGGAGATTCATCCCCAAATAGAAGGAAAAGGCTGACAGGAAGATCCAGGTGGAAAACAAAAAGGTGTATTTTACCTTTGGAGACAGGTCTGACATAAATAGGCTATCGATCTCCTTTTGAAAAGAGTGGAGTCTTTTTTCTTAGCTCTGTCCAATAGGTAATGAGCTCAAAATCCATCGTTTTGTATGTCGTTCTCCTGTCGCTTTTTTTGACTTTTCTTTTGATGGCGGAACTCACTGGCAGTAAACTCTTTACTGCCTTCGGTTTTACAATGACCATGGGAGTGATTCCCTTCCCGATAACATTCCTTATCACGGATTTAATGAATGAATACTATGGAAGAAAAATTGTTCGAATGACGACTTTGATTGGAATGGTGATGGTATCCCTTGCCTATTTGCTTATTGTCGTCGATATGCTAATCCCAGCAAGTCCTGATTCACCCATTTCAGATGATGCCTTTAATATGGTCTTTGCCAATTCTGGTTTGGTAATCTTAGGTTCCGTATTAGCCTACTTGATTGGTCAATTTGTGGATATTCAGATCTTTTATTTTTTGAGGAAGAAAACCCAAGGTAGAATGATTTGGCTCAGAGCCACGGGCTCGACAATTCTTTCTCAATTGCTCGACTCTTACGTAGTGATATTCGTAGCACTTAGCAAATACCACGGCGTCTCAAAACTCATCTCCATATCGAATACCAACTTTCTTTACAAAATGGGAGTGGCTATCGCCATTACCCCACTTCTTTACGGCCTTCATCAACTCATAGATTCCTATTTGGGAGCCGAAACGAAAGAAAAGATGATAAAAGTTGCGATGGAAGAGCCAGGATATGAACAAAGCTTACAAGCTGGCTGAACCTTTCCTTGGAAAGCCTCCTTGGAATTTTGGACATCGAGGGACTAGATCATTTGCTCCCGAAAATACTTTGGCTGCCTTTAACAGAGTTTATCCATTCACTAAGGCTTTTGAATTGGATGTGATTCTTTGCAAGTCTCGTGAACTAATTGTTTTTCATGATGCATCTCTGAAGAGAACCACAAATGGTTCTGGAGAGGTAAAAGACAAAAATCTTTCCGAATTGCTTTCTTTAGATGCAGGACAATGGTTTTCGGATGAATTCAAGGGAGAAAAAATCCCAACGCTCAGGCAGATTTTCGAAAAGCTTCCCTTGGATTGCTTTTTCAACATCGAAATCAAACAGACAGAATCCAAGAACGAGACCGTTTTGGCCCTCTTGGCTGATTTGCAGGGGCATGAGAATAGGGTCTTTGTCTCGAGCTTTGATTGGAATCTCTTAGAAATTTTAGAAGAAAAAAATCCCCAGCTCGTTCTAGGAGCCTTGTTTGAAAAGGGCGAATTCCCATCTACCTACCTTCCCTCTTTCCCCATATTTTTACCTCACCACTCGGACATCAAAGAAGCGGCAAGCCAAACCTGGGGCTCTCTTGTGATTCCCTATACTGTGAATTCAAAAGAAGATTGGGATCGTTGTCTCGATTTGGGCTGTTCAGGTCTTATTACTGACCATCCAGATCTCCTAAAAGATTATTTGCTTTCCAAGGGAAAATAAAACCAATTTCTATTTCCCCAGGGATCCAGATAACTTCTGTAATTTGGTTCGGTTACCTCAGGCCTCCACTTAGAAGGATCCTTTGGTTCCTTAGCTTGCCAAACCAACGTTCCAGGATAAACAGGACAAGAAATCGTAATCTTTGAAAAGACAACTAAGATCCCCTCGACCGATTTCCATACCGAATGACCGAGACTTGATTTCTCAATGGATCCATCAAACTGATCCTGGTAGAAACGCAGTGCATCTCTTGTATCGTCACCTCCATAGAGGCTAACAGCATAGAGCTTCATAGCTTTTAGACCGCTTCCACTTGACAGAAATAGACACTTATTTGGACTGGATTGTATGGAAGCGGATTTTGTACGTATTTTCGATACAACCCTCCGGGACGGAGAGCAATGCCCTGGAGCTGCGATGAGCGAAGATGAAAAAGTCGAGATCGCACTTCACCTAGCAAAGATGAAGGTGGATATCATCGAAGCAGGCTTTCCCGTATCTAGTCCAGTTCAGTTCCAGGCTGTGCAACGCATTTCAAGAGAAGTGGAAGGTCCCATTATTTGTGCCTTGGCTAGAGCGCTCCCAAAAGATTTAGAAAAAGCACGAGATGCTTTAAAACCTGCCTCTAAGAAACGGATACATACTTTTTTAGCATCTTCCCCAATCCATATGAAACACAAGCTAGGCAAGACCCCGAGCGAAGTTTTAGCAATGGCAAAGGAAGCAGTCTTACGAGCCCGTGAATGGGTCGCCGATGTTGAATTTTCACCTGAAGATGCCACTAGATCGGAGGTGGAGTTCTTACGAGAATTGGTTGAGATAGTTATTGAAGCGGGAGCAACTACCATCAATATCCCAGACACAGTCGGCTACACAACACCTAAAGAATATGGGGATTTGTTCCAATTTCTAAGAACAAAATGCAAAAACGCGGACAAGGTCGTCTTTTCAGCACACTGCCACAATGATTTGGGTCTTGCAGTTGCTAATTCCCTTTCGACGGTACTCAACGGTGGGCGCCAAATCGAATGTACAGTTAATGGTATCGGTGAGCGAGCCGGCAATACAGCCATGGAAGAGATTGTAATGGCTCTCAAAACTAGAAAAGATATGTTCGGAGTGGAAACGCGCATAGATTCTTCTCTAATAACTCGTGCCTCTTATTTGGTCAAAACCATTACAGGAATGGTTGTACAGCCTAACAAAGCAATTGTTGGAGCCAATGCCTTTGCCCATGAATCAGGCATCCACCAAGACGGAGTTTTAAAGAACCGTCAAACTTATGAAATCATGACACCTGAATCGGTAGGACTCGCATCGAATAAAATGGTCCTGGGAAGACATTCGGGGCGAGCTGGTTTCAAGGATAGAATTATTCGACTTGGATTCAATCCAACTCCAGAAGAATTAGAATCAACTTATTCTCGTTTCTTGGAAGTAGCAGATAAAAAAAAGGAAATCTTTGATGAGGATATCATTGCTCTATTCCAATCCCAAAGTCAAAAAATCCAAGGCAAGTATGAGCTTTTGAGTTTTTCCCAATCCACTGGCAAGGGAGAAGCTCCACAAGCGACTGTTGAATTATCTGTGTCTGGTTCTCAAAAAAGTGCAAAGGCGAAAGGAGATGGACCAGTCAATGCCATTTTTTCAGGAATCAATCAAATCACAGGGATTGAGCCTTTGTTGACAAGGCTCGTTATTTCGCCCGTTACGGAAGGTTCAGATGCCCTTGCGGAGGCAAGTGTTACCCTAGAGTGGGATGGCAAAAGAGTTGTTGGCAAAGGTGATTCCACAGATATCATCGAAGCCTGCGCTCTGTCCTACATCAATGCTCTCAACCGTCTCTGATGTTCACAAGAAAAGAACTAGAGAGTTTCGAACCATACACTCCCGGAGAACAACCGCTTCCAGGTTCTTCGGTCACGAAACTAAACACCAACGAGAACCCATATCCACCATCTCCTAGAGTTTGGGAGGCAATTGAGTCAATCCGTAGCAATGGACTACTTCGAAGATACCCTCACTATTCAAGTATAGAAGTGAGAGAAGTCCTCTCAAAAATACACGGCATTGGTATAGATTGCATTTTAGTAACGAATGGTTCAGATGAGGCCTTGCGGCTGGCATTTCTAGCTCTATTGCCGACTGGTGCTCGAGTGGTTATTCCTGATCCAACTTACTCTTATTATCCTGTTCTAGTAGAACAGGCCATGTGTGGAGCTAGTCTAATAAAAGTTCCGCTTTTGCCAAATCTTGAGTTAGACACGGAAGCTCTACAAAATTCCAAAGCAAACCTCCTGGCCATTGCCAATCCGAACGCTCCGACAGGTATACTCTTGAATAGAGACAAAGTCCTGGGGCTAGTTCAAAACTTTGCAGGGGTCGTTCTCGTTGATGAGGCATACATTGATTTTAGCCCAATAGGAAGTAGTGTTGCTCGAGAAGTGACACTTTTTCCTAATCTATTGGTTTCTAGAACTTTGTCAAAGAGCTACGGCCTTGCGGGTCTGAGAGTTGGGTATCTTTTAGGTAACCCTAGCCTTATCCAAGCTATATCTAAACTTAAAGATAGTTACAACTTAGGAATGATAGAACAAGCCATGACGAAAGCTGCCTTGGAAGACCAGCTTTATTTAAATTCATGTGTTGAAAAAATCATCTTCGAAAGACAAGAGTTAGCTGTCAAACTAAAGAAGAAGGGATTTGATGTCACTCCATCCGCAGCGAATTTTCTATTTGTGAAACCTCCCAAAGGGGTATCTCCAAAAGTTTTGTATGAAGACCTTAAAAAAAATAACGTTCTGGTCAGATACTTCTCAAAAGGCATAAGCCAGGACTACTTGAGGGTCTCTGTGGGGAGCTCCGAGGAAAATGAAACTTTCCTCGGAGTCCTTGACCAATTACTCGGCTGAGATCTCGATCTTTCTTGGCCGATCCTCAAGCCTTTTAGGTGCCTGCACCTGTAGTAGGCCTTTGGATACGGTTGCCTTCACTTTTTCCGAATCCACTCGGAAGGGAAGGTGTATGGTTCTTGTGGCCTCTCCGAAAGAGATTTCCTTGAGAACCGTCTTGGTATCTGCCAAGAGCTCAATTTCTGGTCTCTTTGCAATAAAGGTAACTTGGTTCTCTATTACGGAGATTTCCAAATCCTTTTCTTCCAATCCTGGGACCAATGCCACCAACTGGGCGCCTTCCTCCCTGAGGTAGACATTGACTGGGATTTCTACTGTGTTTTGAACCAAAGATCGGGTCAAAGCTTCATTAACACGATCGAAGTCTCTCCAGAGCTGGGATTTGGGGTTTTCAAGTATACGGAACATCATTTTTTCCTCCTTAGCAATCTATGCCTTAGACTGCTAATTATTTTAGCAGTCTAGCCATTCATCTGCTAAATCCATCTTTTTTTTGAGAAAAGGAAGATTTTTTTTCGCTATTGGAGGGACTGGGACTCGTGATACAGGAAAGATTGAAAGAACTGGGCCTGGTACTTCCCGAGCCTCCCAAACCAGTGGCGAGCTACCTTCCATCCCAAAAAGACGGAAAGCAAATCTTCACTTCGGGACAATTGCCTACCATTTCAGGAAACCTCTCTTTCCGAGGGAGGTTTGGAGAAAACATAACAGTCGAGAAGGGAAAGGAATTGGCTCGCATTGCTGTTCTAAATGCCCTCTCCTCCTTGCTTTTGCATATCCCCGATTTAGATTCCGTCTCTGCTATAGTGAAATTGGGAGCTTACATTGCCTCAAGCCCCGATTTCACAGAACAGCATTTAGTTGCCAATGGAGCATCCGATTTGCTTTTGGATATTTTTGGTGAACAGGGTCGCCATGCTCGATTTGCTGTTGGAGTACCCTCTTTGCCTCTAGGTGCCCCCCTCGAAATCGAACTTTTAGTTTCTATCAAATGAATAGAGTCTCCTACCTAAAGCAAATTTTTCTGATATCCGTATTGGGATGGTTTGGTCTTAGTAAAAAAACTATCATCTTCTTGTGGCAGTTCCTATCTAAAAAAACGATTTTAGATAGAACGATCATTGGGTTTTTAGTTTTACAATTGATTTCTTCTAGCCTTGGGTGGTTTCGGTACGAAATCAAATTCTTTGAATTTGTTGAACCAGTCTCTTTCGGATCAAAGTGGAATTTTTTGTTCTTTTTAGGTAGTGCTATTGCTTTTGTTTGGTTTAGCTTTTGGCAGGCGCACTGGATATTAAAGGCATTCCAAATTATGGAGTCATTACTTTTGTTATTTTTTTTCTTAGGCATTGTCTTTCCTAATACCTTATTTACTGATATGCAAAGAACGGATGATTATTCTTTCACGACAGCTTTTTATGGTTTTGCTGTGGGTCTTTGTGGAAGTCTCCTACTTTCTCTTCTTCATTACAGAGGGAAACCCGTTTCCCATGACCCACGGTTACAAAACTAGACAGGTTCTATCACGATTTCACCATCTCTCTCCTCCACTAAGTACTCTTTAGCTGTGTCCCTAAAAAGCAAAAGCTTACTAAGTGGTTTCCCTACTTCTTTGTCTATGATTCTCTGTAAAGGTCTTGCACCTAATTCTCGTTGGTAACCTTTTTCTGCCAAAAATCTCTTTGCCTTATTTCCCAATACCAATTTGATACCTTTGATTTGAGCTTTTTGTTGAAGGCTTGCAAAGGCCTTTACTACAATGTTTTCGACCTGTTCCATTCCTAAAGGAGAAAAAGGGATTATAGCCGTTAGTCTATTCCTAAATTCAGGACTGAACATCCTTTCAATGGCCTGTTCTGCTCTATCATCGAAATTCGGAGGTTCAAAACCAAGTAGAGGTTTCTGCGTCTCCCTGGCACCAGTATTTGTAGTCAAAATTAAAATCACTTGACGGAAATCAGCCTTTCTTCCTGTAGCATCAGTTAAAGTTGCATGATCCATAACTTGTAAAAGTATATTAAAAATATCCTCATGTGCTTTTTCGATTTCATCCATCAATAAAACGCAATGAGGATTCTTTAAAATGGCATCCGTTAATTGACCGCCCTGATCATATCCAACATATCCTGGAGGAGAACCAATCAACCTCGAAACCGAGTGCTTTTCCATGTACTCGGACATGTCGAATCTCAGAAATTCGATCCCCATTTGTTTTGCCAAAGTCTTTGCGACTTCGGTTTTTCCCACACCGGTTGGTCCTGCGAATAAAAAGCATCCAATGGGCTTTGTTTCGTCACCTAATCCAGATCTGGCATAGAGAATGGAATCCACTACAGAATCAATGGCAAAATCCTGTCCAAATACCACTTCCTTGATTTCAGTAGCGAGAGTTTCAAGCCTTTTTTGTTCGTTGGCTTTGACAGTTTTTGGAGGAATTTTTGCAATTTTGGCGATCAAATACTCCATTTCTGAGATTCCTACAAGCCGATTCTCTTTGCCATCTCTTTCCCGCTTCAAGCGCACCAAGGCTCCCGCCTCGTCCACCAAATCTATAGCCTTGTCAGGCAAATGTCTGTCTCTGATAAATTTGTCTGACAAATCCACAGCAGCTTCTATTGCCTTGGGACTGTATTTTACTTTGTGGAAATCTTCATATTTTGGAAGCAAGCCTTTTAAAATTTTTTTCGCATCACTGGTACTAGGTTCTGATACTTCAATTTTTTGAAAACGACGAGAAAGAGCATGATCTTTTTCGAATATAGTCTTGTATTCCTTATAAGTTGTCGTTCCAATACATTTTAAATCACCGTTGGCTAGGGCAGGCTTCATGAGATTGCTAGCATCCAAACTTCCTCCCGATACGGCACCTGCCCCCACTACTGTGTGGATCTCATCAATAAATAGAATATAATTTGAGTTATCTGTCACAGCTTTGAGGATTTTTTTTAGTCTTTCTTCAAATTCACCTCGAAACTTTGTTCCTGCCATGAGCAATCCCATATCTAGACTTAATACTTCAAGTTTCTGCAGAGATTCTGGTACTTCACCATTGACAATCCTTTGTGCTAGACCCTCAACAATAGAAGTTTTTCCAACGCCTGCCTCTCCAACGAAAATGGGATTGTTCTTTCTGCGTCTTGCAAGAATGTGTATGGTTCGTTCAATTTCATCTTCTCTACCGATGCAAGGATCTAACTTACCCTCTTTGGCTTTTTGATTCAAATTGGTCCAAAACTCTTCTGGTTTCTCGGTCTTTTCTGATCTTACGTCTCCAGGTTTTTCGTCAGAAACAATATCTTCTTCCTCTTCCTTCCCTTTAGAAATTCCATGGGAGACAAATTTCAAAACATCTACTCTATTGATATTCTGTTTTGCGAGAAGATATACGGCTTCCGAAGCCTCCTCTCTGAACAATGAAACTAGGACATTAGAACCGTCCACTTCCTCTTTGCCATTGTTCGCAACATGAAATGCTGCGAATTGAATCACGAATTGAACACCGACAGTTGGTTTTGGATCTGTTTTTAAGTCTTTTCTAATGATAGCAGTCAAACCATCTTTGAAAAAACCAGATAGGTCCTCCCTCAAAAGGTCTAGATCACATCCAACATTCAATAAAACCTCCTTTGCTTTTTTGTTGAAGGTTAAGCCGAAAAGCAGATGTTCCAAAGTCATGTATTCATGCTTGTATTGGAGAGCTGTTTCTTTTGCTTTTTGAATCGATTCTTCCAAGTCTTGTGATAGTTTCATTACTCTCCCTCTTCTTTTGCTAATGTACATCTCAAAGGATGCCCCTCTTCTTCCGCAAGTCGATGAACTTCTTCCACTTTAGTTTTAGCAATGTCAAGCGTATAGGTGCCGCAAACTGCTGAACCCGTTGTATGTGCTGTCCACATGATTTGTCTCGATTCCTCCAAAGTTTTTTGGAATACTTTGGCCAATACCCAAACCACAAATTCCTGAGGAGTATAATCATCATTCAATAAAATCACTTTGAATCGATCAGGCTTTTTCAATACTACCTTAGTCTTTTCCAAAATTAAAGTATCTGTTTTGCTATTTTTGATCATTAATTTCGGAAAGCCTTAATTGGTGAGGACATATTTGCCTTGGTGATATTTTCCGTTTCCCAAGATCTTTCCTCTTCTAAAAACCTTTCGATAGCAG
>Ga0169931_10012581_pt1 | contig 11708 bp, 13 predicted proteins | sample Kivu_15m_20L_FD_129675 | JGI IMG/M metagenome (GOLD analysis project Ga0169931, IMG submission 129675) | Freshwater microbial communities from Lake Kivu, Western Province, Rwanda to study Microbial Dark Matter (Phase II) - Kivu_15m_20L... | ecosystem: Environmental > Aquatic > Freshwater > Lake... | reverse complement strand
TTTAATGAATATAATTTTATAAAATTTAAAATTTTTAAAAAATTTATTTTAAAGTTTGGGGAATTGGGGATTGGGGATTGGGGATTGGGGATTGGGGATTGGGGATTGGGGATTGGCCCAATCCCCAATCCCCAATCCCCAATCCCCAATCCCCTTTCTTATTTTTCTTTAAATACATAAATTCTTGATAAGATTAATATTTCTTAAAAACTTTAAAATAAATTTTTTAAAAATTTTAAATTTCATAAAATGATTCTCAGTAAATTATATGAATATTTATAATTATTATTAGTGAAAATTACTTACCTATAGATGATATTTTTAAGATAATAATGAAAGAATATAATAATAAGAATATAAATACGATCTCTAACTATTTAATATTGTAAATTTAGAGTTTTAAATCAAATTTTTAAAAATTATATTTCTCAACAATATTCTTATCTTATAATTTGATTAAAATATTTGTCCATAATATATAATCGAGAAATCAATTAACTATTTTATCATTTTCACTATCATAGTCTATTCAGAATCAGGACCATCACTATTGGGGCTACTCTCTTCAATAGGTGATTGATCCTCATCTGGTACCCAATCATCTCCAGGTACATCCTTCCAATCTGACAAATTGACTTTCTTTTTAAGCAATTCAGAAATTCTGTCTCCATATTTTTCATTCAACTCACGATATTCATTATAAATATCTTTTCTTTCATTAGCATCTTTTTCTCTACCTAATTTACTATATGATGGATATCTCCCTTTAAAGTATATATCAAAAATAGTGAGTTTCTTTTCTGGTTCTTCTTTTGAGTTGAAAAGTTCTCTCAGTCCTCTTTTTTGTTTGTCTACAAATTCTTTTTCTTGATGTGAAAGGAAGGCACCTCTGATCATAGGATCAGTGGGGAAATCAGTGGCCATCTCCTCTGGAGTTCTTGAGTACTCTCTTAAAGAAACAAAGTTTTTCCACCCTCTCCACTTTCTTCTGGCCATCAAGGCCTCCTTAAAGGTACCTAGAGAAAGAAGATGTTTATTTTGACAATTTTTATAACAAGTTCTCTCATATTCAGTCAATGAGACCGAATTAGTCAAACAAGAGTTAAAGCATTCTCTATGAATGTAGTTAATAAACATTCTCTCATTGAAATGAGTAACCATCCTTTCAGGAATAAATTTGTGTGGATCTTCCCATAGCAACTTGAAACTTTCTGGGATGTAGTCATATGTTTTAGGTTTCTCATAAGTTTTAGAGAAGAGTCTAGGATAAGGAGAGTTAGCAATATTTGGATCTATGAATTCATTTTTCATTTGAAATAAGTAATAATGAATAAATAATTTAATTTATTACTTTATTGTTTGCAATATAATTTTATTTATAACAATTTATAAAATAAAAGTAATAATAATTCTAAATGAAGAGAACGAAAACAAGAAAACACATAATCCAGCTGCCTAGTAATTTTGCAGAAGTCGTAATTTTAAAAGAAATGAAATTTAGTAATGGAGATCGCAGCATCGAACTAATAAGAGAATTACTGTACCTTTATTCTGTAAATCGTTTTAATTTATAACAAAAAAGATAGGAATGGAATATTACGATTCTATTAATAACAAACTAATATACAGTTACTATTATCAGAGAAACATGGCTATGCTAACCGATTCAGAAGTAACTGCGATACTGGATGGTAATCCCAATAAGGGGCATAATCCTGATATAAAATTATTTAAAGATGATAAGCCTTATAAGTTAATCACAATCAATGACGAATTAAAAAATAAAAACCAACAATTAGGGTCACAAAATGTTATGACTAAATCAACAGATGATATTGGGCTAACTAAGGAATCAAATTTTTCGAATGTAAACAATCAACCTAAAAAAGAGGTCGTGAAATCTCGAATAGATTCAGAAATGGACAAATTAAAGTTGCATGTTGAGCATTTAGACATTTTAGTAGAAAATGTTAAAACTACTCAACTCAACAACTTTCAATTAAATCGAAAAAAAAAATTGGAAGCGATGAAGGAAAAACCGAAAAATAAGAAGCAGTTTGTAAAAAGAAGGGGAACGAAAATTGATGATTTATTGATTGCCGCAGGTAAGATTTCTAAAATTCACCTTAAATAGTATCTCACGGAAAAACTGAAGGAGCAGATAAAAGCGATATTTTGAAGAGCATTTATGAATTAACTGAGAAGAATTTAGAATCGAATCAAGCTGGAATGATGAAAGAAATAGAAGATTATATCGATAAAAATATGAATGAAATGCATAAGGCGTTAGAAGAATTGAGGGTATCATTTGAAGATGAAATAAAAGGACTCGGTAATTGCTTCTTATGTTATGATTTGATTTAATTTAGATCAAGATGTTTTTGCTGATGTCATTAAGGCCATGAAAGAAGATATGGAAATCGAATTATCTAATCTAAGGGATCAATACGAAGAATTAAGAAAAGATGAAATAGAAAAGATTAAGACAAAATACAATAAGAAAAAATAAGATCCCAATTTTTATTTTTTTGTAGTTTAAGATGATTTTATGATATTTAATATATTGTCTTATTAAATTTGTTTTTAATTTTATTTTAATTTTGAAAAAATAATTTAATAAATTTTCCATAAAAATAAAATAAAAATTTGTATAAAGGAGAAAAAAACCCCAAATATTCAAGTAAGACAAAATAAACAAAAAATATTCTAAGGATGATGATATTACTTCTTTCCCCAAATGATCACAATGATTATTTGAAACCGCTGATTTTACTGACTTAGAATATATAAAATATGTTTTTTTAAATTTAAAATATCCAATTATCAAAATGAGCCGTGTGATTAATTTTTAAATAATAATAATAGAATATAAAAGTCCAATAATTACATAAAATACTTTTATCAATAAAATTAACATGAATAACTTACTAAGATTGAATTTAATTATGTATATTAAATATTTTTTATTCTGAAAGTTTTTCTTTTGCTTTTTTACTTTCTGGATTATTTGTAGGAAGCAAAACATTATCAAAATTGCTATAATAAAAATAAACGAAAGCAATAAACACTAATACGTGTAAAGCATCGGCGATTATTAAAAATTCAAAATCATGTGTTTGCATGTACAATTTGATCCAAAAGACCAGCCTGAATTTTCTCGAAACAGCCAAGAATATCAAATAAAAAGAAGAAAAGCTCCTTGAATCCTTTTCATAATTAAAAGAGAATATTTGTGGGATAAGTCCAGCTGCTTCAGTATAGATATTCAAAGACACAAACATTTGAATGTCCCAAATTACTTTATCATCCTTTCCTGGATAGTAGATATAACTCAAAATCCCAGTAACTAACAAAAGAAAATACCATCTGAACAAGAAAGGAACACGTGACCCGAATAAGACTTTTAATATTGATCTATGTTTATTGTGTTTGAGTACGCATATAAAAAGTGTATAGCATAATGTTGTTAATGCTAGGAATAACTCGATGTAGGTTATCTTAAAATTTTTTAAAACTGTATCGTTTATCCACAAACATCTAGCTATAGCCCCAACCAAAAATAAAATCTGAGTGTCTATCGAAACTCCATCCGTATTTTTCCTTTTTTCTATCCTTCCTATCTGTAAAATAGTCCCTACATGCTGAAATAAATACCCAATATTAAAAATCCAAGAGATAATTATCAGGTCCATTAATATTTAAGTTAGAGAAATTTATTATTAAATTATTTCAAATTTTTAAAAATTATATTCACGTGAAAACAGTGAAATAAAATTAGAATTTTTTAAAGTAAGTATATGTTAATTCAATATTTCTATATACGATTTGTATAATCGTTTTAAAATTTCAAAATTTCCTGTTATAAATAATTAATTAAACATCTTATTTTTTCAAATTTAATTTTTTATTTAAGGTAGTTCGATCGTTCCTTTAAGATCAATAGGAATGTCATCGACACATGTAACTAAAACATTAATCTCATCGAAAGTCTAAAACAATTAAGCATAATGTTAATTACCTTTATTGTTTTATTGAGCACAATTCCATCCTCAGTTTTGAAATCAAGTGTTAGTGTATTATCAGACATGTTGTATTTGAAATTAATTAGATTAGGATTGTCTTCCTTCTTCCATTCCTAAAGATAGTTAATAAAAATAATATTTTACGATTTCCAAACCTAATTCCTGAATCAATAGGTTAATCACCAAAGTCGGTCCTGTTTCATTTTGACTAGTGTTAGTATTCTTGAAATTGAAATTTATTCCAGCAGCATTAGAGGCTCTTTTATTTTTATTTAAATGTTTATAATTTATATCAACAACAAGAGCTTTGTACGATTTCATTGGTGTATTGCGAATCATTAGACAATGGAAAACTTTTCCACATTTATTAGAGATCATCTTCCCATTTACATATTTTTCATTGAAGTAATCGATGAACATGTCATATCCTGTATGGTCATCGCTTTTAATTGAATGTCCGCTTATTAAATTCCGTTTGTGCAAAATGTATTTAAGTTGCCTGTGTACGATCATGTCTGGGTACCTTCTAATAGGGGATGTGAAATGTGTGTACAATTCGAAATTCAATGCGGAGTGTCTTAAATCTTGTAAATCACTGTTCGCACATATTACATATTCCGCTCTCTGCATAAAATTTTTTAATTTATTTTGAATGCAGATGTATTTATTCAGATCTTTTGACTTAATTTTCATCATCATATCATTCAGTGCTTGTGGATCTTCAAAGTCCACAATTACTTTGTTCATCGTGAAATATCTGTGGATTTCTTGGAATTTATTGTCATTTATGAAAGGGTGTTTCCTTATCAACGCATCATGTCTGATGTTTTCAAATAAATACTCTGCGGTTAGTTTATTAGCAATTAACATAAGTTCTTCGATCATGTGATTGGAATCTGTTTTTGTTTTGAATTTATATCCAATAGGCATTTTAGTCTCTTCATTCAGTTCGAAACTAACTTCTTTTTTATCGATGATAAGTGAACCAGATTCGATTCTTTGAGATCTGACAAGTTTTGTAAGTTTGTGAAGAATTTTGACTTTTTCACACATTTTTTCGAATATTTCTTTTGTAATTGGTTTAGTTCCATGTTCATTGGAGAGTTCTTCATAAATAACATCCTCGTCATCTATAATTTTTTGAACAAGTTCGTAATTCCATTTTCCACTAGAATTAATAATAGACAAAAAGAATTTAGGAGCGAAATTAGTTTCTAAAGCACCATTTAAATAAATTCTGAATACACAACTAAATGCTAGACGATCTTGGTAAGGTAAAAGCGAGCATAGATTTTCACTTAGAATTCTAGGGAGCATCGGTATGTTTTTCTGTACGAGATATACGGTAGTTGTTCTATTCATGGCTTCCTTATCTAGAAGGGAGTCTTTTCTTACAAAATGAGAGGGATCAGCTATATGGACGCCTATTTCTAATAAGCCTTCAGCTTCGTTGATTATTTTAACAGAAATGGCATCATCTAGATCTTTACTTGTTTTAGGATCTATTGTGAAAATAATATCTTCTCTTAAATCTACTCTTTCTTTTTCTATTTCTTCATCTATTTTCCAATTATCATATTGCTTCAATTCCTCCATAGCTTGCTGAGGGTATTCTTCTCCATAGTCGATGTCGTATGTTCTGAGCAGCACTTCTGTTTCAACTTCTATATCCCCACTGTTTCCAAGTTCATTTACTATTATTCCTTTTGGACATTTGAAATTAAGAGCCCATCCTACGATTCTTACTAGGAAGTATTTATTTCTAAAATTAAAATCGGACTCCAACTTCTTGACGAATTCTACACGTCTGAATTTTTTCATTTTTATAAAAATTTTGGGAAGATTTTCGTCGATAGGGCAAGCGAAAATCAGCTGTTTTTCACTGACAATTCTTACTATGTGCGCTTCCTCTCCATTAGGACTCTTCAGGATTTTAACGATTCTACCTTCAGGTCTAAGGTTGTAAATTTTGTTCAAATAAGCAAGTCTTTCTTCAGGATTATCAAAGTTTTCTTTAAAATTCATTCCGTTATCTTCATGCTCAGAAACAGATTCACGTCTTTTCTTTTCTAAATTTATGTCAATCTGTTCGTCGTTTTCCTCAGCGTCTGTATTATAAATTTCATTAAAAATATTTTCTTGATTTTTTTCTGATTTATTAGTAATTTGTTCAGCAAAAACAGAAAATTTCCTTAATTTTTTATTAAATAGAGGCTTCCAGCAAGCCATAGGAAATAGCTCTACAATTACTTCATCTAAATGCAGTGATTGATTAAGATTACGATTTCCTCTTATCAAAATATCATTAGCCAATCCAGAAACTGTAATGTAACCATGTGTGTGACATTTGTTGATTCTAATTACTCCCTTTAAGTATCTCCCTGTTTTTAAATTTTGTTCTATTAAATTTTGATCCTTGATAAAGGAATAAGGCTGAAGCTTTTGATTATCATAATAGGCTTCTGAGTTTTTGCTAATTTTATTCTGAGGAGCACTGCTGCTCACTTCTGTTACTGCTTGGGGCTTATTTTGAATAGTGCTTTGCAAATAATTTTCTGTAGAAACCTGTTTATTTACATTCATACTTAGGTTAATATTTAGATTCATCATGTTAACATTAAGATAAGGGTTAAAGTAGAACATTGCATTATTATTTGTATTTTCTTTATTGCTTGTGTCATTTTCAGATATTCCCATATTTTGATGAAGATATAGAACATTATCAGGATTGTAGGATGTTTTGTCTGCTGTGTTATTATTATTTAGGTTTTCTTTTAATTTATAATTCTGTTTAAGGAATTTTAAATTAACAGTTAGGAAATTTTTATAATTCGAAAAATCATTGCATTTATCATAGGCGTTGATGAATATTAACTTTTTAAGAGTTGAATTTGAGTATTTGTAGGACTTTGAGTTTAGATAACTAGATCCTGTGAAATTTATAAAATTAGAAGAATTCGAAAAATTAGCGAAATTCGAATAATTAACATTATTTACATTATTAGGATTAAGTTGAGAAATTTTTGTTGCTGTGATATTGTTACTTGTATTTGAATTTAAACCAGGATTAAGACTCTTTTTATGCTTTTTATAATTTACGTATTTGAAATTAGTGTTATTTACTAGATTCTGATTGGCTTGATTCAAATTTGAGTTCGGTGCATTCACAGTGTTTGTGATGGAAGACTTTTTAGAAAGATTTCTGTGATAATATGATATAGAATTCGTTCTATTTTGAATGGTCGAATGTAGAGTGTGCGAGGAATTTGAATGAGAATAGTTATTATGAGGAAGGTGAACGCTGTGCATGTGGTGTGAGTTGTGATGAATATTATGTGCTAAACTATGACTACTATGGGTACTATTAGAATTAATATTTGCATTGTAAGCTGTGCTAGTGTCAGAATTCATGTTATCATACAATATCGTGTGATAATTATATAAGTTATTGCCGTTGTAATTACAATGGTGAATATTTTTATTGTATGTGTGGCTATAATGCCTAGGCCCAGCTTTGTTTACAGACTCCCTCACATAATGATAATTATAATTTGAATATTCTTTATTCTCATCATACTTTTTACCGTAAGGCTTACTATAATAACGAGGAGAAGCTATCTTTCCGTTATTACTTGAAGAATGTATAATGTGGAGGTTTGTTTTCGCCTCGGGATCTTCTTCCCCAGGGTGTGGAATCATTGATTTAATTTCGTTCGATGTGCGATTATTTTCCATTGATAATTTGTTTATATAATATTTTATAAATTTAAATTATATTTGTTCATATAAATTATGGAAGCTTCAATGAATTCACAAGGAGGAAACGATTCCGGGAAGTTTTTAAAAAATATAGGAAATAAATTAGCTGATGAAGATGAGGCCGTGAATGTTAAGAATAGCTCTTTGAAAGAACTTGAAGGATTGAACGATACAAAAACTACTCCAGAAATTAAGTAATCTTTATTTAATTATAAACTTATCATTATAATAATTTAGAGAAAAAATTACAATTAAAGAAAAAGACATCGAAATGATAAAAAACGAAATTTCAGTTTCATATGATGAAGCAAAGCTTTTGCTAATAAAACATCAAGGAAATTATCTAAAAGTTATTGAAAGTTTTTTGAACGACTTTAGATTTGCTTCTAATCGATAAAAATTATTTGAATTATATATTAAATAAATTAGATATAAAATTATGATTTAAATACGTAATTGACACGGATAAATTTTTTAAATCCATATAAATCGATTTATAAAAATCTCATTTTTAGCATCGATTTAGTCGAGAGATTTAGATTATTTATCATTTATCTTTTATTTAATAATCTATTAATTAGTTTCTCTTTCTCTTCTATGAATTCCTTAAATTCTTTTTCTTTAAAATGGATCAACTCTAATTTTTCTTTTAGTTTAATCTTCAGGGCCTTTATTTTTATTTTATAGACATTTTCTATTTTGTTTTTTAACTCTTCATTTTGGTTCATTAATATTTTAGCCTCATCTTCTTTTGTTTGAAAATCAATTTTCAAATTATCAAAATTCTTTATGATCTCCTGATAAGCAGAAAGTTTTTCTTCCAATTGAAACTTCAAGTTTTTATTTTCATCAATTAAATTGTTGATTACGTTGGAAATCTCATCATGTTTATTTTTCATCAAATCAAAATTTTCTTTGAAGAAGGTTAAGTGAATCTCCTTTTTCTCACAATCATCTTCTAACTTTTTGACATATTCTTGTATCTCTTTATTTTTCCTGAACAAATCGTCGACTTCATTTTCTAAAATAAAAATTTTTTTATTCAATGATTGACTCTCTTGGGCAATTTTTTCATTAGTTGATTTTGTATTTTTGTATTCTTCAGATAAATCAAAAAATTTTTTGTTGGCTTCAGAAAAACTTCCTTTAATGATATCTATCTGAGTTTTTAGGTCTGTTATGAAATTTTCCTTTGATTTCAATTCACTTTCAAGCTTAGATATCTCTTCTTCCAATCTAGTGCGGGTTGAATGATATGTATGGCTTATTTCAGATAATTCTTCTTCTAAGATTTTAATTTTATCACAATAGGATTGGTTTTCTGTCGTGAGAAGTTCAATCCGTTTTTCTTTCTCGTTTTGAAAATATTCCTATTGTGAAATTGTGAATTATATTTATATCATACATACCTATAAAATAGCCAGCTTAAAAATAAATTTTTACTTTCATCAATTCGTAAATTCTCTTCATATAAAATTCTTTCAACATTTCGTTTGATTTAAAGGTTTCTAAAATAGGATCTAATTTACTTCTATCAAACATATTATATAAGCCTTCTATTATTGATGTTGTCCTCTTCTTGTTTTCCAAATCATTTTTCGAAGTGATTGATTGATTTTGCAAATTTTTCTTTTTTTCTTCGAATTTTATTGCCTTCGACATAACTCTTTTATCAAATATAAATTATTTTTATTTTTAAATAAAAATTTTATTACAATTTAAAAAATTATATAAAATCAAAGAAGTTTTTTTATAACAATGAAGAAAATTTTTAAATAAAAATAAAACTAGATTCAGTTTCAATTCATAGAAGGGACAGCTTCTTAGAGGTTGACGTTTTCTCCTTCTTTGTGGAAGATGTGATATTCGAATTGCAAGGTCTCCAAATTGAGTTCATGGATGTTGTTAAGGAAATCGAAAATGATGTACTTTCCGTTGTAGTACACGGGGCTCATAATGAAATTAGAAGTTCTGACCAAGTCAGTGAATTGATAGAATTTGTTCTCATAAAATTCGAAAATATAAGCTTCTTTATACTCTTTGTTGTTTCTTTCACCTCCGAAGATAAGCATTCTATCGAAGTCAAGGGTAATGACTCCCATTCTGTTCTTTCTAATATCGACTGGCATATCATTGTCTTTAAGGACACTCTTAATATCAAACATAGTCCAGCCTAATTAGATTATAAATTAGCAATTTACCTTCTGATTCATTAAGGAAATCCAATCTTTCGTAACTGTCAACATTTTTGAATCCATCATACCCGCTGAATGCATAGAGGTATCTTTGATTATGGATAGCCAAGGCAGCATTTTGTCTGGCGTAATTCAAATCAGCGATTTCGATCCATTTATCATTGAAGATGTCGTATTTTTCGCATTTCTTGATCATTTCTAACTTGTCGACTCCTGAAATGGCATAGATGAAGTCGTTGAAGTAAATCAAGGAATGAGCTCTTCTTCTGATGTTCATGTTTGATTTTTGAACGACTTTAGCATTGAATCCTTCCTCATTGTCATCATATTTTCTAAACTTAAACATAAATGTTGTGTTGAGAGATTCAATGAAGTCCTTCTCTCCTCCTGTTAAAATAAGCTTATCTCCAGAAATTTCGATCCATCTTGCGTAACATGGGATTACAAAGTCGTTAACGTAAGTAACCTTAGTAACCTTATTGTTATCGATGAGATAAACAATAAATTCTTTCTGGTTCATAACAACGGTGAAGGCATGTTTAGATTGGTATTTAGAGTAATTAGTGTAGAATTTGCTGACTTTGTCGTTAAGGTATTCTCTCAAATTCTTGCACTTGTCGATTAAAATATTTGAATCGTTGAATACAATAGTGTTGGTATCGATGAAACTTTGTTTGATTCTGGAAAATTCTTGTCTTTGGAAAATAGCAACCTCATTGCACTCATCGGCTAAATCAGAACTAACATTAGAATCGAGTAATTCCTTACAAAAATCAAATGCAGATTGTTTAGACATTTTGCCTAATTCGTTGGAGAGTGATTGATCTAAATCGTCTGCCTTGTTGATCATAGCCTTAACCTTGGCGATGTTTTGTTGGGTGTTCTTCATATAATTTTCTTTCAAACTATTCATTTTGTTAAGAGTTTCTTCTCTTCTTTGGTTAATCATGCTAATGATATTGTCGTAAATTTTATTAACGAGATTAATGTTGACGTCGAATGGATTATTTTTCTCAGTATAGGTGTATTTCTTTTCCATAAATTCGACTTCCTCCAAAAACTCTTCTCTCATTCCTCTAATAGTTTCTAAATTTAATTCGTTTGTCTTTCTCATTTCTTCCTGCATGTTTTCGATCAGATCAGCGTAACATCTTTTATGGTCTTTTGCATAGTCCCTGGTGTCGGTAAATTTTCTGCAATCGTAACATAGCCAGATTAATTTATCATTTGCTTCTATTTTGCCTTTGTATTTATCTCTGAATTCGTCAGCTGGTGTCTTAACGATGACTTTACATGATGATTCGTTGTATTTTTTAATCGTTGCCATTTGTTTGTTTATATAGATATTTTAATTAAATATATATTTACAAGCACTGAATATTTTAATTAAAAATTTATTTAAAATATAAAGTTGCTTTCAAATTTTAATAAAATTAAAAATTACTTGAAATTAAATTCTGAGAATTAATTTCTATTTAATGTAAAATTTTTGATTTAATAAAATAAAATCACTGAAAATGAGTTTAGTTCAATGCCGCTACAATCCTAATCATCAAATGAAATCTTCGAGATTATTAATCCATGAGGATAAATGCCCAGATAGAAATAGCAAGATGCTAAAAATGTGTCCCTATAATCCAATTCATAAGGTCTCGCCTTTCAACTACGAATCTCATAAGAGAGAATGTCCTCAAAGGCCTAAAGTAGACGAAAACTTAGAAAGAGAACTTCG
>Ga0169931_10012580_pt1 | contig 11711 bp, 10 predicted proteins | sample Kivu_15m_20L_FD_129675 | JGI IMG/M metagenome (GOLD analysis project Ga0169931, IMG submission 129675) | Freshwater microbial communities from Lake Kivu, Western Province, Rwanda to study Microbial Dark Matter (Phase II) - Kivu_15m_20L... | ecosystem: Environmental > Aquatic > Freshwater > Lake... | reverse complement strand
GGTTGTGGGCTAACAACTGTGTTTGGAAGTCTAGAAAACGAGGTATCTATAAAGACCGGAGATTCGGTCCTTGTTTTAGGAGTAGGAGCAGTTGGTTCGCTCGCAATTATGGCATCAAAACTAAAAGGGGCAGGTGAGATAATTGCGATCGATGCAAATCAGCATAAATCTGAACTGTCTAGACAGTGCGGTGCTGATGGATTTTACTCGATAAGTGATTTAAAGTTGAATGATCTATTTGACAAGTCAGTGAACGATAATCTGCTCTTCGATTTAGTAATAGACACGACTGGTGATGCCCAGCTTATGAGTGAATCTTACAAAATGCTTTCAAAAACAGGAACGTTGTTGATCATTGGAGTCATGCCAGCAGAGCAAAGACTAAGTATCAATACTTTGGGTTTAAATATGGGTAAAAAAATAATAGGGACCCAAGGTGGTAAGTCTCTCCCACAAGTTGATATTCCAAGATTAGTGAAATCCATAGAAAAAAACAATATTCCTTTAGGTGTATTATCCTATAGAGAACGTAATCTTTCTGAAATTAATTTATCAATTAAAGAAATACGAGATATGAAACCCGTAAAGCAATACATCAATATGAAATGAGTTTAATTCTTGTTTTGCTTAAACTCATTTAACTAATTACTATAAAGATGTAGTTTTGAAGCGGCAAATAACACAGCAGAACCATCTCAACATTGATCTAAAATGCGAAATAAAAGATTATGTCCTCTAATAATACCTTCTCGCAAGTTTAAGCCAAAAACCAAGAACTATTTTCTTCAAGCCAACTTGTAGATAGCAACCCTGTAGAAGCATAAGCTTGACTTTTTCTGATTGCACCAACTCTTTTATCAATTGAATCATCTCTAGCACCAAAATCGTTAAAAACTAGGTCAATAATTTCTATAACAGCCTTAAGAATTTCGTCTTCTGAATTAGATTCAAATATTATGTTCTTATCTTTTATATCTTGAACGGTTAAACTCCCAAACCCAGCGGGGGAATTGAGTATTTGCTCGAATGATAGGAACGCCTTATTCTGTTTTATTTTTTTTGGTACATACAAAGTTTTCTCAGAGTAATTAATAGTTTCAAGCCCCAAACATGTCATATTTGTAACAAGCATGGGCATGTTAAATAGTGGCGGAATAACCTTAGGTCCAGAGAGAGTGCCAATAAAGAATTTAGCTTTGGATAAAGCGTATAAATGAAAATATTGATTTGACTCATTTTTATCAGACAAATCAATTAATCCAGGTATATCTGGCAACCTTGGCATTTTTGCATCACCAATCCTGATAATTTTCCCACCCATATCTAATATGTATTGAATTGCTTTCAGATAACTCCAGATAGATTGGCTATTGTGCTCGCTTGGGTTGCCAGCATCACGAACATGTAGAGTGACGAACCAATCATCATCATTCAAACCAAATTTCTTTAGTTTTGCCCTACAATTATCGTAGTAAATAGGGTCTAACTCTAAGATTGGTCCATTATTTTTCTGGCTGTTAAGCAAGTAAACTTTTTCAACTAATTGATGTAGGTCGATAAATCCGTTACGAGTCTTGATCATTTGCATTCTTTCAAAAATATGCCATTGAGATGGGGGTTCACCTGAATTATGAAAAAAAGAATTACTCAAAAGTCCAATTCTATCTTTAATGCTAAAGAAAAATGGTTTTGTTGAATCCTCCTTCTTAATGTGTAAATACCGGCGCCCCGATGGTATCAAACCCAAATCTTGAGCTGCAAGATGAACTCCTAGATGTCCTTGATGACCAATTGCTCCAGAAAAATCTTTAGAAAAATTTGGAGGAAAGTAATTTTCGTCAGTGACTCCATTAATTAAATAAACTTCAGACAATATTTCGTTTCTTAAGCTAATTGATTTCTGGTATTCACCTCTATTAAACATCGAATATGTTTCATTCCAAGTTCGGTCAAAATTAAATAAGTTTTCATTTGATTTTGAAAAAATCCCAGTAGCTAGTAAGTAGTTTCCATAATACTTAGTAGGTTTCTCATAATTTCTATGCAGTAGAGTATTAAATAGTCGAATAACTTGTCTTAAAGCGAAATGCAATATAAAACTTTTAAGAATATTACTACTTGACTTAATTTTTGTTTGGATCCTCACAAAGGTATTATATAGTACATGGTGCTGTTACCAGCTCAAAATTAATCGTATCATCTCAAGAATCTTTTCTTTTATCATTCACTTGCTTTACAAAACACCTTCGTGATTAAGCTTGAACTGGCTTTTGAAAGTCCGTAATTTTAAGGGTTATTTTTTCACCCAAATCTAAAAAATAACGCGATAGTTAAAAACCAGTTTGTTCACTAAAAATACTACGAGAAAAGTTCAAATGGTAGAAATCAGTTCAATTCTAACTATCCCAAACTACATAATACTATTTTTTGGTTTTAAATTTTGGGTATGTAGAATTAATGAAATCCAACTTTTAGTTGTAGCATTAGTTTATGAGTAGGAATCATTTAAAAATATGTGTCTTTTTAGATGCAGATGGAGTTTTATGGGAGGACATTGGTCCTGGGGGAATAATCACCGGTAAAGATCAAGCAATCACAATTTTAGATAGGCTTAATGTGAATATCGATCCGGCTTGGATAAAAATAGTGGTCTCAAACCAAACGTATGCTGCTCGAAAAAAAATGAAATATTTTAAATTCAGAAAGCTTGCAAGTAGTTTATTTGAAGCACTAGTTTTTTCAGATTTAATAGATGATTATGCAATCTGCTATCACCACCCAAAAGCTGCAAATGTATTTTTAAGAAAAAATTGTAAATGCAGAAAACCATCGCCAGAGTTAATAAATAGAATGATAAAAAAGCATAACATCAACATCGTAAAGTCATCATTTATCGGTGATCGTATTACTGATATCCAAGCAGGCGCAAATGCTGGAATTAAGCATCTCTTTTTAATAACAAATCCAAGAATGCTTGAGTTGAACGATAATTCTGGTAGTGCATCCGGGATATATTCTTTCTTGCCACTAAATAGTATCGATGAATTCTTTTTGGTGAAAGGCATGAAACATGAAAATTGACTCGATATTGATACTTGCGGCTGGTATTGGCTCTCGATTAAAGCCCCGAACAACTACTTTACCTAAGTGTCTACTGCCGTTAAACGACACTAACTTGTTGTTGAATCTTATCGAACAGGCTAATTTTTTTATTCCTGGCGTAAATATCTATATCAATATTTCGTATTTGGGCGAAAAAATTATCGAAGAAGTTCTAAGGATTCCTGTGCATTTACGCCCCAGGCTGATATGGGAGATGGAACCATTTGGTCCAGCATTTTCAGTAACAAACTTTAGCCAAAAAAATTGCGGTAACACCCTAGTCATTCATGGCGATACTTATTTTTCGGATCAGGCTTTTGGTAATTTCACGGACAAGTTTAGTAAGCTGAATTCTGAAGCTTCGATTTTACTTTGCCACCAAAAGCGGTTTAATCAATCACGTTCAATCGTTTATGAAGATAATGGTTTGATTAAATCAATATCAGAAATCGAACCAAATCAACTTGCTGGTGGTTATGATTACCAGGACAACATTGTTTGGAGCAGTTCAGGCATAATTCTTGTTAGAGAAAATTCTTTGAGACAATTTGTCCCAGAATACCGTGTTGGAATTTCACCATCTTTAGTAAATTACATAGCAAAAAATCATGTTCTGATCATGGAAAGATGTATCGGTGAAAGAATTTCTGTGGATGATGAAAATTCATATCAATCCGCAATAAATTTGCAGCAAATTAATGAAAAATTATTTAATAGAACCTTGGCTCATTAGCAATTTCATACGCTTTATATTAAAGTAAATTTCAGAGTCTAAATCCAGAAATTTTTCTGAGTAAAATGAATTCTGAATCTGAGTAATCGCATCTTCCACTGAGAATTTAGGTATAAATCCTAACTCAGCAGCAATTTTGGCACCAGAAACTCTGTAAGACCTTCTATCTACAACTGGTGCGATTTCAATATCGCATGAATTTTGCATTCTAGTCTGAACTTTTCTTGCTATATCAAGCACTGTTAAATTCTCTCCAGCAACGTTGTAAATTTTCCTATTAATAACTCCAGAATCAGTTTTGATAAGAAGCTTATAAACAGAAATCATGTCTGTAATGTGTAAATTTGGTCGAAATTGCTCACCACCGTCAACTTTTATTACTGAATGCCTTAGGGCGTTTAAAGTCAGCACATTTACAACCAAATCAAATCTTTGTCTTCGTGAATATCCGCAAACCGTGGATGGTCGAATAATCGTTACACTTATGTCATCCAAAATTTCGTGAAGAGCAATTTCTTCACACAAAACTTTATATTTTGAATAGTCCGTCAAAGGTTCACATTCTAGATCTTCCGTCACGTTAGATTCCGCTTTTACTCCATATACCGACGAAGAAGATGCATAGATAAATTTATAAACTTTACTTCTATTTACTTCTTCAACAAATAATCTAAATGAATCAAAGTTTATTTGTTTTGCAAGATCTGGATTTAGTTCATAACTTGGATCATTAGAAATACAGGCAAGGTGAATGCACACATCAATATCTATTAAAGACTCCCTTACAATTTCCCTATTTCTTATGTCGCCACGAACATATTCAATTCTATTTGTGAATTTACCATCTTCTTTATCCCAAATACCATTTGGATACCAAAAGGTATCTAATACCCGAACATAATAATTCGACTCGGCAAGTAATTTTTGTAATTCAACACCCACATATCCTGCACCGCCAACAAGTAAAACCCTTATGGTATTGTTCATATTGAAGTAACTTTACTAATAATTTTGTTCGCTTCTTCTTCTAGGTCATTTAATGTAATACTTCTCTCGTTTCCAATTGCACCAACCAGTAAAGAGCCAGCAATATTTCCAAAAAAAGTTGCGATCTCGATCGGAACATTTTTCATTCTTAGGCTTGAAATAACTGCAAGTAATGCATCCCCGGCGCCAGTGCGGTCAATTATTGTCGGAGAAAAAGTGGGAGCTACTATGACTCCTTCTTCTAAGCTCCAGGAAACAATGCCGGCAGATCCATTTGTCACATAAAGTTCCTTACAACCTAATTTCAAACCCAATTCTGAGACAATATCTTCAACATTTGTTATGCGATTTCGCATTTCAACTTGAACTTCTGAGCCATTTAAGAAGACATAATCCGAACCAATGTAATTTGAAATTGGGTTAAATCCTCGGTTTCCTGCGTTAGATTGAGTGTTAACAGCGACCGGGACAGATAATTGTAAATAATTTTGTGCAAAATTATGGTTAAAAAAGAAATGTCCGTAATCCATAATAATTGCTTGCTCAAACATCATTTTCTCTTTTTTTACTAATTCTGTAATTTCCTGGCTAGGCGCTCCATAATCTAACTCCGTAGGTAATTCGTAAGTTTCGAAGACTCGTGCATTGGAGGCTTTATCAACATATCTAGTTTTTTTGATTGAATTATTAGATCCTAAATTATAGAGATTTAAACCTTTGAAGGACTTTAATTCTGAAACTACAAAATCATTATCTTGGTCTGACCATTTGGAAATAACATTAGCATTGACCCCTAATCCACTAAAATGTTTGGCAACAGCAAGAACACCACCAACTTGGTTCTGATGACTCCTTTTCTCAAAAGCAATTAGTGGATCTTTGGTTACTCTACCAAGTGCATCACAGTATATGTATTCGTCTATAATAGTTTCACCCAAAATTAGGACACTTGAGTTTTTTACAGTTTTAAGACAATCATTGAAAATGCTAGCACCAAATTTTTTTATTTGAATTTTCAACCAATTAGCAGTGTCCGCAGGTATATAGTCACTTAAACTTTTTTGTAGACTTAGATATCCAAGTCTTGCGTAAGTGGAGTTTATAACATGCCAATTGAACTCCCCTGAATTTTGTTTAATTCTGTTGGCTATATAAATTTTTAAATCTGATTGTTTGCCGATAGTTACAATTAAGATCTCTTCATCTAATTCAAACTTATCTAATGTTTGTAATCCTGATTGTAAGCTTACCTCGAGTTCAACTTTATTGGCATTAATTCGACCAATAATTTCTTTAAAATTTATAATTGACTCACCCGCATTGCCGCATATAGTAAAATTTTCAGAAGCTGCGTCAATGATTTGAAGTGCATCTCGTACATCTAATCTTAAGTTTACGGTTTCGTTTTCAACATAAAGTAGCGCTTTAGTAATTTTCATTTTTACCCAAATATTGAAACCATGAGCTTGTAGCCTTTGCAATATTGTGTCTTTCCCAAAGTGGAGCTTCTTTCCATAAATGTATTTGGCTTAAAACGAGCTCCATTCCCTGTTCAAAATCGATTTCTGGTTCCCATGAAATCAATTTCTTAGCTAAACTAATATCGGCTTGCGTTATATCGGGTTCTCCTGGGCGTTTAGGTATAAAATCGACTTCACCGCCTATCAACTCAACTAGCCGGTTAATTGATTGTGGGTTTTGCGTACCTATGTTAATCGGAATTCCTGAAATTTCACTTTTTCCTGCAAGAAGGTATGCCCTGGCAACATCACTTACATAAGTAAAATCTCTGACTTGCTTTCCATCGCCAACAACAGTGAAAGGTTTTTGTGCAATTTTTTGTGCTAAAAATACGCCTAGTACAGCACCGTAATTACCCGTTGTTCTGGCCCTTGGTCCGTATACATTGAACAGTCGCAGGCTAACTCCCGACATCCCATATAAACGTAGCCAATGAAAAAATATTAACTCCCCAAGGTGTTTACTTAAGGCATATGGGAAAGTCGGAGCGATGGTCTCGCTTTCAGATGTCGGAAAATTTGTTGCTAAACCATAACAAGTAGATGAGGCTGTATATATAAATCGCTTGACGCCACTGCTTCGAGCAGATTCCAATACATTTACCGTCCCTTGGACATTTGTCAACATATAGTCAGTCGGATTTTCAATAGAGGGCACTATATCTGCTAAAGCAGCTAGGTGAAATACCACTGAACAATCGTTGAAAATATTTTTTGGTAGAGGAAATTGTATATCATGATCGATTACTGAGATTTTCTCAATACTGCTTGTTAGATTCTTAATTGATCCTGTGCGGAAGTTATCAACTATTAGTACATCATAGCGGTTTGCAACTAAATGATCCACCAAATGACTTCCGATAAATCCGGCACCGCCAGTGACGGCAACTTTCATGATAAATTCTTCATCCTATAGATCAAACTTTCTACTACATAATGTGCGGCAGTTAGGTGCAAATTCTCTGCAATGCCGTAATTGCTATTTGGATCAGGAAAGTTCAGTAATTTTGTGCCACTAATCTCACGAACTTTGCCTCCATCAAATCCTACAAAACAGTAAACCTCCTTATTGTCCTTCACTGCCATTGTGACTGCATTTAATATGTTTTCTGAATTCCCAGATGCAGTAAATGCTACAAGAATATAATTTGAATTTTTAAACTGAGACAACTGCTTTTCTAATACTTTGGAATATTCAAAATCGTTTGCGAACGCTGAGCTTGCAGCAACTTGGGAATTTAAACAGAAAGATCTAACCGGCAGACCAGTTCGAACTTGTGACTGAGTCAAATCTGCAGAAAAATGCTCGGCAGTTGATGCACTACCTCCATTACCAATTGTGAATACTAAAGAATTCTGATCTGCAGCCAAGTTCAAAATAGAATTAATTAAGTCATTTATCTCTTTGTCGTTATCAAATGCAGTCGCAACGATATTTTGTTTGGACAAGTATTCAGAAAAATTGTGCATTAGATAATTATATACTTATTTGCATAAAAATTGATTTTGAAGCAAAAAAGAATGTAGATTTCATCCCTTGGCATAAAGTTTCAATAAGATGTCAGCTTCCAATTAGGCTCAATAGGGGCCAGTAAAGTTTTGCGTAATTGAAGCAATTGTTTTTGTACCTAAAATATCTCGAGCCATAATTCTTTGAATAGTTTCAATAACATATTTTGGTATAGGATAATGATGATCTTCTAGAGGCTTTGAAACAGGTGCCGGTGTGCGTAATTGACCCAACCTAACAATCGAAGATTTAAGTGAAATACCTGATTCCGCTACAATTGCTGCTACTTCGGCGCATACCCCAAAGTTAACCCAACTCGTATCATAGATCAATAATCTTTGTGTTTTTTTGACGGATGCCAAAATTGTTGCATGATCAATTGGTTGAATAGACCTTAAGTCAACTATTTCAACAGATATACCAATTAAATCTAACTCTGCAGCAATTAAAAGAGATTCATACACACAAACTGACGTTGCCACAATGGTAAGATCCGAACCTTTTTTAACAATTTTTGCTGAAGTTAAATCTTGAAAAGCCAATCCACTCTCAACCTGCCCCTCAATATTGAAAAGGCTCCTGTGCTCAAGAATTACGACAGGATCTTGCGATTTCCATGCTGATAACAGCATGCCCTTAGCATCTGCTGGGTTTGAAGGCATTACAACACGCAGTCCAGGAAAATGCCCCAATACTGATTGGATACTTTGGGAATGTGTTGCTCCTTGACCCCACCCTCGGCCAATTATTGCTCGATTAACAATTGGCGTGCTTCCAGCTTTGCCACCAAACATGTAATTCCATTTTGAAGCAACATTTATAAGTTGATCTAGCGCTAGGAACATAAAATCGTTCCTAGCATGAACTACTATGGGTTTAAGTCCGACAAGCGACGAACCAATTGCAATTCCTGTCAGCGCATTTTCCATGGATGGGGTATCAACCACCCGACTTGCACCAAATTTTCTAAATGCCTCACTAGTTGTACCAAAAACTCCTGAAGAATAATCCATTCCAATTCCCATTAATATTACATTTGGATCTTCTGCCATCATCAAACATGTAGCTTCAGAAATTGCTTCAGCATAAGTTATTTTCTTCATTTTTTGGATAAACTTTCTTTTGAATAAAGGTTATCGAAGCTAGATTCCAAGCTCGGAAACTGTGATTGGTTTGCTAAAGCAAATGCATTTTCTACTTTATGAGTAATTTGAATCTTAATCTCATTCAATAGCGTTTCTGAAACACCATAAACTTGTTTCAATATCTCACCGAATAAAACTATTGGACATTTGACCATCCATTTTTTAATCTCTTCTTGACTCCTATAACTTCTCTGTAAATCGAAATCAAAACTTGGGCCAACATGTTCGCGAGTCCTATAAGTTAAACACTCCAATAAATAAGGGCCAGCACCAGATGCAATATGATCTAAGGCGATACGAGAGTATTTAGCAACTTCTTGTACATCATTACCATCACACGTTGCGGCAGTAATTCCAAATGCTCGAGCCTTTTGGGTAAAGCTAGTATTTGGCGGAACTCTTTTATCCAAAGAAGATTCGGTGCTGTAAAGATTATTCTCGCAGACAAATAACACAGGTAGTTTATTCAATGCTGCAAAATTATAACTCTCCCACATTGCTCCTTCTTCAAAAGCGGCATCACCGAAAAACACTATTGCCGCACTTCTTTCTTGCCTGTGCTTAAATGCAAATGCTGCACCTGTGGCCAATGCAACTGCCTGCGTTAGTATTGGTGAAGTACCTAAAAAATTTTTTTCCCTATCTACAAGGTGTACGGATCCACCCCTTCCGCCCGAACATCCGTCTATTCTTCCAAGCAATTCTGCAAATAATGTAAAACTTGAGCCACCGGCAGCCAAAAAATGATTATGGCATCTATGATGACTAAAAATTACATCGCTAGGTTTACGTTCAGAAATAACTCCAACAGCAACAGCCTCTTGACCAATACCAAGGTGTGTAGGAGTTTTCATCATTCCATTTGGATATTCATTTGCAACTTTTTCTTCAAAAATTCTAATTTCTAGCATTTTAATGTATAAATCTGTCAATTTGTCTACAGTATTCATGGAGGTAAAGTACCAAATACAATAGTTAATTGCAATGTAAACTATAAATTTTTATCAACAATCAATGGTTTAAATTGAATTTTTAAATAAGCTTTTCAGTCCAATACTCCGATACTAAAAATATTTGCATGTCAATGAAAATTCCGAGTCGACCAAAAATCATGAATTCATCTATTGACAACCCAGAGTAGTTTAATTCTTGTTTATGCCAATGTATTTAATCTCCAAGAACTCTTCAATGCCAGCAAAGCCGCCTTCACGACCTAAACCAGATTGCTTAAAGCCTCCAAATGGTGCGGCAGGATCTGAAATAACACCTTTATTAATTGCCACCATGCCAGACTCCAAAAACTCTGCAACCTCAATCGCTCGATTTAAATCAGATGAATAAACATAAGCAATCAAGCCAAACTCTGTTGCGTTAGCCAGTTTGATTGCTTCCTCATCTGAATTTGTCACGACAATTGGTGCTACTGGCCCAAATATCTCCTGCGCCAAAATTGGATTATCGTTTTTAACAGATAAAACAGTTGCGGGATAAAAAGCACCAGCCCCTGCTGGCAATTTTCCACCAGTTTTAACTGCGCCACCTGCAGCTACTGATGAATCAACGAGTTCTGCAATTTTATTGCGCTCTTTAACTGAAACACTCGCCCCTAATTGAGCGCCAGATGATGTGCCAGGTGCCATCTTTAAGCCACCCATTGCTTTGGTCAGTTTTTCAGTGAATTCATCCGCTAACTCTTTGGCAACATAAAATCTATTTGCAGCGGTGCAAGCAGCACCACCATTGCGCATTTTGGCAAGAAGTGCGCCAGCGACCGCATCATCAACATTTGCATCCGCTAGTACTAAGAATGGCGCATTTCCACCCAACTCCATAGAACATCTGATAACGCGATCAGCTGCCTGTTTAAGAAGTACCCGCCCAACCTCAGTCGATCCTGTGAAAGATAAGTTAACAACCCTTGGATCCTTTAAAATCTTTGCAATTGCAGGACCTGTAGGAGATGGCAAAATCAAATTGACTACTCCTGCTGGAACCCCTGCGCGCTCTAAGATTTCAATGATCGCTAAGGCTGTTAGAGGAGTCTCCCCTGCTGGCTTAAGAATGACTGTGCACCCTGCAGCGAGCGCCGGCCCAATCTTTCTAGTCGCCATCGCAGCTGGAAAATTCCAAGGTGTAATTAAAAGCGAAACCCCAATTGGTTGCTTTGTAACAATAATTCTTTTGTCTCCACTTGGAGAGGTTCTAAACTCACCATTTATTCTTACCGCTTCCTCTGAAAACCATCTGAAAAACTCCGCCGCGTATAAAACCTCACCCTTGGCATCACTTAATACCTTGCCGTTCTCCCTTGAAACAATCTCAGCTAGCCGATCAGCCTCTGCAAGCATGATTTCAAATGCTTTACGCAAAATTTCACCACGAACACGAGGCGCTGTCTTTGCCCAACTCTTAAAAGCACGATGTGCTGCATCTACTGCCTGGATGCATTGCTCCTCAGATGAGATCTGCACATTAGCAATTACTGATTCATTAGATGGATCTGTTACTGGCATAGTTGATACGCCATTAACCCACTTGCCATCAATATAGAGCTGGGTAGAAAGTTGCATAAAGATAAGCATACGCTCAAATAATCACTGCTTAAAAATCAAGAAATAAACAGGCGTATACTTACCTCTCTAGAACTTCTAATTGGAGTGTGTTTTCAACAGTGCCTAAATCTTGGAGTGATAACGCACCAGCGCCAAAGGTGC
>Ga0169931_10012579_pt1 | contig 11711 bp, 11 predicted proteins | sample Kivu_15m_20L_FD_129675 | JGI IMG/M metagenome (GOLD analysis project Ga0169931, IMG submission 129675) | Freshwater microbial communities from Lake Kivu, Western Province, Rwanda to study Microbial Dark Matter (Phase II) - Kivu_15m_20L... | ecosystem: Environmental > Aquatic > Freshwater > Lake... | reverse complement strand
GCCTTTCGCTCAGTCGCTGATTCCATCGAGCTTCTGGAGCTTGCCGAAGCTGAAGACGACGAATCAACAGCGCTCGAAGTCGAGCGTGATCTGCCGAACGTCGAGTCTCAGGTGCGCAAGCTTGAACTTAAGCGCATGTTCCGCGGTGAGATGGATTCGCGTAATGCCTATCTCGATATTCAAGCGGGTGCGGGTGGCACCGAGGCACAGGATTGGGCGCAGATGCTGATGCGCATGTATCTCAAGTGGGCGGCCAATCGGGGCTTTACGGCCGAGGTTGTCGACTCGAATGGCGGTGAGGTTGCGGGCATCAAGAGTGCCACCATCGAGTTCAAGGGCGATCATGCCTATGGCTGGTTGCGCACCGAAACCGGCGTACATCGTTTGGTGCGTAAGTCGCCGTTCGACTCGGGTAATCGCCGTCATACCTCGTTTGCGTCGGTGTTCGTATCGCCGGAGATCGACGACAACATCGCCATCGACATCAACCCGGCTGATCTTGAAACCGATGTGTATCGCTCGAGCGGTGCCGGTGGTCAGCACGTCAATAAGACCGAATCGGCGGTGCGCATCCGGCACATGCCCTCGGGCATCGTGGTCGCCTGCCAAAGCGAGCGCAGTCAGCACAAAAATCGCGCCACAGCGATGAAAATGTTGAAGGCCAAACTCTACGAGCTCGAAGTCAACAAGCGCAACGCAGCGGCCAAAGTGCTCGAAGACTCCAAGTCCGACGTCAGCTGGGGTCACCAGATCCGGTCGTACGTACTCGATCAATCGCGCATCAAGGATTTACGCACCGATGTCGAAGTCGGTAACACGACAGCGGTGCTCGATGGCGACATTGACGGTTTCCTCGAAGCGTCACTCAAAGCCGGCGTGTAGCCGGGCAGGATGCCACCATGAGCGAGCAACTCGGACCTCCGATCGACCCGCCGATCGATGAGAACAAACTGATCGGCGAACGGCGAGCCAAGCTCGCGGCGCTGCGTGCGCAGGGTGTGCCGGCGTTTCCCAATGATTTCCGTCCTGATGCCGAGGCGGCCGACCTGCATCTTGGCTACGACGCGAGCGACGGCGCCGCGCTTGAAGCACAGGCCATCCGCGTCAAAGTGGCCGGGCGCATGATGTTGCGTCGCATCATGGGTAAGGCGAGCTTTGCCCATATCCAAGATGCTTCGGGCCAGATCCAGTTGTTCTTGCAGCGCGATGTGCTTGCGGCGAGCTACGACGATTTCAAGAGCTGGGATATCGGCGACATCGTGGCGGCTGAGGGCGTGCTGTTCAAAACTAAAACGGGCGAATTGTCGGTGCGCGTCGAGACGCTGCGGCTGCTCGTCAAGTCGCTACGTCCTTTGCCGGATAAATGGCACGGGCTTGCTGACACCGAATCGCGTTATCGCCAGCGTTATGTCGATCTCATCATGAATGGCGAGAGTCGCGAGGTGTTTCGCAAGCGCACGCGCTTGGTGCGTTTTTTGCGCGACATGCTCGATGCGCTCGGGTTCATGGAAGTCGAAACACCGATGATGCAGCCGATACCGGGCGGTGCTGCGGCGCGGCCGTTTGTCACGCATCACAATGCCCTCGACATCGACATGTATCTGCGCATCGCGCCTGAGCTCTATCTCAAGCGTTTGGTGGTCGGCGGCTTCGAACGGGTCTACGAGATCAACCGCAATTTCCGCAACGAGGGTTTGTCGACGCGTCACAACCCCGAGTTCACCATGCTCGAGCTCTACCAGTCGTATGCCGATTATCGCGATCTTATGAATTTGGTCGAGCGTATGGTGCGTGGTGCTGCCGAGGCGGTGGTCGGTGCGCTCGAGTTCGACTCGCAGGGGCATCGCTATGATTTGCGCGCGCCGTTTCGCCGCATTACGGTCGAAGAGATCATCCTCGAGCAGAATCCTGATCTCGTGCGTGAACAGTTACGAGACGTCGATTACCTGCGTGCCGCTTGCACCGCGCGCGGCATCTCTTGGAAAAACGGCGACGGCGCCGGCAAGCTGCAGATTGAGCTCTTTGAAAAAACCGGCGAGCACACCTTGCTGGAACCAACCTTTGTCTATGCCTATCCGGCCGAGGTCTCGCCGCTGTCGCGCGCGAATGACGCCGACCCGTTCCTCACCGATCGCTTCGAGTTTTTCGTTGGCGGTCGCGAGCTCGCCAATGGTTTCTCCGAGCTCAACGACGCCGAAGATCAGGCCGCGCGCTTTCATGCGCAAGTCGAGCGCAAGGAAGCGGGCGACGACGAGGCCATGTTCTTCGATGCCGATTACGTCCGGGCGCTCGAGTACGGCATGCCGCCGACCGCGGGTCTCGGTGTCGGTATCGATCGGCTGGTGATGTTCCTGACCGACTCGGCTTCGATTCGAGACGTGCTGTTGTTTCCGCAGATGCGCCCCGAGTAAGCGGCGCGCGCTGAACTCACCCGGGTCAGTTTTACTCAGGTAAATCGTAGCTCAGCGGCAGCGAGGGCAGCTCGTAAGTCGTGATCGCGAGACACTCGCGCGGTTCGATCATCGTCGGGCCTAGATCGGCGAGCTGCGCGCTGCGACCATCGGCGAGTTTGACCTGATCGCCGATGCGCCAGTCGCTCTGCGCTGCCTGGCCAGTAGCGGCATCCTTCTCTTGGGGTTGCTCGCTCGCCCTTAGCTCTGATACCAGAAAACGCTGCAGGCGCCGCTTCACCCGACCCCGGTAGTGCGCTCGGGCGACAACCTCTTGGCCGGTGTAACAACCTTTGGTGAACGAGATGCCGCCCTGAGCATCGAGATTCTGCATCTGCGCCACGAATTCACCGACAGTCGCCGTGTACACCACCGGTAACCCGGCGGCGATATCGGCGGCATGCCAGCGGGCCGCCCACATTGGGTCCGCGATGAAGGGCTCCGCGTCAGCCTCGGCGCCCTGTGCCGCTCGTGGGCGTAATGCGATGCAGCGGCCATCGGCTGCATGACGCCACAGAAGTGCCCCGGCTACTTCGATCGCCGCGCCCACATCGCCAGCAAGTGCGCCTGCGACTCTGGCAATTTCGGGGTCAGACGCAAATAGCCCCTGCAGCTGCCAGAGCGGGGTTTCATCGGCGAGGGTAACTTTGGCGCGCAGTACGAAACGCCGCAGCGTTTGCAGCGTCCCTGCGAGCAGCTCGCGCCGCAAGATCATGAGCACGTCCTGATCGCCGACCGGCAGCAGATGCAGAACGGCGAGTAGTCTGCCTTGGGCGTTACAGAGCCCCGCAAGCTCGACGCGTTCCGGCCGCAGGGCCAGCACGTCCTGCGTCAGCTGACCGTTCAGAAAACGGCGGGCGTCCGGGCCACGGGCGGCGATGATTCCAAGGTGATCGAGTTGCATGGAAATAGATTTTGCACGATCTCGGTGCGCCAATCTGTAGCCGTTTCGCTGTGGTCTTGAAACGACATTTCTGGCAGAATTTCGCGTGATGCAGAACGATTCCCAGGGGGTGGGGCGGCCGGCGTCTCCGGTCTCTCCTCGGCCTCAAAACGTGCAAGACCCAGCACTCGCCACTGCGGCTGATCGCGCGGTGCCCGCCGAGATCGGCGGGCCAGCGGGCCCTGAGCCCACGCGCTACGGCGATTGGGAAAAAAACGGTCGCTGCATCGACTTCTGACTCAAGAGATCTTCAACGATGCGTCAACGACCCCTGTCCCCACACCTTGGCATCTATCGCTTTGCCTACACCATGGCGACTTCGATCGCGCACCGCATCAGCGGTCTGGTGCTCACGGCGGGTTTCGCGCTGCTCACCTACGGGTTGGTGGCGATTGCGAGCGGCCCTGAATCGTACGCCACCGCCCAGTATGTCTTTGGTCATGCAGTCGTGAAGCTCATTGTCGCCGGTTGGTTGCTGGCCTTTTGCTATCACCTCTTCAATGGCCTGCGGCACCTCAACTGGGATCTCGGTCGGGGTCTCGAAAAACCTGAGGCGCGTCGGAGCGCAAGATATGTGGTCGTTGCGACGTTGATCTTGTTCGTCGTGCTCGCAGCGCTCGCCTTCGCTCGGGGGGCTGCCTGATGAGTCTGCAAAGTCCGCTCACGAAAGTGCTGGGTCGCGGTTCAGCCAAGCAGGGCCTATCGCATTGGTGGGTGCAGCGTGTGACTGCCATAGCACTCGTGCCGCTCACCATTTGGTTCGTTTTGAGTGCGGTGTCGTTGCCGAGCTACGAGCACGCTGCGATTTCTGACTGGATCGCCGCCGGTTGGCGCCCGGTATTGCTCGTGCTGCTCGTGGTGACACTCGCCTGGCACTCGGCACTCGGAGTCCAGGTGGTGATCGAAGATTATCTGCCCACCAAAGCCGTGAAATTGACGGCCTTGCTGGCTTCCCACTTTCTACACGTGTTGGCAGCGAGCGGCAGTATCTATGCCGTGCTGCGCATCGCGTTCACGCATACCGCAGGATGACAGATGACGGCTTACTCTTTCATTGATCACACCTACGACGTCGTCGTGGTCGGCGCGGGCGGCGCAGGGTTGCGCTCCACGCTCGGTCTCGCCGAGGCGGGCCTGTCGACGGCTTGCATCACCAAAGTATTTCCGACCCGCAGCCACACGGTAGCGGCGCAGGGCGGTATTTCGGCTGCACTCGGCAACATGGGCGAGGACGACTGGCGCTATCACTTCTACGACACCATCAAGGGCTCCGATTGGCTGGGTGACCAAGACGCCATCGAGTTCATGTGCAAGGAAGCGCCGGCGGCGGTCATCGAGCTCGAACACTATGGCGTGCCGTTTTCACGCACCCAGGATGGCAAGATTTATCAGCGTCCCTTTGGTGGCATGACCACGCAGTACGGCAAGGGTATCGCGCAGCGCACCTGTGCTGCGGCGGATCGCACCGGTCATGCCATGCTGCACACGCTCTATCAGCAGTCGATCAAGAACGAAGCCGAGTTCTTCATCGAATACTTCGCCATCGATCTCATCATGGAAAACGGTGAGTGCCGTGGCGTCGTCGCGCTCAATCTTGCCGAGGGGACGATCCATCGGTTCCGCGCGCATCTCGTGATTCTGGCTACCGGCGGATACGGGCGAGCCTATTTCTCTTGCACCTCAGCACACACTTGCACCGGCGACGGTGGTGGCATGGCACTGCGCGCGGGTTTGCCGCTGCAGGATATGGAGTTCGTGCAGTTTCACCCGACGGGCATCTACGGTGCGGGCTGTCTCATCACCGAAGGTTCGCGCGGCGAGGGTGGTTATCTCACCAATTCGCGCGGCGAGCGCTTCATGGAACGCTATGCGCCAAACGCCAAAGACCTCGCCTCGCGCGACGTGGTGTCACGCTCGATGACCATCGAAATTCGCGAGGGTAGGGGTGTCGGCAAGGAAGCTGACCACATTCACCTGCACCTTGAGCATCTCGGCCCCGACGTCATCAAGCAGCGGCTGCCGGGCATTGCCGAAACGGCGCGCATTTTTGCCGGCGTTGATGTCAACAAGGAGCCGATACCGGTGTTGCCGACTGTCCACTACAACATGGGCGGCATTCCCTGCAATTACCACGGCGAAGTGGTCACGCTCAAAAATGGTGATGCCAATTCGGTGGTGCCAGGCTTGATGGCAGTCGGTGAAGCGGCTTGTGTTTCCGTGCACGGCGCCAACCGGCTGGGTTCGAATTCTTTGCTCGATCTCGTGGTTTTCGGTCGCGAGGCGGGTCGCCATGCTGCCTCAATCGTCAAGCCGGGGCAGTCGCATCGCCCCTTGCCCAAAGACGCGGGCGATCTTGCCATCTCGCGACTCGACAAGTTTCGCAACGCCAACGGTTCGCGTCCGACCGCCGAGATTCGTCTCGAGATGCAAAAGGTCATGCAGTCGGATGCGGCCGTGTTCCGTACCGGCAGTTCGCTGCAGGAAGGTTGCGAGAAGCTTGCCAAGACGGTCGACTCGTTTGCCGACGTCAAGACGAGCGATCGCGGTCTCATCTGGAACACCGACCTCGTCGAAACCCTCGAGCTCGACAATTTGCTCGGCCAAGCGGTTGCGACCATCCGTTCGGCCGAAAATCGCAAAGAGAGTCGCGGTGCGCATGCTCGCGAAGACTTCAAAGATCGTGATGACGCTGAGTGGTTGAAGCACACCCTTTGCTGGGTGGACGAAGCGGGTAAGGCGAGCATCGACTACCGCGCCGTCAATCTGCATACGCTGACGAGCGATGTCGAGCCGATTCCGCCCAAGGCGCGTACCTACTGAGTTCGAGGACTGACCATGGCCGAGTTCCGACTGCCCGAAAACTCTCGTATCAACAAGCACGGCAAGGTGCACAAGGCGCCTGCGGGCGCCACTAACGTGCGCACGTTCAAGGTGTATCGCTACGATCCCGATGGCGGTGAAAATCCCCGGGTCGACACTTTCGAAGTTGACATGGATTCTTGCGGTCCGATGGTGCTCGATGCACTCATCAAGATCAAAAACGAGATCGATCCGTCGCTGACTTTTCGTCGCTCTTGCCGCGAGGGCATTTGCGGCAGCTGCGCAATGAACATCGATGGCACCAATACGCTCGCCTGTACCAAGAGCTGCGGCGAGGTCAAAGGCGAGGTGAAGATCTACCCGCTGCCGCACATGCCGGTGGTCAAAGATCTCGTGCCCGACCTCACCCAGTTCTATGCGCAGTACGCCTCCGTTAAGCCGTGGCTGCAGTCGCGCACCCCGGCTCCGCCGGATCGCGAGCGACTGCAGGCACCCGAGGAGCAGGAAAAGATTGATCGGCCCTCGGCCTGCATTCTGTGCGCCTGCTGCTCGACTTCCTGCCCGAGTTACTGGTGGAACGGCGATCGGTATCTCGGTCCCGCGGCGCTGCTCGCCGCTTACCGCTGGATCATCGACAGTCGCGATGACGCGACGGGCGAGCGTCTCGACGATCTGGAAGACCCGTTCAAACTCTATCGTTGCCACACCATTATGAACTGCACCGAGGCCTGCCCCAAAGATTTGAATCCGGCCAAGGCGATCGCCGAGATCAAGCGCATGATGGCCGAGCGGGAGCATCTCTGAGCGCGGCCCATCCGGCGACCGATCCCGGTCGTCTGCGCTGGCGCTGCCGGCGTGGCATGAGAGAGCTCGACGTGCTGCTCGAGCGCTGGCTCGATCACCACGCGGTGCGGGCAGATGCGGCGGAGCTTCAGCAGTTCGAAGCCTTGCTCGCCTTGCAAGACCCTGAGCTCGTGAGCTACCTGCTCGCCGGCGAGCCGCACCCTGAGCCCGAATACAGAGCGCTGATCGCGCGGATCCGCGGCGGTTGACATCGGGTTGCGCCTCGCCGTGGACGAGGCGGGGCGACGGCAGGCGGGGGCGGGAACGGTTACACTGCGGACAGTCCTGCCAAAATAGAAGCGCTTCGCCCTGCAGATGCCCCGTATTGCGAACTTTTGTAAAGTTGCTCGGTCTACCCAATCGCTACGGGATCGTGGCGGGGCATCCGACTGCGGGCGCGATCCACCATGAGTACCGAAGCGAGCGATCTGAGTCTGGTGCAACTTGCACAGCGTGGTGACGCCGGCGCGTTCGATGCGCTGGTGCGCCGCTACCAGCACAAGGTCGTCAAATTGGTGATGCGTTACGTTCGCGACCCGGCTGAGGCAGAAGACATTGCTCAGGAAGCGTTTCTCAAGGCATATCGCGCCCTGCCGCGGTTTCGCGGCGACAGCGCCTTTTATACCTGGCTCTACCGCATCGCCATCAACACCGCCAAAAATGTCCTGGCTGCCCGCGGGCGCAGTCCCATCGAGTACGACTTGGATCGCCCCGAGGGCGAGGAATCGTTCGATATGTCGTCACGACTGAAGGACACCGCAACCCCTGAGGCGATGGTGCTGACCGACGAGATTCGCTCGACGGTCAACGCCGCCATCGACCAGTTGCCCGAAGATTTGCGCACCGCGATCGTGCTGCGCGAGCTCGAAGGTTTGTCATACGAGGAAATAGCCGCCGCCATGGACTGTCCAGTGGGCACGGTACGTTCGCGCATCTTTCGGGCGCGCGAAGCGATCGATGCACGTCTGCGTGAGGTTTTCGATGGTGGGCTCGGTCGGGGTGAGGTGATTGGATGATTGAGAGTGAACGAGAAAGTCAGCTGTCGGCGATGTTCGACGGTGAATTGACGACCGCCGAGTGTGAACTCGTCGCACGTCGACTGGCCAAGGACGAATCGCTGCGACGCAGCTGGGAACACTATTCTTTGATCGGTGCCGTGTTGCGCGATGAACCGATCGCCCGACGGCAGCTCGCGCCGCGGGTTCAGGCCGACCTCGAGGCTGAAACAAGCGCGGTAGCCGGTGCGGCCGCGAAGTCCGCAGCCGCGGCTCCGCTGGCAGAGCCTGCGCAAACGGCTGCAAGCCGCGGCACGCGTTGGCTGCGGCCGCTCAGTGGGCTTGGTGCCGCCGCTGCCGTTGGCGCGCTCGCCTTCGTGGTTTTGCAGAACGTCGAGAGTCCCGCCCCCGAGCTCGTGATCGCGAGTGCTGAGATCGATGCAGTCGAAGAGGTGGTTATCCCGGCGGCCGGCAGCAGCAAAGTCGAAGTGGTGTTGGCGCGGCGCCCGGTGGGTTCCAGCGAGAGCGTTGATACCGCCGCGGCCTATTCCAGCGGCGAGCCTCAAAGTTACGTTACACCGCCGTACAACCCGAGCTCTGCCGGGCGATTGGCGGCGCCTGCGCAGATGGCCAACTTCGTGGTCGCGCACAGCTCGGTGGCGGCACCCATGCTGCGTCACGGCATGCTATCGAGTTTCATCGCGAGCGCACCGGCCGAAGATATAGCCGATGAAACGGCAACGCCTGAGCCGGTCGTGCTCGAGCGCGAAGTCCGAGGAGATCTGCTCTGATGCGATCGATGCTGCGCCCGCGCACCATTGCGGTCTTGTTGGCGGTATTGCCCTTGGCGGGGTTTTCCACCGAGGCGCGTGATTGGCTCGAGCGTATGAATCGCGCGCTCGCCGAGCGCAGCTACGATGGTGTTTTCCTGCACATGCGTGGCGGGCACTCTGAATCGATGCGCATTCTGCACCGGGTGCGTGATGGCGAAACCTGCGAGCGGTTGGTGTCGCTCGACGGCTCGGGGCGTGAGTTCGTGCGTCGTGGTGGCGAGTTGTCTTACGTGTTGCCAGACCAGCGTCTGGTGCTCACCGAAGAGCGTCCTCGCGGCGCCGGCTTGCTGCCGACTTTCCCGCGCATCGATGATCGTAACGCCGATTTTTATGAACTCAGTGCCGTGAAGCGAGTTCGCTTGATGGACCGCGATGCGCGGCTCATCGCGCTTCAACCGCGCGACCCGTATCGGTACGGTTATCGTGTGTGGATCGATGCACGCACTCACATGCCTCTCAAGACCGAGCTCTACGACTCGGGCGGGGTGGTGCTCGAGCGTATTGCCTTTGCCAGCCTCGTGATGCTGCGCGACATACCCGACAAAACCTTTGACCTGCCGGCAGGGACAGAGCGTTTCCAGAAATTGCGCTCGCGGTTGGTACGTGCCGAGCCTGCACAAAATGAACAGTTGCGGGTCTGGTCCACTGCGCGTCTGCCACAAGGATTTCGTCTGACCCAATGGGGTGAACAGACGCTGCCGGGCTCCGATCGGGCGATGTCGCATCTGGTGTTCTCCGACGGTCTCGCGTCGGTCTCGGTATTCATCGGCGCGGATATGACCCCGGGTACTGCGGCCACGGCTGTTGCGCCGCAGGGCGCGGCCTCGACGGTGACCACGGTGATCGATGGCAGACCTGTCGTGGTGGTCGGCGAAGTGCCGATCCGTACGGCCCGCATGATCGCCAGTGAGCTGCGCGCGCAACGGCTGCGGATGCTGGCGCCTGCGCCAGCTAGTCCCTCAAGCCCTGCCGTGCCCGCTGCGCCTGCAGCGCCGGCGCTGGCTCCTCTGCCTTGAGTGCACCGGGGCAGCTGACTCTGCTGACTCGCGAGGGCTGTGGGCTCTGCGAGGAGTTCGCCACGCAGCTTGCCGAGCTTGGCGGTCGCCTGGCCTTGCCGCCGGTTAATTTGCTGGACGTCGACTCCAACCCCGAGCTGCTGCGCCGCTACGGGCACAAGATTCCGGTGCTGCTGTGGGATGGTGCGCCCGTCAGCGTCACCCATCTCGATGCTGACGAGATCGAGCGCCTTTTCCGGGCTCGCTAGAGGCGGCTCCGGTATAATTTGGCGTTTTTGCAGCGCCCAATGTGGGTGAGCCGAGCCTACTGATGCAGAATATCCGCAACTTCTCGATCATCGCCCACGTCGATCACGGCAAATCGACACTTGCCGATCGGTTGATCCAGTTATGCGGCGGTCTCGATGCTCGTGAAATGCAGAGCCAGGTGCTCGACTCGATGGCGCTCGAGCGCGAGCGCGGCATCACCATCAAGGCACAAAGTGTCACCCTTTACTACACCGCTGCCGACGGCGAACGCTATCAGCTGAATCTGATCGACACCCCGGGGCACGTCGACTTTTCCTACGAGGTGTCGCGTTCACTTGCGGCCTGCGATGGCGCGCTGCTCGTGGTCGATGCCTCGCAGGGTGTCGAGGCGCAAAGTGTCGCCAATTGCTACACCGCCATCGAGCAGGGTCTCGAAGTGTTGCCGGTGATCAACAAGATCGATCTGCCCTCGGCAGATCCGCCGAAGGTCATCAAGGAAATCGAAGAAATCATTGGCATCGAAGCGCAGGATGCCGTTCGGGTGTCGGCCAAGACGGGCGAAAATGTTCCCGAGCTGCTCGAAGCCATCGTCAAGCACATTCCGCCGCCCAAGGGCGACCCGCAGGCACCGCTGCAAGCGTTGATCATCGATTCCTGGTTCGACAATTACGTTGGCGTGGTGTCGTTGGTGCGCGTGGTCAACGGCACGATCAAGATCGGCGACAAGGTTCGGGTGATGTCGACCGGCAGACCGTGGCAGGTCGATAAGCTCGGTCGTTTTACGCCCAAGTCACTTGCTGCGCCCCAGTTGTCGGCCGGCGAAGTGGGTTTCGTGATCGCCGGAATCAAAGAAATTGACGGAGCGCCGGTGGGTGACACCATCACGCTCGACTCCAAGCCTTGCGCGGCCCCGCTGCCGGGCTTCAAGCAGGTGCAGCCGCGGGTGTTTGCCGGCTTGTTCCCGGTCAACGCCGACGACTACGAGTCGTTTCGCGATGCGCTCGCAAAGTTGCGCCTAAACGACTCGGCGCTGCACTATGAGCCCGAAGTCTCGGGTGCACTCGGCTTCGGCTTCCGAGTGGGGTTTCTCGGCCTGCTGCATATGGATATCGTGCAAGAGCGGCTCGAGCGCGAGTACAACCTCGATCTCATCACGAGCGCGCCGACCGTGGTCTACGAGGTCGGTCTGACTGATGGCAGCAACCAATACGTCGACAACCCCTCGAAGCTGCCGGCGCCGAACAAGATGAGCGAGATCCGCGAGCCCATCATCATTGCCAATATTCTTGTGCCGCCCGATTACGTCGGTGCGGTGTTGCAGCTGTGTACCGAAAAGCGTGGTGTGCAGAAAAAGATGCAGTACCTTGCCAATCAAGTGTCGCTGCAATATCAGTTGCCGCTCGCAGAGGTGGTGCTCGATTTCTTCGATCGGCTGAAATCGGTGAGTCGTGGTTACGCGAGCTTCGACTACGAGTTCAGTCATTTCCAATCGGCGCCGCTCTCCAAGCTCGACATCCTCATCAACGGCGATAAGGTCGATGCGCTATCGATTATCGTGCATC
>Ga0169931_10012577_pt1 | contig 11711 bp, 8 predicted proteins | sample Kivu_15m_20L_FD_129675 | JGI IMG/M metagenome (GOLD analysis project Ga0169931, IMG submission 129675) | Freshwater microbial communities from Lake Kivu, Western Province, Rwanda to study Microbial Dark Matter (Phase II) - Kivu_15m_20L... | ecosystem: Environmental > Aquatic > Freshwater > Lake ... | reverse complement strand
TTAAATTGGTGCGTTCGAGAAGACTTGAACTTCCACGGGTGTTACCCCATAACGACCTCAACGTTACGCGTATACCAATTCCGCCACGAACGCAATTTAATTTTTAAGATTTTTTTAAAATTATATAATCAATTTATTGATAAAATAATTTTATTGCAATCAGTATTTTTATTTTTACCCCGAGTAAAAAGTTAATTTTATGGGGTAAATTTAGACTAATTTATTAATGGTTTGATGCGATTTAAAGCCACAATAAACATTGATAAATCAGGGTTAGGTTCGTTTTTAAGTTCTAAAATAAAATTATCGAATCTCTCAGTTAAGAACGAAGAATTTTTGGAATAATTAACCAATAATTCATTAACATTTTTGCAATTTTCTTTGGTGCTGAAAATCGCAATATCCTTTGATAATTTCATTTGGTAGGAATATAAATCTTCGAGCACAGTTTTGCTTGATAATTTTTGCCATCTATTGCTTAAATTGATTTTATTCAACCTACTTCTAAGCCATTTCAATGAATATCTTGTGCCTACTGCAAAATAAATTTCGGCAATTTTTTTGATTTCAAGTTTAGTTGAAATTGCAATTTCAGCAATATCAAAAGCTGATGCAACTGGGTCAAGCGAAGCAACTTTTTCTGCGAGTTTGCGGTCAATATTATTGATGCAAAATCTTTCGATTTTTCTTTCAAAAGATTCTCTTGAAGCTTGCGCCATAACTGAAGATAAAATTCCGAAAAGTTCATCGGCAATTTTGTCAAATCTGGCAACAATTTCACTTACCGAACCCTTAACTTGATTGCGAAGAAGCCACAAAACTGATCTTTCGATTAACTTATTGGCACTTACAAACATTTGCGTTTGAATGTTTAATGGAATTTTTCCATCTAAATCTTCGATTTCTTGCCAAATCGCTCTAACCCCAAATGAGTCAGTAGCAATAATAAAATTTTTAATGACATCAACCAAAGCAAAGCCACTATCTTGACAAATCTGATTGATAAAAGTTATACCAATTCTATTAACCACAAAATTGGTAATTTGAGTAGCAATAATTTCATTGCGCAATTGATGATTAATAATTTCATTTGGCAATTTTTCTTGCATTAATTTTGGAAAATATGAAAGTAAATCTTTTTCAAAATATTTATCTTTAACTAAATCTGAGGTTAAGATTTTGTTGTAAATATCCATTTTGCTGTAGGCCAACATTACACACAATTCAGGACGACTTAAAGTTTTTTGCTCAATTTGTAATCTTTCGATTTCTTTGCGACTTGGCAAAAACTCAATTGTTCTATTTAATAATCCTGACGATTCAAGATTATCAAGGAATTGCGACTGTTCACTTAAAGCCGAACTTGGCAAACTTTGAGCAATAGAAATAGCTTGAGTTTGTAATTTATTATCGACTAAAACTAGATGCGAAACCTCGTCAGTCATGGCTTCAAGCATTTTATTTCGCTCTTCTAAATTAATTTTTTTACTTTTTAAAGCAGAAATTAAAGCTATTTTAATATTTACTTCATGATCAGAGCAATCAACGCCAGCGGAGTTGTCCATGGCGTCAGTATTTACGCGACCACCTTTTTTGGCAAATTCAATTCTGCCTTTTTGGGTGAAACCAAGATTTCCGCCCTCTCCAACTACTTTGCAATTTAACTCAGCTCCATTGATTCGAAGCAAATCATTTGCTTTGTCGCCAACATCTTGATGAGCCTCATCAGAAGATTTAACATAGGTTCCAATGCCACCATTCCAAAGTAAATCAACCGAAGCCTTTAACATAGCTTTCATCAGGTCAATAGGCGTCAATTCTTCATCAGAAATTTTCAGTAATTCTTGAATTTCAGGAGTTAATTTTATTGATTTTGCTGATCTTTCGAAGATTCCGCCACCTTTGGAAATTTTTGATTTATCATAATCCATCCAAGTAGATCTTGGTAAATTGAACATTCTCTCTCTTTCTTTAAAAGATTCCTGTGCATTAGGATTAGGATCTAAAAATATATGAAGATGATTAAAGGCACCAACTAATTTGATATGTTTTGAAAGCAACATACCATTACCAAATACATCACCCGACAAATCGCCAATTCCTATGACGGTAAAATCTTGATTTTGGATATCGATACCAAATTCTCTAAAATGTCTCATCACTGAAATCCATGCGCCTTTGGCGGTAATTCCCATTTTTTTGTGATCATAACCTGCGGATCCACCAGAAGCAAAGGCATCACCCAACCAAAAATTATATTCAATTGAAACCGAATTGGCAATGTCGGAAAATGTAGCCGTTCCCTTATCGGCAGCGACAACTAAATATGGATCAGCTGGGTCATGCATTACCACATTTTGTGGATGAATTATTTTGTTATCAATCACATTATCAGTGACATCAAGCAGACCGCGTAAGAAAGTTTTATAGCACTCAACACCTTCTTTTTGATATTCTTCTCGGGTCATTTTGGAAGTATCGGACTTAACCACAAAACCACCTTTGGAGCCAACGGGAACAATCACCGCATTTTTGGTCATTTGCGCTTTCATTAAGCCCAAAACTTCGGTACGAAAATCTTCATGACGGTCAGACCAACGCAGACCACCTCTGGCGACCTTTCCACCTCTTAAATGCACCGCCTCAACTCGCGGTGAATACACAAAGATTTCGGCATAAGGCAATGGTAATGGTAAATTTGGAATTTTTTTGCAATCAAATTTAAAAGAAACATATCCCTTAAACTCACCATTGGCATCGGTTTGATAAAAATTAGTGCGCAGACAAGCAATAATTACCGCCAAAAATCTTTTGATAATGGCGTCATCATTGACATCTTTGATACCGATTAAATGATCATTAATTTCTTTAATTAAAACCTCAACTTTAGAGAGTCTTTCGCTGTGATTAATTTTCAAATTTGGGTCAAATTTTAATTCGAATAATTCAACTAATTTTTTACAAATCAAGCTATTGCGAGCAAAACATTCGGCAACATTGCTTTGATTAATTTTAAATCCAGCTTGATATAAATATTTAGAAAGAGCGCGAAGCATAAATACTTGTTTCCAAGAAAAATTGCATAAAATAATTAGTTTATTTAAGGCGCCGATTTTAGTTTTTTGATGCCACAAAGCTTCAATCGCATTTTCAAAATTTTGTTTTAATTCGCTAGAAAATTTAACATCATTATTTTTCGAAATTTCAACTTTAAAATAATGAATCCAAGCCTTTTTAATTGAACGATTTTTGGCATCTTCCTCGACATTTATTAAATAGGTATGCTCTTTAATAACATTCAATCCAAAGCTATCGAGCACTGGCATTATGGAAGATAAAATAATTTCTTGATGCGGTGAATAAATTTTTAATTCAGTTATTTCTTTTTCGCAATTATCGATATTTTGATTTAATTTAAAAATTGGAGCATTTGAAGCAAAGGATTGTTCAATAAATTCAATGTCATCGCTGGCTGTTTTGGCGTCAAAGCGGTCAACATAGCTTACCGAAAATGAGTTTTTGTATTTTGGATACAATACAATTCTAAGTTCATTTTCAAATTTATTTTTTAAGGCTTCGACCAGTTCATCGCTCCAAATTTTGGTAATTTTTACAATTTCTTGCTCGATATGATTTTCGTCAAAATTTGGAATGCCTTTATTGGTTCGAACTATAACATGAAAACGAATTAAATTTGACTCGGTAATTTGTAGAAAAGAATCGGCAATTTCGCCATTAAAAACTTCGCATAAATATCCTTTTATTTTTTCTCTGACATCAGAATTAGTGCGGTCTCTAGGGGTATAGATTAAACAACTAACGAAACGGTTAAATTTATCTTTGCGAGCAAAAAATTTAACGATGGAACGACCCGCAATTGAGACAATTCCTGTTGAATTTTTTAGTAAATCATCTTCGCTAATTTGAAATAGCTCATCTCTTGGATAAGATTCAATAATAGAAATTAAATCTTTGTAATTATGACTGCCTTTTACATATTCCGATTTTTCAATCACATGAGAAATTTTATTTTTCAAAAGTGGAATTGAAAATACGCTAGAATAATAAACATTTGATGTGAACAAACCTATAAAACGAAATTCTCCAACCACTTTTCCATCATTAGAAATTTTTTGCACACGAATTCTTTCGGCATTGGTTGAACGATGAATTTTGGAGCGGTATCTCGATTTAATAACCTCAATCACAAATGGTTTATTTATTGAGTCTCCAACCTCTTGAGGCGAAGCATTTACAACTTCTGGCAAGAAATCTGCGTACTTTGATTTAAACACCCCAGAAGCACTATTAGCCACTTCAACCAGCTCATGGCTAGCATTATTTTTTTTAATATCAAATTCCTTTGAACCAAGTAAAATAAAGTTTCCAGATAATACCCAGTTTAAAAATTCTTGATACTGAGCCACCTCTTCATCATTTGAAATTTTTTTGGCATTAACAATTTGTGAATTTGCCTTTTTTACCAATTCTTGCATAGACTCAAAATCGTCGACCACTAATGCTATGGTATCTAAAATTTTACTAAGATTTTCTTTTAATAAATTTATTTCGGATTCATTGGTAATTTTATCGAGATGAAGCTGGATTAATGACTCATCAACGCCAGATTTATCAACGCTTAAAAATGATCCGTCATTATTTCTTTTAACCTTTAAAACTGGGTGAATAATGTTGTTAATTTTGATGCTTTGTTTATCTAAAAAATTCACCGAAGAATCGACCAAAAAAGGCATATCTTTATTGACAATTTCAATAATGGTATATGGACTTTCAAATCCATCATTGGCTTTGGTTGGATTATAAATTTTGATATTAAAATTGGTTGATTTTTTTTGATTTAAAATTTTATAAGCCCCCAAGGCATAATAATATAAAGATTCGGTATTGTAATTTTCAAAATCAACTAACTTATTTTCGATATAAAATTCCTGAATAAAATTTTGAAAACTATCTTGATTTAAATCGTTAATTTTAGTTTTATTGGAAAATTCTAAAACTTGTTTGATAAGATTTTGCATAAATTTATTTTTTGATTAATATAACAACCATTTGCATTCCTTCAAGCCTCGGTTCTAGCTCGGCTTTAGCAAAAATTGAGGTAATTTCCATAATTTCCGACATCATTTTTTCAGCCAAATCACGGTGAGTAATTTCTCGACCTTTCATTTTAATGCTGATTTTAACTTTATTACCTTTTTCAATAAATTCTTTGGTGTGGCGAATTTTGGTGTCAAAATCTCCTTTACCAATATTGATGGTCATTTTAACCTCTTTAACTTCAACAACTTTTTGTTTTTTCTTGGCATCTGCAGCTTTTTTTTGAATTTCATATTTCATTTTGCCAAAATTTGAAATTTTACAAACTGGAGGATTGGCATTTGGAGAAACTTCAATTAAGTCTAAATCTTGTTCTTGGGCTTTTTTAATTCCTTCGGCAATCGACATTATCCCAATCATTTGACCTCGGGAGTCGATAACTCTTACTTCTTTTGCTTTGATTTGCTCATTAATTCTAAAAAAATTATTATTAATTTGAATGTTATTGTTAGTATTATTGTTTGTTGGTTTCACGATAAAATTAAGGTTGTTAATATAGTTTTTAAAAAAATTACACTTATTATAAAATTTACAATTATTAAATTCAAGAATTGATATTTTTACAATATTTGATTTTAAAAAAAGGAAAGAAAATTGGAGTTAAAAACAATAAATTATAGTTGATTTGACAATTTCTAAACTTTGGATTTTTTTGCAAAAAATATTCTCCACTATCAATTATTCTTGCGATTTGAGAATCAGAGATAATTTCTTCAAAATTTTTTTTAGAGTTTCGAGTTTTAATTTCTAAAAAATAAATATGATTTCGTCTTTTGGTAATAATATCAATTTCTCCAAGCCGACATTTAAAGCGATGCTTTAAAATATTATGACCTTTTATCCAAAATATAATCATTACAAAATATTCCGCCCACAAACCCCGTTTAAAGCTTTGAATTTTCTTTTTACTAGCCATATTTTTAACAATTTTCAAGAGCTAATTTATAAATTTCTTTTTTATTCACCCCATAAATTTCTGCAATTTCAATCGAAATATCTTTTATAGATTTACCTTTTTTATGTAAAATTTTTATTTGATTTATAACTTCATTTTCATCAAATTTTAATTGATCTTTAGAAATTTTTTCGACAATTACCACAAATTCTCCTTTAATTTTATCGGGAGTTTCTTGAAAAATTTGTAATAGCTTCGAAGGTTTATCAAAAAAAACTTCCTCATAGATTTTAGTAAGCTCCTTAGCAATACAAATCAATCTTTCGGGCATTAACTCATTTATAATTTCAAGGGTTTCTTTTAAGCGATTTGAAGTTTCAAAAAATATAAAACTATAATTTTCTGACAAAGATTTTAATTGATTAAATTTTTCATTTTTGGCACTGGCTAAAAAACCTAAAAATAAAAAATTATCGCAAGCAATTCCACTAATTGAGATTGAAGCGGTTAAAGAAGACGCCCCCGGAATGGCAATAATTTTTTGACAATTTTGGCGTAAATATTTGATTAATTTATAACCGGGATCCGATATTAACGGGGTTCCAGCATCAGAAATTAAAGCCAAAGATTTGTTTTCAAGCAATATCGTAAGAATTTTATTTCTAGATAAATTATCACTAAAATCATTGTATATTAGCAATTTTTTCTTTATTATTTCAAATTTATGTAATAAAATTCCTGAGATTCTAGTATCTTCACAGATTATATAATCTACTGAAGATAAAATATTTAATGCTCTAAGTGTGATATCTGCAAGGTTGCCAATTGGCGTGGCTACCACATAAAGGGCATTTTCTATTTGAGGAAATTTAATATTTGAAATTTGATTTATCATTTAATTTAATATTTATGAAAAAAATATTTTTAATTTTATTGTTTGGGTTTTTAAGTGCCTGCAACCCACAAGAATTAAAATTTAGGCAAAATTTTGATGATAATGATCAAGAATATACATCCAAAACCATCATTACTGATGAAATCATCAAAAACGACTCTAATTTTAGTTCTAAAAAAAATATTAACCAACAAAAATTTCAAGAAAACCAAAATCAATCCGAAGCTTTTTTTTCTCAGCAAAATCAAACTAACATTACTCCAACAGAGCAAAGCTCATCAATATTTGTTCCGTCTCCTAGTCCAGCTTTAAGCGAACAAGAAAGTCAGCTCCTAAAAAACAACACCGCCAAAAATCTAGAAATTTCAGATTTACAAATTCCAAAACAATATCATCGCAAAATTCCCGTTGCCTTATTTTTACCCTTCACAGGAAAATATAAGGATTTAGGCTGGAGCATCTTTAATGCTTCAACCTTGGCGCTTTTTGAAAATGACATTAACAACAAAATCGAGTTGGTTTTATTTGATTCCAAAGAAACTATCCAAGATAATCAAAAAGCCTTCAAAGAAATAATCGATCGTAACATTAAAATTGTAATTGGACCAATTTTTAGCAATAACAGTTTTGCCATTGAAAAACTTGCTCGCGACAATGACATTACCGTTTTATCACTCTCAAATAATTATGAGCTTTTGAATAAAACTACCGCCTATGGCGGAATTTTTGTTGGTGGAATTTTACCAGAAAGTCAAATCGATAGAATAGTTAATTTTGCCATGGATAAAGGCAAATTTAATTTTGCAATTTTAGCTCCCAACAATTCTTATGGTAAAATTACCACTGATTACCTTAAAAAATTTGTTCGCGCCCGTGATGGAAATTTTATCACCTCCGAATATTACGAAGCTAATAACCAAGACATTGAAAGAGCGGTTAATAGAGTTGTAAATTCTTTTGGCGTTCCTACAAAATCTAGAAATCGCGACACCTCATATTTAGGAGATTACGATCGTATTTATCCGCAGGTTATTTTCATTCCCGAATCTGGAAAAATATTATCTAAAATTGCCAACTCAATCATCAACTCAAATAAAGATGAAAGACAATTTCAGCTAATTGGTTCAACACAATGGGATGATCCTGCGACACTTAAAGATATTAATCTTTTAGGTGGATGGTTTCCAGCTCCAGAGCCAGAAAAATTTCAGATTTTCATAAAAAATTATTACGATTCTTTTGGTAAATATCCCCCAAGAATTTCATCGCTGGCCTATGACTTTACTACCGCTATAGCCATGATTGCTCAAGACAAAAAAAATCTTAGAATTGATTTCAAAGATTTAATTAGCTTTAGCGAAAAATATAGCAATAATTTTACTGGAATTGATGGGATTTTTAGATTTCTACCAAATGGAGCAGTTCAACGCAACTTAGCTGTATTGCAAGTTGGCAACCAAAGATTTGATACCCTAGAAAATTCGGTTGAAAGATTCTTGAAATATTAATTATTAACAAAATGGATTTAAATTTAAAAAAACATCGTGAAGACTTTATTTTCTTACCCTTAGGTGGAGCCAATGAAATTGGTATGAACCTGAATTTATATCACCTAGATGGCAAATGGATTATGATTGATTGCGGTGTAGGCTTTGCTTACAATATTCCGGGTGTCGATATGATGACACCAGATATTACCTTTATTAAACAAAATCGTCATAACCTTTTAGCAATTATCCTTACCCACATTCACGAAGATCACATGGGAGCCGTGTAATATTTATGGCGTGAGCTTGAAGTGCCAGTTTATGCCACTAAATTTGGTGCTAATTTCTTAAAAAGCAAATTAACCGAATATAAGCTCGATAAAGTGGTTCCAATCAATATCATCGATGATTCAAAACCATTAAAACTTCACCCATTTGAAATTGAATTTATTGGTTTAACTCATTCCGTTCCTGAAATGAAAGCCCTTTTAATCAAAACATCAAAAGGCAATGTTTTACATACAGGAGATTGGAAGTTTGACCATACTCCAGTTGTTGGCGAAATTAGTGAAATTGAAAAAATTAAAAAATATGGCGATTTAGGCGAAATTGATGTGGTAGTCTGCGATTCAACCAACGCCATCAACGAAGGTCATTCCAAATCTGAAGGCGATTTACATAATTCACTTAAAAGCTTAATTGCCAACCGCTCTGGTTATGTTGGCGTTACAACTTTTGCTTCAAATATTGCTCGAATTCACACCATTACAACAATTGCCAAAGAGGTCGGTAGAAAAGTTGTATTGGTTGGATTTTCTCTTCACCGATTACTTGATGTCGCCAAAAAAAGCGGATATTTACTTGATGATTTTGAATTTATTTCCGACCGTGAAATCAAATTTTACGATAAAAGAGAAATTTTAATTATATCCACAGGTTGCCAAGGCGAACCTCTGGCTGGAACTCGTAAAATTGCTTCAAACACCCATCCAACTATTCATTTCACTAAGGGTGATTTAATGATTTTTTCTTCGAAAATAATTCCGGGAAATGAAAAGAAAATCTTTGAATTATTCGATTTACTCGCCAAAAAACAAATCGATGTCATGACCGAAAAAGACCATTTTGTCCATGTTTCTGGTCATCCATCAAAAGAAGAACTGCGTGAGCTTTATGCCCTCGCCCGCCCTAAACTGGCTATTCCAGTCCATGGCGAATTTATTCACACCAAAACTCACTGCGAACTAGCTAAAGAATGCGGAGTCCAAAAAACCATTCAAATTGAAAATGGTTTAGCCATTAAAATTGATAAAAATGATATTATTTCTTCCGATAGAATTGGCTTTGTAAAAACTGGATATATCGGTGTTGACGGCAAACAATTGCTCGATTTAAAAAGCGATATCATTCGTGAAAGAAAAAAATTGCAAGAAGCAGGAATTATCATGATTAGTTTTGCAGTTAATGATAATCTAAAAATTCACTCTAAAATTAAAATAAATGCGGTTGGCGCTTATGATTTTAGAAGCGACCCAGAAGCCGAAGATATTATCCATAAAGAAGTGGAGATTTTTATTCGCAATAAAGCTCGCGAACTCAATTTAAACGATGGTTTTGGTCTAAATTTTCTCAAGAAAAAAAAGAAGAAAATTAAAGAAACCAAAATTATTGCCGAAATTGAAAAAGCCCTGCGTTCAAGGCTTTTAAAAATCCTCGAAGATTTTATGGGCAAACGCCCCGCTTTAGAAATTAATATTTTAATGATTCACTAAAATGACATTGCTCGCCTTCATTGGAATGTGCTTAGCTTGGGGCTTTAGCTGGATCGCAATGAAATTTCAGGTGCAATCTTTTTTGCCACCCGAAATTTCATTGTTTTACCGCTTTCTTCCCGTCTCTTTAATCATGTTTTTGCTGTGCTTCATCACCAAAAAACGCCTAATTCCCTTCAAAACCGAATATAAATATTTTTTAAGCATCGCCTTTTGCAATTTTTTTCTAAATTTCATCATCGGCTATCATGCCAGCAAGTTCATTCCAAGCGGAATGATTGCGGTAATTTTCAGCCTTACCATCATCACTTCGGAAATTTTTAAAGCAATTTTTGATGGCAAAAAAATTCAGAAAAAAATTATTATAAGTAGCACCATCGGCACTTTGGGGTTAATTTTTTTCATTGCTCCATTTTTACAATTCGATAATTCGCCACTTAGTCAAAAAATTCTTGGTTTTGTTCTTGGAATTTTGATGATGATAATTTTTTCTTTTGGCAATTTTTTAGTAGAAAAAAACCGCAATCAAAATCATACCCCTTTATTTACCGCCATCGCCTATTATTCAGGCTTTAGCTCGATTTTTTTACTAATTTTAAATTTAATTTTAAAACATAATTTTGAATTTGATTATTCGCCAAAATTTATTTATTCGCTAATTTATCAAATATTTTTCTCTTCGATTATTGCTTTTTTATGCCTATATTATTTAATTCAAAAAATTGGCACCGCTAGAGCCAATTACACTGCACTAATTTATCCAACCATCGCCTTAATAGTTTCATCATTTTTAGAAAATTTTGCCTTTACAATTTTTGGAACCTTTGGTTTAATTTTAATTATCGTCGCAATTTCTATTGAATTTGCGAATAAAAATATTCTCAATAAAATTCTTAAAAATGTCTTTAAAAACTGAATATAAAATTATCGCCGACCATTTGCGTTCAAGCTGTTTTTTGATTGCCGACGGCATTTTACCAAGCAACGAGGGACGCGGTTATGTGCTTCGCAGAATTATTCGCAGAAGTGTTCGACAAATTCACAAATTGGGTGCTAAAAATTTAATTATGCATCAATTGGTTGAAGCATTAATTGCCGAAATGGGGGAGAATTTTCCAGAATTAAATCGAGCAAAAAATTTAATTATCGAAACTTTAAAAAATGAAGAAGAAAAATTTCGCGAAACTCTCGAAAATGGCTTAAAAATTTTAGATGACGAAGTTTTTAAAATTAAAAATTCTAACAATCCAAAGCAAAAATTATCAGGTGAAATTGCCTTTAAACTTTACGACACCTTTGGCTTTCCGCTTGATTTAACCCAAAATATTTGCCAAGAAAATAATTTAGAAATCGATATAGAAAAATTCGAAGAACAAATGGAAAATCAACGGCAAAGAGCCCGTCAAAACTGGGCTGGAAGCGGGGAAGTTGCCGATGACAAAATATTTTTTACCCTTAAAGAAAAATATGGCGAAACCAAATTTTTATATCACCAAACCACCAAAGCCAAAGCGAAAATTTTAGGAATTTATCACAATTTTTTA